>Ga0207693_10000173_pt1 | contig 58862 bp, 51 predicted proteins | sample LARL81metaG_FD_184347 | JGI IMG/M metagenome (GOLD analysis project Ga0207693, IMG submission 184347) | Corn, switchgrass and miscanthus rhizosphere microbial communities from Kellogg Biological Station, Michigan, USA - LAR L8-1 metaG... | ecosystem: Host-associated > Plants > Roots >... | reverse complement strand
TCGGCCTTCCTGAGAGGAGGTCGATAACAATAACATCAGCGTGTACCTTAGTATCTGTTCTGATATGGGGCTCCATGAACGAAACCTAACAAAGGGTTCCCTTGCTTAATGACTCCCAATAGTTTCATCTTCCCTTCGATCGAGCACGAACTCGGCTCGGGCCGATAATTCCCGAGCCGATTCCATCTTCCGAGCCGCGTCTCGAATGTCAGACGGGTTGACGATGTGATACCTGTCGAGGATCTCATTGCGACCTTTTTTAGAGAGCCCGCGTACACCATCCCGCGCACAGCGGTGGGGCGAAGATCATGGAACCGGAGACCGTCATACTTCACTTAATCGGAGGTCCGATCATGATCGCAGGTACCACAGTGCCGGTCGCCGTCGACTACCTCACCGGGGTCCGGCAGAGCGGTCGCCAACTCCTGCGGCACGGCAGGCGGCTTACCTCCGTGCAACCGGCAAGCGCATGATAGAGGCGTCCGTTGGGGTGGCCACCGGACAAGGCTTCTTAAGGAAGCACTTGTTGCGCAAACCCCCTGTCGCCGAGGAGTAGACTTTAGCGCTGAAATCGTCAGACCATTTGCAATAAAGGAGATCAAATGAAATACGTGATCAGCTGGAACGAACGCCCGCAAGGTTCGCCGGCGGAGTACGAGAATGCCCAGAAGCGAATCCTTGAGGTCTTTGGTCAGTGGAAGGCGCCGGCCAATTTTAAGGTCGAGTTCTTCGTGATACGGGTGGGCGACTGGGGTGGGCATTTGTTGGTGGACTGCGACGACCCGCTGGCGGTTCACAAGTTTTGCTCGATGCTGCCTGCATTTGAAATGGAGGCACGCCCCGTAATTGCCGTCGAGGACGCGGTCCGGGCCGAACTCGAAGTAATGGCTTGGCGCGACGGACTAAAGGGCAAGTGACATCCACAAGATTACGTTGGGTGGGTGGCGGTTGGTGGTGCAATAGGAGTAGGGGCCGTGAAGGCGGCCCCTGTCAATTTGAGGCATTGAATCGCAGAACCTGGGACACGAAATCCCCGCAGTGATTGCAGACTCTCCGACGCAAGGTTGGACCCAACCTGGCCTCACCGTTATGCGACGGTGAACTGATCGAAGATGACGAGATACACGACGGCGCAGCGGTGAAAGTCGAACCGAAACGGCAACAACAGGAGTTTGGAAGTATTCATTTATCAGCTCGTGCATCAGGTTAGTTGGCACGGACCTCGATGGGCGATACTTCACCGCGGCAGCGGAGCGATACGTAGCCCCCGAGCAAGAAGACGCCTACGAATAGCAAGACAGCAGAGCGGTACGCCGGCAGCTCAGGGCTGCACGGCATTTAATCCGAGATAAACCGCCCAACCGGCGATCACCAAGATCATGCCCCCCGAAGTGGCGCCTAAGATTTTTACCAGCGGAGTGATCTTGTTTACTTTGGCCATCAGTTCAGTTTGTTCCTTCGCCATAGCGGAGGCAGATTCGTCGAGAAAGAGTTGATCGTCCTCTTGCATGGTGAGAGTGCTGCGATAGATGAGAAGGACGATTAGAATCGCGGTCAGGACGCCCCATACGATCAAAAGCCACAGCAATCCTGGAGTCATAGACCACCTCGGTACCGATTTCGAGCCGTTCCCCGAAGGCCTAGTCAGCAAATGCCGGTTGTGGCCCCACAACCAATATCTAAGGAAGGGCCCTAAGCGGGGATTATAGACCCGTTAGCAAGACCTGGCGCACCTTTAACTGCCGCACCCTGGAGACGGGGGGAGGCATCCAATAGGTCGACAATCGTTTAGCGGCCAGGGTTTGCCATACAGCAAGGTTTCTGGGATTTTACGAGCACACGGGCAGCCGGTTTGCTATACTAATTATCAGTCCTTTCAAGGAGATACCAATGGCTACGACTGTGACCCCGGAAGTAAAGCCCACAGAGACCACAAAGAAGGCTCCCATTAGCCTGACCCCAAACGCAGTTTCCAAGGTCAAGGAGATCATGGGTCAACAGAGCCCGGTTCCTGCCGGACTGCGCGTGGGCGTGGTTGGCGGTGGCTGTTCCGGCTTCTCGTATTCCATGCAGTTCGAGAACGGGGCCGGTATGATGGACAAAGTTTTCGATATGGATGGATTGAAGGTTTACGTGGATGCCACGTCGGTGATGTATCTAAACGGATGCATCGTGGATTATGTTGAGAGCCTGGAAGGCGCCGGCTTCAAGTTCGAGAATCCGAATGTGAAGAGCACCTGCGGCTGCGGATCGTCGTTCAGCGTTTAATTTTCATTTGACATCTATTGGCCTCGTGGCGAAAGCGACGAGGCTTTTTGTTTGTCGAGCGCACAGGCTCTTATTGGTAGACTCGGCCGCGTCTTGGTTCATCGACGTAGCCGGATGGCCATCGTAGAGCTGGCGGTGTGCTGGCGCTACGAAACTCCCATCAAGTTGCAGGAATGGGTCTTTACTATGAGCCAAACTTCGCAACCAGGGCGTAGCTGCAAAGAATCGCGCGCGGCGAGCGTAAGGTGGACTTCCATTTCCACCCCGCAATCTACCTTTGCGCTTGCGATCACGTCGCGCTGATCCAGCGACGCGATTCTGCCAGGAATTATGTTGCGCGCACTCAAACCGGTGGGTGGTACCGTGGCCAACAGGATATCTCCGGCACTGATTCCAACTCTCAAGATTGAACCCACCTTTGCGCGTACCAGCGGAGTCTCCAGTTCAAGCTTGCTCCCTGTGAGTTGGCACACCATTGTGCCGCGATCTTCGTGCGCGGCAATCACCGTAGCATCGAAAATGTTTTCGAAGCCCGCAAGTTGAGCCATCGTTTCCGATTGCGGCACAGTCATCACCTGGTGCGGCGTTCCCTGCGCAAGAACACACCCTTTGTCGAGCACAATGACCCGCTCGCCGAGGGCGAAAACTTCCTCCCGGCTGTGGGTCACGTAAACGATAGGAATGCGATGCTTAAGATTCCACGAGCGCAAATCGTCGATGATTTTGGATTTCGTGGATGCATCGAGTGCTGCGAGCGGCTCGTCAAGAAGAAGCACTGCCGGATCGATGACCAGGGCACGAGCCAGAGCCACTCTTTGTCCTTCTCCGCCGGAAATCTCGCCAGGCCGACGCGACCTAAGGTGTGCGATACGAAATGACTCCAGAATAAAAACGCTTCGACGCTTGCGTTCCCTTCGGTCGAGAGATGAGAGACCGTACTCGACGTTACACTCGACGTTCAAATGCGGGAAGAGAGCCAAATCTTGAAACACGTACCCTACCTTGCGATGGTAAGGCGGAATGTTGATTTTGAGCTGGTCGTCGAACAGCAGGTTGCCGGCAATAGCGATTCGGCCAGCATCCGGGGATTTGAGACCGGCAATGCAATCCAGCAGAGTGGTCTTTCCTGCTCCCGAGGGACCGAACAGAATGCTGATTCCCGATGGTAAATCGAGGTCGAGGTTGAGTTCGAAATCTGTGCGTACGCGCTTGTGAAGTCTGACAGAAATTTCGCTGCCAGCTACCGTTGATCGCTCCGCCGTGTCGGGGAAAAGTGGTTCCGCGAGGCTTCGGCTGTTCGTGCCAGAATAGGCGATCGGGTCTCCCATCGGAATTATCTTATCTTCTCTTCCAGAACGACATTGTAGTCCCCGGCCGAATCCGGACGAATTCTCGGTGCAAAAGTCCTAGCGGCCGATCGCGGACAGATCGACTCGAGCGATTTCATTCAGAATCCTGCGCCGAAATCGTCGTAGCGGAACCGCGCTTCACTTCCACAACCAGACACGTCGATTCAGTGCGTAAACGAACGAAAGCACTGCAAATGAAATGACCAGCAACACCAGTGCTGTCGCATTCGCTCCGCTGTAATTGAAAGCCTGCACTTTGTCATAAATATCGATGGAGACGGTTCGAGTTACGCCGGGAATGTTTCCTCCAACCATCAGTACCACGCCAAATTCTCCCATGGTATGAGCAAAACTCAGTGCGACTCCCGTCACAAGACCCGGCACCGAGAGTGGCAAAATCACCCGCAAAAATGTCTTCAGGCGCGAGGCACCCAGAGTCTGCGAAGCTGCGATCAATCGCTGATCGACCGCGGCAAAGGACGCTGCAAATGGTTGAACGGCGAACGGAAAACTGTAAAGGATCGATCCGATGACAAGGCCTTCGAAGGTGAATGCAAGAGTGTGACCAGTCAGCGCTTCCCATCCGCGGCCAAGGGGACTGCGCGGACCCAGCGCCACCAAAACATAAAAACCAAGTACGGTCGGCGGTAACACGATGGGCAGAGCAAGAACCGCTTCCGCCAGAAATTTCCAGCGCCAGCGACAATAGGTAATCCAGTAAGCGACCGGGAGCCCGATGATCGTAAGCAACGCCGCCACGAGGGCGGCCAGCCGAGCCGTCAGCCAGAATGCTTGCCAATCCATCAAAACGTCCCCATGAATCGCGTGTCACATTCTCGAGACATTTGATTACCGTGCACCGGTTAAGAACTGCAAGTCGACATCTTAAGCCAGGATTAATGTTAGTAAATTTTTGTAAAGCTTATGGATAAATGTGCAGGCTTTCTCACAAGATGTACCATCCATCTATAGCAGAATCGAAGACTTGCGGGCGTTCTATCACGACAATGTTGTTGACCACAACCAGACCCGCCGTTGCGGGTTTAAGCAGTATGGAGCTTTGATCGGGAACTCGGGTGACGCGAAGGGGGCGCCGTGAACATGTTTAAGCGACATTGGTTGATAGCGAGTCTGGTGGTAGTTGCCGTCGCTCTCTTTGCGGCCTTCCAATTCAAGGGCAATGAGAAGCCGCAATATTTCACGACTAAGGTCGACCGGGGCGACATTCGCGAAGTCGTCGAGGCTACCGGAACCATCAATGCGGTGACAACCGTCCAGGTGGGTTCGCAGGTTTCAGGTACGATTTCACGCTTGAATGCCGATTTTAATTCGCGGGTGAAAAAAGGACAGGTGGTCGCGCAAATCGATCCTTCGCTGTTTGAGGGCGCATTGCTGCAGGCTAAAGCTGATCTTGCCAACGCGAAAGCCAACCAAGTGGCGGCCCAGGCTAATCTGGAAAAAGCCCAAGCCACCGCGCTGCAGACGAAAGCAGACTACGACCGGGCGGCAGGGCTGGCTAAAGAAGGTGTTGTCAGCCAACAACAGCTCGACCTGGCGAAGGCGAACGCCGATACGGCCGATGCGGCCGTTGCCGCCGCCAAGGCAGCCATTACCCAGGCCGTGGCGCAGTCGCAACAGAAGCAGGCGGCAGTCACGGTGGCTCAAACCAATCTTGATTACACGACCATTCACGCGCCGATTGATGGCACGGTGATCGCTCGAAGCGTAGACGTGGGCCAAACAGTAGCCGCATCTCTGCAAGCACCGACTCTGTTCACCATCGCACAGGACCTCACCAAGATGCAGGTATATGCAAGCACGGATGAATCCGACGTGGGGATGATCCATACGGGTCAGCACGTAACTTTTAAGGTTGACGCGTTTCCGAAGGACTCTTTTACCGGAACGGTATCGCAGGTACGGCTGAATGCGACGACTGTGCAGAACGTCGTAACCTACAACACCATCATCGATTTCGATAATCCGCAGATGAAATTATTTCCCGGCATGACGGCTTACATCACAATTCCGGTGGCCGATGCTTCTAACGCGTTGCGAGTTCCCAACGGAGCACTGCGCTACAAACCGGATATGACTGCCGAGCAGATTCGGGCGCTGTACAAGCAATATGGGTTGACATCAGGGCAACAAGCAGGAACTCAAGTCGCGGGTGCTACAGGCGGCCCAGCGTCGGGGGACACTGGCGCGGCTGCTAAACAGCGTCGGGCACGCGGCGAAGGAGCACAAGGCGGTGGTGGAAGTGCCGAAGGCGCGCCACAGCAGCATACGCCGCGAGCAGATGTAGCTGTGATCTGGAAACTGCGTCCCGACAAGTCTCTCGAACCAGTGAGAATTCGTACAGGAATCACGGACCACACGGTTACCGAAGTCGCGCAGGTGCTCAAAGGTCAACTGAATGAAGGCGACGAGTTGGTGACCGGCGGCATGACGGTGAGTTCGGGTGCGAGTCGCGCCCCTGGCCTCGGAGGGGGGCCGCGCACCAGGTGATGTCAATGACGGCGACGATTTCACAAACCGTTTCGGTTGGGACCGGTGCAAGCGGCTCGCAAGGCATCATTCTGATCGAAGATGTGCACAAGTATTACGACCTGGGTGAGACCAAGGTACATGCGTTAAGAGGAGTAAATGTGCGTATCGAGCGGGGTGAGTTTGTCGCCATCATGGGAGCCAGCGGCAGCGGGAAATCAACCTTCATGAATATTCTGGGCTGCCTCGATAAGCCAACCACCGGCCGGTATCTGCTGGAAGGGATCGCAGTTTCGGAATTGAGCAAGAAAGAGCTCGCGACCACTCGCAATCGTAAAATCGGATTTGTCTTTCAGGGATTCAACCTGCTTTCGCGCACAACAGCGCTGGAAAATGTCGAGTTGCCCACGCTTTACGCGCAGATTAGTAAGGAGGAAGGCCGAAAGCGTGCCCGTGAGGCCTTGGAATTGGTTGGACTGGGAGATCGCATGGAACACTTCCCTTCCCAACTTTCTGGCGGCCAGCAGCAGCGGGTCGCCATCGCGCGCGGGCTGGTTAACCGGCCTTCGATCCTGTTAGCTGATGAGCCTACGGGAAATCTCGACAGTCGGACATCAGTTGAAATTTTGGAGGTATTCCAAAAGTTAAATGACAACGGTCTGACAATCGTACTGGTCACTCACGAGCCGGATATAGCCGAATTCGCCAAGCGCGGTATTAATTTCAAGGACGGCACGATCCGGCGGGACGAACTGGTGCAAGACCGCCCAATCGCGGAAGAGGTTTTAAAGAATATGCCGGCGCTGGAGGATTGAGGCAGTTATGGATTTAATCGCGATCATTCGTATCGCCATGCGAGCCCTGGCGCGCAACAAGCTGCGCTCGATCCTGACCATGCTGGGAATTATCATCGGAGTGGGTGCCGTCATCGCTATGGTCAGTGTCGGACAGGGCGCGCAACAGCAAGCGCAACAACAGATCGCAGCCATGGGATCCAACATGCTCTTCGTGCAATCTGGGACGGTCAACCGCGGCGGCACAAGGATGGGATGGGGGGCAACCAAGACTTTGGTGTACGACGATATGGTGGCTATTCTGCGCGAGTGCCCCTCAGTGAAAGCGGCTGCCCCCGGCAGCCAATCGTCCGCTCAGGTGGTTTTCGGCAATGATAATTGGGCAACAACAATCAACGGCACAGAGCCGCAATATTTCGACATTCGCAGTTGGCCCATGGCTGAGGGATCCTCGTTTTCACCGGACGACGTGAGCATGGCTGCCAATGTAGCTGTCATTGGTGAAACCGTGCGAAAGAACCTGTTCGGTGCCACCGATCCGATCGGTGAGACGGTGCGTATCAACAATCTTCCGTTCAAGGTCGTCGGACTTCTGACTCCGAAGGGAACATCGGCCGCGATGGGCCAAGATCAGGATGACATCATTCTGGTCCCGATCACGACCTTACAGAAAAAAATAACCGGGCAGGATTGGCTGCGCTGGATCATGGTCTCGGCTGTTTCAAAGGACGCCAGTTATACCGCCCAGCAACAGATTACCGCCGTGCTACGCGACCGACATCGCATTCGCTCAGGCCAGGATGATGATTTCTTCGTGCGCAATCTGGCTGATATGGCGGACTTGGCAGATCAAAATGCCCGGCTTTTTACGATCTTGCTTGGGTCGATCGCCAGTATCTCTTTGCTGGTTGGAGGCATCGGCATTATGAATATCATGCTGGTGTCCGTGACCGAGCGAACTCGCGAAATCGGCATCCGGATGGCGATTGGCGCGACTGAAGGCGATGTGCAACAACAGTTTTTGATTGAGGCAGTCGTGTTGAGCATTGTCGGTGGCGCTGTTGGAATTTTGTCCGGCATGGGGGCTTCTTACATGATCACCCAGACCCTGGGTTGGCCGGTGCTAGTTTCGCCAACCGCAATTTTTGCTGCGGTTCTGTTTTCCATGGCGGTCGGCGTTTTCTTTGGTTTTTATCCTGCTCGAAAGGCAGCGCGGCTGAATCCGATTGAAGCCTTGCGGTATGAGTAGGGCGGCAGACCTCGGACTTCGAACGCCCGCTCAGATGGACGGATCGGCGCGTCAGCGCCGCATTCTCTGCATCTTCACTGTAGTGCTGTCAGATTCACGGGCATTGCCTCTACACTCCTGCGGACACGATTTGTCCAGTTACGGTTGCATGCGTCGCATCAGTCGCAAGGCGACGGCGGTAGCGCACATGCCTCCATCGCGTCACCTCAACCAGAGGGCGCCACACGGCATGCACCAGATCGTGCTTTATCAACTGATGCCAAAGAAAATTCGAGCGTTTGTACAAGTATGACATTCCAAAGTATAGCGGGACCGCTCGCCAGTCCTCGGGACGACGGTGCCAAATGGAGCGGTGTGAAAACAGCCGCTCATAAATCCAGGCATAGCCCTGTTCCAGTTCCTCGGGAGACATGTGCATCGGCTGGAAAACCGCGTGGGCAGTGTCATACCGGGACCAATCACGATGTAATAATCGCCCTTGCTCCTGCATCTGCCTGAACAAAGGTGTTGCTGGGTAGGGTGTGAGTATGTGAAACGTCGCGCACTCCAGACGGTTAGTCTCAAGCCAGTCGGCCGTCCTCGCAAACACATCTTTGCGGTCATGATCGAATCCCAGGACAAACGACCCGTTTACCTGGATTCCATAGTCATGCAATATCTGCACGCGGCGAGCATAGTCAGATGGTTTCGGGGTCTTTTTGCGAGCGTCTGTCAGATTGTCATCTGAAAGAGATTCAAAGCCGATAAAAACTCCTGTGCATCCCGCCAGTGCCATGCTACGAATCAGCGTAGGATCGTCGGTTACATCGATAGTCACGGCTGCACTCCATATTTTCGCTAGAGGCCGTAGCGCAACACAAAGCGCATGCAAATAGTCCTTCCGTGAGCCCAGATTATTGTCAATAAACACGGCATAAGGTTCACTACTGGCTCCGAACTCAGCTGCTACCTGGTTCGGGTCACGCATACGATATGGCATTCGCAGACCGTCAGTCGCCAGGAAACAGAAGCCGCAGCGGTTGTGGCAGCCTCGGGTTGCAATCAAACTCATGCTGGTTAAGAAGCCGTTACGTGGCAAGATGGAGCGAAGTGGCACCGGATCATCTGCGTAGTCATTCTCGTAAGTCGCGGCATAGCATGGCTGCAAACTTCCTGCTTCTACATCGCGCAGAATTTTCGACCATAGCTGCACTCCATCGCCTAATGCCAGGGCATCGGCGTGTGGAGCACATTCATTTGGGCATGACAAGACATGAAGTCCGCCAAGAATCACCGTTGACCCGCGCTTGCGATACCAGTCAGCAAGTTCGAAGGCACGCCCGGCGAATGTTAGATGTACGGTGATGCCGAGAACCTGTGGCAGTGGGCATGCCGGAGGATGCCCGTGCAAGAGATTTTCGTCCCAATACTGAACCCGCCAGTTGGCGGGAGTCGTTGCCGCAAAACTGGTCAGCGCCTGGGTTGGCGTTAATACATGTTTGCCGAAACTCGCATTGGGGTCTTTGGGATAAAAAGGGTTTATGAGCAGTGCATATCGGGGTTCAACGGGAAACGGGGCGACGTGGTGATCAAGCGAAGAAGGGACGACCATTTCGCGCGGGATCCAACGCTTCGGGATCGGCCTTAAGAACGGCTCGCCGGGTGCGATCATGCCCCAGACTCTGGCATGAAACCTTCCTCACTCACAACGAAAATCTATGGTTTCCAAATTTTCGCATCAACCGCTAACAGATTGCCCCTTGTTGATAAACACTCGCCGGCGGATCAATGCCGTAGATGCGAGCAGACCTATGCGGGCGACGGACAAGCAGACATCTAATTGCGGTCCGACGCATCATTCGCAGTCCGGATCAAGTCAATTTAGAAACAGAAAACCGATTCCTGCCTTCCGTCACTGCGACGCTGGAGGGCGTGTGGCTATCGCGTGTGTCCGGCGGTTTCGCGCCGCTCCCAGGTGACGATGTATCAGTGCGCCCGCTTTTTCCGCTCTGATGGTTTGGTATTGGTCACTCTGGCCACCTTAGCCTTCGGTCAGGGCGCAACAATTCGATCCACTGTTCCATAGAAAGAAGAATCCACTCCATGCTCATTTCCCAAGTTTACGCGCCATCTCCAGCGCTCCTCGCGCCGGCTCAATCACGTCAGGATTAAAGGTAGCGTCGGGATACCTTGACCGTAGGTGGTTGTAAAAACTCTGCCGCACTTGCGAAGAATGAACAAAGACGCCGCCCGACATGGCTATTGAAGGGATTCGTGCGGGCGTACTGAGTCGTGTAATCACGGTTGCCGCCAAACTTGCCAGTTCGGCCCCCGCCTGAGTAAGGACGCCGAGCGCGATCGTATCACCCTGATCCGCCGACAAGAGCACGACCGGAAATAGGGCCGCGAAGTCGGGCGGCGGGGTCGCGTTGGCTGCCACCACTAATTGCTCGCGAGACTCTACTTGCAAAGACCGCATCAGGCTTTCGAGCAACCTTTGGTTTCCAGGCTGGAGTTCGTCCACATCCAGGGCGCGCACCGCCGCACCTACTGCACACTGTCCGATCCAGTGACCGGAACCCTCGTCGGAGATAGCGAATCCCCATCCGCCGGCGCGCGCGATCCGGCCCTTGGAATCACGGCCGTAGGCGATGGAGCCCGTCCCTGCAATCACGATTACGCCCGCCCCGCCACCAAAGGCAGCTTCGAGCGCGATCACCATGTCGCCGACGACTTCGATTTCTCCGCCAACGCACTCGGCAAGAAAACGGCGCACTGGATCGCTGATCTCAGGCCGCACCGCTCCGGCCAGACCGATGCAGGTCTTTTCTATCTGCGAGCAACTTATGTTGGCGACGACGCACGCCTGACGGATAGCAGCGGCGAGCGCGTCGCGCGACATTGCTTCGCCTACTCTCACCGGATTACTGCCCCCGCCTATGCCCCTGCCTAAGACGGATGTCTCGTCGCCCAAGAGACAGGTAGTCTTACTGCCTCCGCCGTCGATGCCAAGGAAGATAGCCATCAGCGTAGTTCTATCATTGAAGGGCAGGCACGACCGATACTTGGCTTGACGAGCTGGGTACCTCAGTGCAGATGGCGGGCGAGACTTTGGCCGCAAAGGCCGTTACTCTGAAAGCGACATTTCGGACCAGTTCACCGATTTCGCGACCTGAGATCTATTTTCGGAGGTCGTGTGACTACGACGGCAAGGTGCCGGCGCTACTGGGGACCTTTGAGGCTATGGGCGAATTCATGGGCTTGGATAAGGTCGACCTTACAATAATCGCGCTGTACTTGTTAGGGATTACGCTTTTCGGTTTGCGGTTTCGGAAGAAGCAGCGTTCACTGCGCGACTATTTTCTCGCGGACCGTGACATTCCCTGGTGGGCGATTTCGCTTTCCATCGTGGCGGCTGAAACCAGTACTCTCACCCTCATCAGTATTCCGGGACTGGCATACGACAGCAATCTGATGTTTTTGCAGGTCGTGCTGGGATATGTCGTGGGACGGATCATCATCAGTTTCGTTTTGTTACCTCATTATTTTCGCGGCGATCTCTACACCGCTTACGAACTTATCGAGCGGCGGTTTGGCAAGAAGCTGCGTTCGCTTACCGCTGGTCTTTTCCTGATAACCCGCTCGGCCGCTGAAGGAGTACGCGTTTACGCAGTTTCTATCGTGGTGGCGATCGCTTTGGGGACGGGAGAGATTAGCTCGATCGCCATCATTACGGCGCTCACGCTGATTTATACATTCGAGGGCGGGTTGGCGGCCGTGATCTGGACTGATGTTGTGCAGACGGTGATTTACGTAGGAGGAACGCTGGTCGGCTTGTTCACGATTCTGCATCGTGTGCCGGGGGGCTGGCCGGCGATCCATAGTCTGGCCGAAACTACCGGAAAGCTACGGGTTTTCGATTTTAGTCCTGACCTTTGGAAGCCTTACACCTTTTGGGCGGGATTAATCGGCGGTACATTCCTCACCACCGCCAGTCATGGCACCGATCAACTCATTGTGCAGCGCCTACTGGCTGCACGAAACCAGCGGCAGTCCGTCCTCGCGCTTCTTTCCAGCGGAGCTGCAATTTTTTTTCAGTTCGCACTCTTCCTCGTGGTCGGGGTCATGTTATTCGCTTTTTATCACGTACCGTCGGCATATTTTGGCAAAGCTGACAGGATTTATCCAACCTTCATCGTCACCCAAATGCCGCATGGAATCTCCGGATTGCTGATTGCGGCCATTCTGGCAGCTGCCATGTCGAACTTGAGCGCGGCTCTCAATTCCTTGTCGTCCAGTTCGATGATCGATTTCTATTTGCAACGGCATCCTCAGATTGACGAACGCCGCAAGATTCGGCTTTCACGAATTGCAACCCTGTGCTGGGCCCTGTTGTTGTTCGGGTTGGCAGTACTCTCGTTGAACAGGGTCGGACGCGTCATCGAGGTGGGTCTGCAGATTGCGTCGGTCGCATACGGCGCCCTGCTCGGGGTATTTTTGCTTGGTGTTCTCACCAATCGATCGAATCAGACGGGAGCGATCATCGGTATGGTCGGTGGATTCGTAGCTGAACTTTATATCTGGTTGGGCACAAGCGTGCCTTGGACTTGGTACGTTGCGATTGGGACCGTCGTTACTTTCGGGTTGGGGTACGCTAGTAGTGTGATACTGGAGAGGAAAAGTAGCTAACCGCAAATGACGCTAGCGACGGGCAGACGGACGTCGCCACTGTCGCTTTGAAATTCCCCTTTGTCGTTCACGTATACTTCATCCCCTACATGGAAAGCGCGTCCCGAAAGCCTTCCGGCAGACCTGAACTCGCTCGCGATTTGGGCGGCAGCCATGCCACCGCGATAGTGGTGGGAACCATTATTGGCAGCGGCATTTTTTTGGTTCCGGCTGAAATGATGCAAGCGGCCGGCTCCGCAAAGCTGGTTTATCTGGCGTGGCTGGTGGGCGGATTACTCTCTTTTTTTGGCGCCCTGACATATGCCGAACTCGGGGCCATGAAACCGGAGGCGGGCGGTGAATACGTTTATATCCGCGATGGCTATGGGCCCTTAGCCGCTTTTCTTTATGCCTGGACCTGGTTCCTCATCGCCAAGCCAGCGTCTATCGCTACGCTCGCCACCGGCTTCGTGCGTGTGCTAGGCACATTCCCGGTTCTGAGTTTCCTGGGTGACAAGCTCATCTCCATTCCCTTTTCGGTCACCTACGGTCAACTACTCGCCATCGCAGCCGCAGCACTGATGTCTGCGCTGAATTACATCGGTATAAAAAGGGCGGGCGATTTTCAACTAGTTTTCACGTTGCTGAAAGTGGGCATCATTCTCAGCATCGTAGCGATCGGTTTCACTTACCAAGGAGGTAGCTGGCAGAATTTTGCCAGCACCTTTACCGGCGCCAAAGGTGGAATGGCTGGCTTCATGGCAGCGCTGGTGGCGGCTTTGTGGGCATACGATGGATGGAATGATTTGAACATGGTGTCCGGAGAAATCCGCAATCCGGAACGTAACATTCCTCTGGCACTGATATCGGGCGTTGCCCTGGTTGGCGTTTTGTACATGCTGGTAAATGCGGCGGTGCAATACGTACTGACTGCAACGAGTATGGCAAATTCTCCTCGTGCGGCGTCAGACGCGATGGCTGTCGTGTTGGGCAGCCTAGGCGCTGGCATCGTATCGGCGGGAATGGCACTGTCGATGCTTGTGGCCATGAATGGGACAGTGATGAGTGGGGCACGTGTACCGTTTGCGGTGGCACGCGACCGATACTTTTTCTCCGCGCTCGCGGAAGTACATCCCCGTTTCCATACGCCGTCGGTCGCGATTGTGGTTCAAGCCATTTTGGCGATCGTGCTGTTGTTGCTCGGAGGGAGCTTCAGGCAGTTCTTTTCACTGGCGATTTTCGCCGAATGGCTTTTCTACATGGTTGCTAGCAGCACGATTTTTGTGTTTCGTAAACGTGATCCCGACGCAGTTCGCCCCTATCGGGTTTGGGGATATCCTGTGGTGCCTGCCTTGTTCGTCCTGGCCTCGACCATCCTGCTTTACTACACGTTCACAGGAAATCTAAGTATATCGGCACTAGGATGTCTGGCCATTCTGGCGGGGATCCCGGTTTTTTACGCTTTCGCCCGGCTCCGGGCACCGAAGGCATAAACGGTCGTGTCGGATGTCTTGTTTTTTCAGCTAGTTCCATCTTGGCATTACCCTGGTTACTGAAGGACACCCCCGCCGGGCATGTTTACCCCTCCCCAGTTCTCTCGTAACTTAAAGATTCTACCCGGTGCACCCCCCCAGGCTCGGGTTCCTCATTTTGGAGTTTTTTAATGCCTACGCCTGAGAGTTTTCAGTTAGGAATTTTACCCGAGCGCAAGCTTGACCGGCGCGCTCTGGCGGCCGCCTACGGCCTTTTGATTTTGCTAATCGTTGTGATGATTAATATCGGCTGGATATGGCCTGATAGTCTCAATATCACCCGGCAATATCATGTCACTGAACTGATACCGATACCAAGCTTACAGCCGGCGCCGCTAGAGGTAAAAGCGCCGCCACGGGTTGTGCAGGCAAAACTGTTGCCGGCGGCGCCAGTTTTTGAAGCTCCTAAACTAACCGTTCCGCGCGAGATTCGTGCGCCAAAGCCTCATGTCGAAGAAGAGCTAGCACCAAAGCTGGAAGTTAATAATCTGGCTCCCACCGTTTTGAAGCAAGTGACAGGTGGAGCGCGTCCGTCCTTGATCGTTCATACGGGCGAGTTTGGCAGTTCGGCCACTCCAACGGTGAACGCTCCCATTCAGAAAGTGCAGACGGGCGGCTTCGGCGATCCCAACGGAATTCCCGGACAGGGAAAATCAAATGCGCACCTGGTAGCGGCGAATTCAGGAGCTTTTGATATGCCTCAGGGAGGCGGAACCGGGAATGGCTCGGGCGGGACGAAAGGAATAAAAGGAACGATTGCCAGCGCCGGTTTCGGCAACGGCATCGCCCAAGGTGGACAAGGCGACGGGCGCAGCAACGGACGCGGGGCAACGGTTCAGACTGCAGGCTTTGGAGAACAGCAGATCACGCATGCCGGAGCCAAGCAGCAACAATCCGAGGCCGGACCTGCAACGTCACCTGTGGAAATATTATCCAAACCAAATCCGGTTTACACTGACGAAGCACGCAACCTCCGGCTCGAAGGTGAAGTGCTGTTAGAAGTCATGTTTGGCGCAAACGGACAGCTGCACGTGGTTGGGGTTGTGCGTGGCTTGGGTCATGGTCTGGATGAAGCGGCAGTCGCGGCCACAAATAAAATGCGCTTCAAACCCGCCCAACACTACAATGAGCCGATCGACTCCACAGCAACGGTGCACGTGGTATTCCAACTGGCGTACTGAGTCGGCACATAACCGAGTTGAAATAGAGAGGATTTGAGTCATGCGGACTTGGAAATGGATGATCGGAGCCCTCCTGCTGATTACGGTGAGTGCAGTCGGACAACAGACGGCAACACCAGCTTCGCCCGACAATACAGGTAATGCGGCTCAGGCGGCATCGCCAGCCAGTGCCGAGCCCACGAACAATGCGACCGCTCCCCGTACCGCGCCACCGCCTGCCGCGACTGCCGCTCCCAGCACCATGGACCAAGTGGTTGACCGTGCCATTGAACGCGAACATGGTTTGATTGTGATGCTGAAGACGCGCACTCCACTGGTGGAGACTTACCTGCAGAACGTGAAATTTGATCCGCAGATGGGGCCGACACCGCGAGAAGATCACTATTTTTTTGGCCGTCTGGACCTGAGTGATTCAGTTGACCGGGAAGATTATCTCTCAAGAGACACGAGTTTGCAGAACCGGATGATGGGCGGCTTCACCAAATTATTCAAATTTGAATACAAGCCCATTGGCTTTTCCTGGATGATCTTTGCCGACCGCGAGGACTTTGATCGGGCTCACTACAACTTCAAATACGTGCATCGTGAATTCCTTGGCGACGTGCGTTGCATCGTATTCGACGTTACCCCGAAAAGAGACGCGGGCAAGGGACGTTTCCTGGGCCGCATTTGGGTTGAAGACCAGGACTTCAATGTGGTTCGTTTGAACGGAACATATGCGCCGCGGCCTCGCAATGCGCAATTTTTCCATATGGATAGCTGGCGGCTCAATCTTATTCCAGGTTATTGGGTCCCCGCCTATATCTACAGCGAAGAAGGCGATTTCACTTCACGCGTCAATGACAAAATGGCATTTAAGGCGCAGACCAGGGTCTGGGGCTACGATTTGAAGAAGAACCGAAAAGAAGACGAGCTCACGCAGGTGCGAGTGGATGCCTCGGTGAAGGACGAAAGTCCAACGTCGCAGGACGCATCACCGCTGCAGGCGCAACGCGAATGGCAGCAACAAGCGGAGGACAATGTAGTTGAACGCCTGGAAAATGCGGGTCTGCTGGCTCCCCAGAGCGAAGTCGACAAGATTTTGATGACCGTGGTCAACAATCTTGAGGTCACAAATAATATCGAGTTGCCGCGCCCGGTTCGGACGCGCGTAATGCTGACATCGCCCCTGGAAACTTTCAGTGTAGGCAACACCATCGTGGTCAGCCGTGGCCTCATTGACGTCCTACCCGATGAAACATGTCTGGCCATGGTGCTTTCTCACGAGTTGGCGCACATTGTGCTGGGTCACAATCTGGGAAGCCAGTATGCGTTTAATGACCGCATGCTCTTTTCCGATGAATCTACTTACCAGAATCTGGGCTTCCGGCATGTGCCGGAGGAAGAAACCGCGGCGGACAAGAAAGCCATTGACCTTCTGAAGAATTCGCCTTATGCCCAGAAACTCGACAGTGCAGGCTTGTTTTTGCGGGAGTTGTCGGAAAGAGGACCGGGACTCTCGGCGCTGTTGACTCCACACTTGGGGAATAGTCTTGCCAACGGCAAGGGAGGCATCGAGCGCATGGCAGCGTTGATGACTTCGGCACCCGCACTGGAACCGAACAAGCTGGATCAGATTCCTGCGTTGCCAATCGGCGGACGGATCAAGGTAAATCCGTGGGATGACCACGTGGAGTTGATCAAGACTTCTCCTGCGGTCATCACGTCGGCTCGCGACAAGATGCCGTTTGAAGTTACACCTTTTTTCCCAAGGCTGAGCCGTTACGGGAGCGGAACCAACCCAGGGTCGCCGACCAGCACCGCAAACGCGGCTCCGACCAACTAAGTTGTCTCGATGCAGGCGCGAGCGTCCGCGTTCGTGCCAGCCTTTGCACGAATGCGGACGCTCGCGCCTCCACCATTACGTTCCCGTCTTGCCCTTGCCTGGCAGGCCTGCGGGATTCTCATGAGTGCGTTCGCGGAAGCTTCCTCTAAGCCCGCTGGCCAGTGAGACACTGGACTCGCCAAATTTGTCGCGCAGACGATCAGCTGCCGACAAAGCCTGTTGCCAGCGTTGGCGACGCCCATCTTCGAGAAGGTCTCCCTGCTCCGCCTGATTCTCAAAGGACGACGCCTGAACCCCGAGTAGCCGAACATATGCACCGTTACGCCAATTCTTTCGAAACAAGTGTCGAATCTGCTCGAAGATTTCATTGTCGAGGTGCGTGGGCGATGGCAATGAGTGGGCGCGAGTCAGCGTCGTGAAATCTTTGTAGCGCAACTTGAGTTGAAGGGTGCGGGCGTATAGGCCAGCTTCGCGCAGTCGTCGGCCCACCATTTCTGACAAACGCATCAGCGTGGACTCCAACTGCTCCGGGTCGGCGGTGTCTTGGTTATAAGTGTGCTCGTGGCTGATGGATTTCGGGTCGGTGTCGGCCCCGACTTCACTATCGAACCAACCGCCGGCATCTTCGCCGCGCGCTTTGCCCGCGAGGGCCAGTCCCCATTTTCCGAAACGTTCCTCGAGAAACGCCTCTTCGAACCGAGCGAGGTCTCCGACTTTGCGAATACCGAGACCGTGCAAATTCTGCTCAGTGACTTTGCCCACGCCGGGAATTTCGCGCACGTCCAAGGGAGCGAGGAATTTCGCCTCTTGTCCGGGCACAACCCAAAGAACACCGTTGGGCTTCGCCCTGGCCGACGAGACTTTGGCGATAAGCCTGGACGTACCGATCCCAATCGAACAGTTGAGATCGGTATCCGTTTTCATCTTTCGATGAAGCATGTGGGCAGCACCAAGCGGCGGACCGTGCAGGCGCGCCGTTCCGGTCATATCGAGATATGCTTCGTCTATTGAGGCCATTTCGACCTGAGGCGAAAATGACGTCAACACGCGATGAACTTTTTCTGAGCATTCGCGATAACGAGTGGGATGGCCGCTCACGAAAATGGCATGCGGGCAAAGTTTGGCCGCGGTGCGTAGCGGCATCGCGGAGTGAACGCCAAATTTGCGTGCTTCGTATGAGGCAGCGGACACTACTCCCCGTTCGTCACGCTGACCTCCCACCACCACGGCCTTCCCTTTGAGTTCAGGATTGAATAGTTCTTCCACGGAGACGAAGAAGGCGTCCATATCGACGTGAAAGATCATCCTGAGGAAGGAGGTCATAAGACATTAGGGCGCCAGCGGGTTGATTTTATCAACCAGGGAAGGGTTGCGAATAGGTTTGTCGTTGAAGGCAGATGCAAAGTCCCAAAAACTTCCATTTTGGACATTTTCCGCGTTTTATTTATAGTCTTCTGATCCTCTTCCGCGCGCCGAGGAATTCGATGCCCTTCTTCCGTTGTTTCTTTTTTTCATGTTTCTTATTCGTGTGTTGCATTGCTTGTACCGTAGAGACATTCGCTCAGGAAGGCACGGCCCCAATACCCGACACGCCACAGGTATGCACGACAGCTCACGGTCAAACCAAAGCCAACCGGTTTCACGCGCCAATCGCCCCAGGTTGCACGGGCGAAAAGCTCGTTTCTCCTTGCTCTCGCAAAGCAGTTCGAAATCTCCGAGTGGCTTTCCATTCATGACCAAACTGGCCAGTTGAGCTTGATGGTAGGCCCGTCCTGCCCCGAGGTACTTTGGTTGAAGGACATCCGGAAACAACTCCAGCGCGCCGAATGATGCGCCGCGGCGCGTTGCGAATGGTATTTGACCGCATCAGACCGCCTGATGGGAGGATTCAGCCGGCGAGATTTGAACTGACCGCGACCGAAAGCGATTCGGCCAAGACAGATAATGAAGGAACGGTGCATCCTACCGTAAGCAAGAAGCGCGTAGTGATTCAGCTCGGCGGAACGGCCCTGATAGCAAAACTTGCGGACGATATCTCCGAAGAAGCCCTGGCAACGAGCGCAGGAAGCGCGCGCTGGTACGGTCTAGCTGCAAGCACAACATTCCTTCGGCTCCAAAAAGGCCGCGAGGTAAGGCTTAAGCGCGGCGAGATCGTTGAGGTCGGTTTCCTGCGAGACGGCTCTGCGGTGCGGACGGGGACAATCCGCTGACTTGTTGCCGTGCAGGAACAGCGGCTGAGCCTAGCGGCCAATTGGTTCCAAGTCAATCGTTTCGGACCGGTTCGGAGTAGCTGGAGCTCCCGTCCGCAACTGACGTGCGCGTTCGTAAACTCGGATATATTCTTTGGCGGAAGCGCCCCAGGAGAAGTCCTTGGACATACCATTCCGCATCAGTTGTTGCCATGAAGATTGATCGCGGAAGGTTCGCAACGCTTCTTTTATCGTTAGCAGCAGAGCTTCGCCGTTGTAGTCGGTAAACTTGAATCCGGTACCTTTGCCGGTCCGGGAATTCCAATGTTCGACGGTGTCGTCGAGCCCGCCTGTCGCTCGCACGATGGGCACTGTTCCGTATTTCAAACTGTAGATCTGGTTCAAGCCGCAGGGCTCGTATCTTGAAGGCATCAGGAACATGTCGCTTCCGCCTTCAATCTTGTGCGCAATCTCATTGTCATACGCGACTCTGACCGCAATTTTCTGTGGAAACTGCTTTGCAAGACGCTGGAACATTTCCTCATAGGCCTGGTCTCCGCTGCCTAAAGCAACCATGATCAAATCTTCACGCGCCAGACGTTCCATGATTTGCGAAATCAGGTCGAAACCCTTCTGAGCGGCAAATCGTGAAACGATGCCAATCACAGGCGGGTCACTTTCAGCTTTGACTCTGGTAGTTTCGATACCGAAGGTTGCCAGCAGGTCTTGCTTGCATTTGGCTTTACCAGATAAATCCTTCGGCGAATACGGGGTGACGATGAAACGGTCCGTTTCAGGACTCCACTCGTTGTAGTCGACACCATTCAAAATTCCGGCGACGGAGGAAGACCTCGTGCGCAGCACTCCTTCCAGACCGAAACCAAACTCAGTTGTCTGAATCTCCTGGCTGTACCTCTTGCTAACGGTGGTGACGAAATCGGAAAATACCAATGCGCCTTTCAGGAAATTAACGCTGCCGAAGAATTCCATCCTTGAAATGGTGAACAGGTCCCAGGGGAGCGTAAGCAACGGCAAAGTATCCGGCGGAAAAAGACCCTGATACCCCATGTTGTGGATAGTGAAGACTGAGGCCACGTCGCGGAAGGCTGGGTCTTCGGCGTATTGTGTGTGCAGCAAGACCGGAAGCAGTGCTGCCTGCCAGTCGTGGCAATGGAATATCTGGGGCACACCGATAATTTTCGAGGCTTCCAGCACCGCGCGTGAAAAGAGGGCGAAACGCTCGGCGTTATCGGGGTAATCACCGGCGGAAGTGCCATAAAGGGCTTCGCGGTCAAAGAAGGGCGGATAGTCGACAAAATAGAAATTTACTCCCGAGATCTTGCCGCCATTGATTACCGAGCAAAACCGATAGCGATCGTCAAAAGGAATAGTGACGCTGGGTACGACGGTCTGAGCGCCTTGCAGTACCGTTTGACGATAGCGGGGAATATATACACCTACCTCATGGCCCATGGCTGCCAGAGCCCTCGGTAGGGCGCCAATGACGTCGGCGAGGCCTCCGGTCTTCGAGAAAGGGACGCACTCCGAAGCAACGAACACGATGTGCATAAAGGCAACTCCTGATAAAGACCCAACCCGGTGCGCCGGCGACACACGCTATCATAGTCGGGAGCTTGCTGGTTACAGCATACTCCGCCGTGCTGAAGCGCCCGGCAGAACAACCCGTCAGTTTAGAACGCCGGCAAGCCGGCTAGAAAGAGGCCGATGTGGCAAAAATAGCCGTGCCAGAGGGGCGTCGAGTCAAGCCCAAGCTGGGTCAGCATTTTCTAGTCGACACCGCGGCGCCGATGCACATTGTCGAAGCGCTGGGTGATATTTCAGATAGCACGGTTTTGGAGATCGGTCCCGGGCGTGGTGCTCTTACCACTTTGCTGGCCAGAAGGGCGCGACGTTTGATTGCAATCGAGATCGACCGGGTACTGGCGGCACAGTTGCGCATGAATTTTTCTCAAGAACCGAATGTCGAGATCATTGAAGGAGATGTGCTGGCGATCGATTTTCATACTCTCTTCGGACCAAAGCCTGGAAGTACTCGACCGGGGATGAATTCGCAGCCTGAAGCAGTTCGAGTGGTTGGCAATCTTCCGTATTTCATAACTTCCGACATTCTTCTGCGGTTGTTTGAATTTCGGCAGTATTTTGAAACCATCGTGCTACTGGTACAGAAAGAAGTGGCAGAACGATTGTCGGCCGCACCAGGCCGAAGCGAGTATGGCCTACTCTCGGCAACTGCGCAGCTTTTCGCACGGGTCGAGAAAATGTTCACGCTCCCGCCCAGCGCGTTCTCGCCTCCGCCTAGAGTCGAGTCATCGGTGGTGCGGCTGCGGATGGCTCCCAGAATCGACAGTTTGCATGTGGACGAAGCCGGATTTATCAACTTTTTGAAGCTTTCTTTCGGACAAAAACGAAAAACACTTTGGAACAACTTGAAGTCGCAATATCAGCCTGCGGTGTTGCGAGCAGCTTTAGACAAGGCAGGCGTAAAGGCAACAGTGCGGGCTGAGGCGTTGAGTCTGGAGAAAAGTGCGGCGCTTTATCGGGCCCTATCGAGCCGGGCTGCGGGATGAAAGAAACGGCGAGGGCAAGACGCCTGGTGATAGCCGGCAGGATGCCGACGTTACAACGTCGGATGAAGGCTTTGCTTTGAGGGGTTTATGGCCTCGATGATTCGTCGACCCGCGGTTGCTGGACGCTTCTATCCACGGAACCCCGATGAACTGCGGGCGCAGGTCAGATCGTTTTTCCCCGAAGTGAAACGGGCACACAGAGCTGTCGGCTGCATCGTTCCGCACGCGGGATATGTCTATTCGGGCCACGTGGCCGGAGCAGTGTATGCAAGGCTGGAGTTGCCGTCACGATGCATTTTGCTTTGTCCGAATCATACCGGCTTCGGACATCCGCTCGCGATTACGAGCGAAGGAGCGTGGGAAACGCCACTGGGACTTCTGCCGATTGATTCCCTGCTGGCGAACGCTTTGAAAGAAAGTTTCCCACTTCTCGCCAGCGACTCGGACGCACATCGCGCCGAGCATTCCGCTGAAGTGCAACTACCGTTTTTGCAAATCCTACGACCTGATTGCAGTTTTGTACCCATTGCTTTGGGCACTCGCCGTTATGAAATCCTCGAAAGTTTGGGGCATGCGATTGCTGGAGTGGTGCAAGCGATTGATCCTGGCATATTGCTGATCGCCTCGAGCGACATGAACCACTATGAGAACGATGCCATTACCAGACAGAAAGACTACAAGGCAATCGAGCGAATTCTGGTGATGGATGCGAGAGGACTTTATGACGTAGTAACGAATGAAAACATCACTATGTGTGGTTTTGGTCCAACTGTGGCAATGCTCGCCGCTGCCCGCCGACTGGGCGCCGCGCGCACCGAACTGGTTAAATACGCCACGTCGGGAGATATCTCGGGCGATCGGGAACGTGTCGTGGGATATGCCGGAATCGCGGTGCGCTAGCGATGCATTATTGAAAGACTAGAGAGCCGCCGCGAGCTTATTCGATCTCCAGTTCGGTCTCCTGTTTTTTCTTCTCTGTCGCCTTGGATACGGGCTTTTCCGCGATACCTGATGGCAGTTCCAACCCCAAATCAGCCAAAAGTAGCCGTAAGTTCCCCGGATTGGTCGCATAGGCCATCGCGGTTTCGTAGTCGATGATTTCGGCTCGAATCAGCTTTTCAATCTCTCCGTCAAAATGCTGCATTCCTTCCGTGTCGCCGTCCCGCATGGCGTCAAGCAGGCTCTTGCCTTCTACTTCACCCTTATCCAGATATTCTCGGGTGCGAACCGTCGACTTTAGGATTTCGATGGCAGCCACGCGCCCGATGCCACCTTTGCGAGGAAGGAGGCGCTGCGAAACGATGTAACGAAAACCTTTTGCAAAGCGGTTACGGATAGTATGCTGCTCGGACAGCGGAAAAACTCCGATGATGCGTTCGACTGTCTTTGAGGCGTCTGTGGTATGGAGAGTAGAAAGCACGAGGTGACCGGTTTCGGCGGCTTCCAACGCGATTTCTATAGTCTCCTTATCACGCATTTCGCCCACCAGAATGACTTTAGGCGCCTGCCTGAGAGCGGCACGGAGAGCCAGCGCAAAACTGGGAGTGTCACTGTGCAGCTCACGCTGGTGAATAATCGAACGCTTGTGCCGGTGCATGAACTCAACCGGATCCTCGATCGTCAAGATATGATATGCCTTGGTTTCGTTGATGCGGTCGAGGATTGCCGCTAGAGTCGATGACTTCCCCGAACCGGTGGGGCCGGTGACCAATACGATGCCGTTCTTCAGATCGGCCACGCGAGCGAGTTCTTGTGGAAGTTTCAGTTCGTCAAAGCTGGGAATGGTTTTGGGAATCACCCGCATCACGATCGCGTGGCTGCCTCGCTGCACGAATACATTTACGCGAAAACGCGCAGTGCCGGGCAAGCTGTAAGAAATGTCACAGGAACCCTGCTGTTGCAGGATGGTGATCGCCTGTTTGTTGTCTCCAATCAATTCTTGAGCAATTCGCTGCGTATCGTCCGCGCTCAGAACCGTGAGTGCCGGGGCCTTGACCGGAACCAGCTGTCCGCTCACTTCGACGTGGGGATAGCTGCCGGGAGAAAAAATCAGATCACTGACGTGAGGGGAGACCTGTAGCATGGCCAATAGCAGCGCCGGCGTCGGCGCCACCGCTGGACGAGCATTATTGGGGATGGGCGCGCTGCCCGGTGTACCCATGAGACCTCCATTAGAACTGCTGGTACCAGCCTACGTGTCAGGGGTTGGGCCCTCAAGTGACGCCGGTAATTTGACCGCAGTTCGGAGGCGTGTTCGATCAGAATCCGCAATCCTAGCCGAAGAGGAAGACTGTGACAAAAAGAGGCGACCAAAAAAATGGCCGCCTCTTTGTATTCATTCTAAATGTGTTTCATTCACCGAATGACCTGGAAGTCTGCCCGGCAGCCTCGATCGACCCAAATTCCCCGCCGATCGTAGCCCCAGCTGTAACCTTGGCGGCAAGAAGAGTCGCTACGCTGTTTTAGTAACTGGACACCGCCTCGAGTGTCGGCGGGGCAGTAATGTCGGTGCATATCGTCGGAAGAACAGGAAATTATCGAGTCCGCGGTGCCGCCCCGATTCCAGTCGTTTCGGTCCCGGTCCCGGTCTCGGTCCCATCCTCCACCTCGGCCGCCTTCCACTACGAAATCGGCCCGGCAGCCATGATCGACCCAGATTCCACGACCATCCGATCCCCAGCTATAGCCTTCGCGGCACGGGGAGTCGCTGCGCTGCCTATCGAGCCGAACCCGTCCCCCGACTCCCGAATCACAGTAATGCCGCCGGCCATCGTCGGAAGAGCACGAGATTGTTCCGATGCTACCCGGGGCAGGACCTCGGTATTGATACGCGTTAATCGTAAAATCGGCCCGGCATCCCCGGTCGACCCAAACTCCTCCGCGGTCAAAGCCCCAACTGTAGCCTTGCTGGCAAGCGGATTGGCTTCGTTGCGTCAAAAGTTGCACTCCGCCGCGCGTATCTGCGGGACAGTAGTGCCGACGCCCATCGTCGGATGAACAAGAAATGCTTTGCGCCGAGCCGCGCGGAGCAAAAATAACCAGCGCGGCTACAACCAAACCGAACTGCACCCAAGCCCTTGAACTAAGCATTCCGGCCTCCTGAAAGAAACGGTAAATTTGTCTGTGAGCTTACCAAGCTTCCCAGGATTTTGGAACTTCCAGGATATCTCCAAGTCGTCTCACTCGCCTGCCTCAAAGGTTACCTGTGAGTCGAACCTTGCGAGATCGGCGCTGACGATCGAGGCGATGATGCACTTCCTCGAGATCCGCCACCCGTCGAGGGCCCGCTGCTGTGTGAGACCGGGGCTCCACGAGAGACCGACATCCGGGACGCAGACGGCAGACGCGCGGCAGACGCAGCCGATGGAGTTTGAGGGCCGCCCCGAATCATGGAGGAGCGTTCGAGTTGCCGTGACATTTTGCCCAAATCGCGCACGCTACCTCGAGCAATTCCCAAACCCGCAGAACCGTCGCGCAGCTGCACCCGGTTCTCCACCCCGGCAACCGGAGTAGCTAGCGTGCCGCGATTCACGACCAAAGTCTGCCCGACGACCGACGGCGGTCGGGGTGAAGTGAACCCGTGAGGTGCGTTGCTGATTCGAGGAACCGTGTTCCATCCTGCCCAAGAGGTTCCGGGCCGCCAAAACCATCCATAGCTCTGGAGATAGGTCCAGGAACCGTAACGATAAGGCGTCCACCCCCATGGGTAAGAAGAAATCCACGCATATCCAACCCCGGGATACCATGTCCAGGCGCCATTCATGAACGGGTCCCATCCCGCACCCACGAGGTAAGGCTGCCACATCATGCCGTAGCCAGGGATGCTGTAAAAGCTTCCGTAGTAGTTCAAATCGCTACCACCATAGGCGTAAGGAGAGTAGCTGCTTGAGGCCGACAAATTGTACTGCTGGTGATATTTTTCCTGCTGCTTGTCCCAGTCGTCGTAAGGGTCGGGCTCGAGATTGTTAGCGACGGTGTATTGACTCGCTCCCGCGAGGTCGAATGTCACACTGTGCTTTTTCTCGACTTCCACCTTGCCGGATGTTCCTTCCACCTCAACCTCTCCCTTAAAAACCGCGAGGGTAGAGTTGGCGTCCTTCATCTCCAAACGCAAGTGGGAAGCCTTGTCGAGTTGCAACTTTTCCGGACCGAAAACTACCGAAAACTCCTGCACAGGCTTGTCGCCCTTGTAATTCAGGTACGCAGTCCCAGTTTGAAGAATGAGCTGTGAGGCTCTTGCGCCAGAGTCGCGCAAAGCCAGCTCAGAAAACTCGATCGTCGTCCCGGGAGTGATCCGCAAAGTAGTTCCGTCTTCGAATTCGACCTCTGCCCGTCCATCACTTCCTGATCGGACTTTAAAGCCCTGGGTGAGAGGTAAATTAATGAAGGCTTTTTCGTAGCCCTTCCCTACATTGCGGTCGACCTGTACGTCACCATCCACTTGGCTTAGCCGGACGATGCGAGCTTGAGAATCAGCGAAGGATGGAACAGAAATTGAGAGGAACAGAACGGTCAGCGCGAACAAAACGCCCAATTTGCGCGTAGACATTTGGTACCTCCGGTACAGCCCTTACTGCATTAGAACACTTTTTAGACCAGTAGGTTGTCAACAAATCGTCCGCCAGAGAGAGGTGGGCAGAGCTGGAGATCATGGCTTTGCAGACTCAGCCCGACCGATCATCCGTTGGGCACGCGCCCGGACTGGGTTTATGACCGAATTGTCGCTGACAATCTGCTGCAGAATGGGCACCACGGCGGGTAGTTCCTGCAGACTGTTCTCGCCCGCCATCTGTTCCATACGCTTCAATTCCTCATCGAGGGCCAGCTTCTGGTATCGATGGAAATACTGCAGCCGACGGCCAAATTCGAGGGTTGTCGACAGGTTCTGAAACAGCTGCGTAACCTGCTGAACGGCTGCGACAGGCGAGTAATTGTAGGTCGCGCTGGTGCTCTGTTGCGCGTCCTTATAGGTCAGAGTCTTGGAGCCCGTCGAGGCTAAATTATGCTTTTTCGAATCGACCTGTCCCTGAAAGTAGTGGGCGCGCTTGGCCAGGTCGAAGACCGTCTTACTGGTGGCCGGGGAAACGAGAAAGTCCAGGCGGAAAGGATCCGCCGAGGAGTCGGGACTGAGCTTTCCATCCGATTCGTAGCTGGAATGGCCGTCGGAGGAGATGGAAATAACATAGTGGGAGGGCTCAGAACCTGGGAAATCGAGGGTAAAGGTCACAACGGCCGGTTCCTGCGCCCGGGCCGGAATGCCCCGCCCGAGAAGAACCGAAAGACAAAGTAGCAACAAAAGCCAAAGGGATCGTGAACGACGCACGGGCAGGGCGCTTGCGCATATTTCGATCTGAGATTTGGACCAAACCATGCAGAACAGATTATGCCAAAAAAATCGGTGGGATGCGCCAGGCGCGTCCTATCCGCCCACTGCTTTCTGGCGAACCAGGGTGGTTGACGTATGAAGATGGCAGATAGCGATGGCCAGAGCGTCGGCGGCATCCGGCGGTTCTGGTATTTCGCTAAGGTTTAACAATCGCGTAACCATCTGCTGAACCTGCGTCTTCTCCGCCCTGCCATAACCTACGACCGCAGACTTGATAGAGAGAGGTGAATACTCCGTTACCTCTAGTCCGGCGGAAGATGCGGCCAGCATCGCCACTCCTCGAACCTGCCCCAGTTTCAGAGCAGACTTCACGTTAAGCGCGTAGAACACATCCTCGATCGCGACGTTGTCGGGATGGTGTTCCTCAATGATGATCCCCAAGCGATCAAAGATGGTCCCCAATCGTTGCGGAAGGGGCACTCGCGGGGAAAGCTTGATCGCACCGCAAGTCAAACAAACCAGCGTGTCGTCATGACAGAGTTCGACTACGCCGAAACCTGTGTATTCCGTGCCGCAATCGACACCCAGGACGCGCATGCAGGGAGTCTATACGAGTTCAGTTGGGTAGTCAGTGGGCAGTTGTCGATGGACCGTGTCGGAAATGGGTCCCGGCCAAGAAAATCCTGGGGAAACGTTGCTTAACAACAGCGCGACCGGCGAGCCTTGGAGACCTCGTATTCTTTGCGGAACGCAGCATAGGCACCTCTCGAGGGCGCCAATTGGCTGCGATGCAGAAAGCGGTCATACGCGGACTCGTCGAAAATCTCGCGTAGCGTCGATACTATCAGCGCGAATGTGTGCTTGAATTTGCTCAATTCTTGTTCGCAGCTCTGCGCATCGATTTTGCTCAATGACTTCATGCTTGTTCCTCAGTGGCGAAGCGGGTGGCTACGAACGGAGATTCTTTCAGCTTTGGTTGGGTACTGCCGGATAACACGCGCACCCATACCCACGCCGATTCGATCAGGGTTAATGAAATCATCGCGATCAAGGTTCCGGTAACCACTGCATCAAGACGATCGTTGAAAATGAGGCGAGCATTTGCTGCTGGACCTGAAGCCAGTTGAGCGGCATGAGATAAGAATCCGATGCGCGGATTAGGGTCGAAGATTTTGTGCCACGAAGCCGTGAAAGTTATTGCGACCAGCCAGAGCAATGGCAGGAGAGTCACGGCCGAGTAACGCACTTTGCCCATTTTGATAATGATCGTGGTCGCCACGCACATCGCCACAGTGGCCAGCAGTTGATTAGAGATTCCGAACAGCGGCCACAGTGAGTTGATTCCACCTAGCGGATCTTTCACTCCCTGCCAGAGAAAATATCCCCAGGCACCAACGATTAATGCGCTGGTGGTGAGAATCGATGGATACCAACTGGTACGGCCCAAGGGCTTCCAGACGTGGCCTAGGGCGTCCTGAAGCATGAAGCGACCTACGCGGGTTCCGGCGTCTAGCACCGTAAGAATGAATAGCGCTTCAAACATAATGGCGAAGTGATACCAGATCGCCATCAAAGCCTGGCCACCCAGACTATGAGAAAAAATGTGGGCCATGCCAACCGCGAACGCGGGCGCTCCTCCGGTGCGGTTATAAAGTGTTTGCTCACCAATAGACTGGGCCAGAGCGTGCATTTCTGCAGCAGAAATGGGAAATCCCCAATTCGTAATGGTAGCGGCGGCCACTTCCGGCGCTTGGCCAACGATGCCTGCTGGGCTATTAATGGCGAAATAGATTCCTGGTTGAAGGACGCAAGCGGCAATCATCGCCATGATTGCCACTAGCGATTCAGCCATCATCGCTCCGTAGCCCACCATTCGAGCCTGGGTTTCGCGGCGGATTAATTTGGGAGTCGTACCGCTCGAGATCAACGCGTGAAAGCCACTGATTGCACCGCAAGCGATAGTGATGAACGCGAAGGGGAAAACATTTCCCGCGAACACCGGGCCCGTGCCGTCGATGAAACGGGTAAGTGGCGGCATGTGCAAGCTTGGCCGCAAAGCGATGATCCCAAGCGATAGCAGACCGATGGTCCCCAGTTTGACGAAGGTGCTCAGGTAATCCCGTGGAGCCAGCAAAAGCCAGACGGGCAGTGCGGATGCGGCGAAACCGTAAATGATAATCAAGAACGCCAGCGAGGTTGCCGAAAGCGTGAACCATCCCGCCAGGGACGGAGTCTGCGAAACCCATTGGCCGCCCCAGATTGCCAGCATGACCAGTACGAACCCCAGCGCAGAGGTTTCTAGCACTTTGCCGGGACGCAGCGTCCGCAAGTAAAAGCCCATCAGAAGCGCGATGGGAATCGTCATGGCGATTGTGAAGGTGCCCCAAGGACTGGCCTTAAGCGCATTTACGACCACCAACGCACATACTCCAAGCAGAATCACGATAATGCTGATGACCGCGACATAAGCCACCAATCCGCCAACACGGCCAACTTCGTCTCGGGCCATCTCGGTCAGCGATTTGCCATCGCGCCGGATGGAGAACAGAAGGATCACGAAATCCTGAACACAGCCGCCGAAGACAGCACCGGTCAAGATCCATAAGGTTCCGGGCAGATAGCCAAACTGTGCGGCTAGGACCGGTCCCACCAACGGCCCAGGCCCAGCGATTGCTGCGAAATGATGCCCAAACACAACCCATTTGTTGGTCGGAACAAAGTCGCGTCCATTTTCTAAACGTTCGGCGGGAGTGGCGCGCTGCGAATCAAGCGCAAGAATTTTGGCGGCAATGAACTTGCTATAGAACCGGTATCCCAGCGCATAGGTGCAAACGGCAGCGACCACCAGCCACATGGCGTTGATCTGCTCGCCTCGATGCAAAGCCACTGTCGCCAGCGCCAGAGCTCCCAGAACTGCAACCGCAATCCAGATCACAACACGGAATGTTTTCGACATGAATTTTTTGAATGGCAGAAATTATTGTGGCCAAACCGCAGCGCCAGCGCAATCGGCAAGAGAGGATCACGTCCCTGCGGAGAGCACTAAAAGGCCCCGTTTAATGATAACCTTATCCATCCGTCGCAAGTAAATGCAGCTGAAGTGTATCTGGTGTCGACTTGAATTTCGCCATGGGTAGACTTGAGCCGAAAAATCCATACCCGTTGAGGAGCAGGCAATGAAAGTTGGGGTTTTGACCGGCGGAGGCGATTGCCCCGGGTTGAATGCAGTGATTCGCGCTGTGGTACGCAAGGGATGTTTCCATTACGAAGATGAATTCGTCGGCTTTCTTGAAGGCTGGCGGGGTGTTTTGGAAGACAAGACCATGCCGCTAGACCTTGCCCGCGTCGGCGGAATTCTACCTCGTGGCGGCACCATTCTTCGCACTTCGCGCACGAACCCAGTGAAAAAGGCCGGCGGACTGGATAAGTGCATCGAGACCTTGAAGAAACATGACGTGGAAGCTCTGATCGCCATCGGCGGTGATGACACGCTTTCAGTGGCACAGAAACTTTATGAAAAGGGCGTGAATGTCGTCGGTGTTCCGAAGACCATCGACAATGATCTCGCCGGCACGGATTTTACTTTTGGATTCGATACCGCGGTCAATATCGCTACCGAGGCGATTGATCGGGTGCACACCACGGCGGAGGCGCACAACCGAGTGATGGTGGTCGAAGTGATGGGACGGGATGCGGGCTGGATCGCAATGTATAGCGGCATCGCCGGCGGTGCGGACGTGATTTTAATCCCGGAAAAACCTTTCGATGTCGACCAGGTGGCTGAGACGATTCGTTTACGCCACGCACGGGGACGCTATTTCAGTATTGTGGTTGTGGCAGAGGGAGCAAAGTTTTCAACCGATATCGGCCCCAAGCAAGGATCACTCGCCGTAGTAGACGCGAGCAAAGACGAATTCGGGCACGCCCGACTGGGTGGGATCGCGAATATCCTGGCACGGGAAATCGAAGGCCGCACCGGCTTCGAAACCCGCACCGTGGTCTTGGGACATGTACAGCGCGGTGGTTCTCCCAGCGCCTTTGATCGCATGCTTGCCACACGGTATGGTTTGGGCGCAATCGACATGGTCCATCGCAAGGAGTTCGGTTGCATGGCAGCGTTGCGCGGAAACAAAATCGTTTCGGTGCCGCTTGCGGACGCCATCGCAAAGAACCGAACCGTGGATCAGGAAACCATCGACGTGGCGGCCGGCATTCTCGATAAGCTTACGGCGGATAAAGTGGCCGTTGAGAGATGAAGCTTCGAGCGCTGAACCTCGGGCATCGGACTTAGAGTCAGCTCTTCACTCGGGAGAACTGTAGATCGCCGGTTGAGGGATTTCAGTGTCTATTCCTCGAAACGCATGTTTGAGATGTGAATCGAAGTGAGTCTGACGTCTAAGGTCCACCGCCCGTGGTCCCTCTCCCGATGACGATGGCCGGACTCTACGCGCGCCTCGCTCCTGCCCTCCTCGAGATTATCGAACTTGTCCTCGTACTGGCCGCCCTGGGACTCATTCTGTTTCGCTCCCGAACACTTCCAAAGAAAGCGCAATCGTTCCAGGTAGTGGAGCGATGGTTTTCGCAGCTCGCAAAAAGAAAGTCACGCAGTGTGCTGGTTGTGGGCCTGCTGGTTCTCGCCTCTCGCGCAGCTCTGATTCCAGTCCTTGGTATCCCTGAACCAAGCTGGCATGACGAGTTCAGTTATCTTCTGGCGGCCGACACGTTCGCGCATGGCCGCCTGACAAATCCACCCCATCCGATGGCTGTACACTTCGAAAGCTTTCACATCATTGAGCAGCCAACATATATGTCGATGTATCCGCCGGCCCAGGGCTTGGTGCTGGCGATGGGCGAGAGTCTGGGAAATCCGTGGATCGGACAGTTGATCGTCACTGCGCTCATGTGCTCCGTCTTGTGCTGGATGCTCCAAGGATGGGTGCCTCCGGGATGGGCGTTGTTCGGCGGGTTGCTGGCAGCGCTCCGTCTGGGCGTTTTGGGATACTGGATGAATGGATACTGGAGCGCGTCGATCGTGGCTCTTGCGGGTGCTCTGGTATTGGGCGCCCTCCCGCGTTTGCAGCGACGTGTGAGGGTTCAAGACGCGCTGTGGCTCGGATTGGGGCTTGCAATTCTTGCAGACAGCCGGCCCTATGAAGGCTTTGTTCTCGGCGTGGCGATCGCCGCGGCCTTGATCACTTGGCTGACTGGCCCACGCCGTCCCAATCTTGCAGTTGTGTTGCGGCGCGCCGCTTTACCCTTGATTGCCATCCTGGGTGTTACCGCGGTGGCCACCGGCTACTACTACTATCGTGTCACCGGCGACGCCTTTCGCATGACTTATCAGGTCAATCGCGCGCAATACTCGCGGGCGCCATATTTTCTGTGGCAGAAGCCTCGGCCCGAACCTCTTTATCGTCACGCCGTAATGCGTGCATTTTATGAGCGGGAGTTTTGCGTCTTTCAGAAAAGCCAGACACCCGCCGGCTTTCTGCGCGAATTAGGCGAGAAAATCTGGTTCTCGTGGATGTTTTATGTGGGGACGGTTTTTACCGTCCCTTTGCTGTTTTTGCCTTGGATATTTGGCGACCGTCGAATGCGATTTCCGCTACTTGCTGGTATTTTCTTCTTGCTGGGAACTACAGTCGAAACCTGGACCTCGCCACACTATCTCGCTGCGGCTACCGGGTTGTTCTACCTCGTGCTGATGCAGTGCATGCGGCATTTGCAGCTTTGGTACTGGCGCGGCCACCCCGGTGGAGCGGCTTTGGTGCGGGCTGTACCGTTGATTTGCTGTGGGCTGATCGTTCTACGGGTAGGCGCCATTGTTTCGGGAACGCCAATCGAACCGCGGTGGCCTCGCGGAAACCTCGAGCGCGCAGCGATTCTCAAACAATTGCAAAGTTCGCCCGGACAGCATCTCGTCCTGGTCACTTATGGGCCCAACCATGATCTCGATCACGATTGGGTCTATAACTCTGGGGATATTGACGGATCGAAAGTGGTTTGGGCGCGCGCTATGGGTGAGAAGGATAACGCGGAACTATTGCAGTATTTCCACGACCGCCAGGTGTGGCGATTGAACGCGGATCAAGAGCCTCCAAGGTTAAAACAGTGAATTCGGCAATGTGGCTGACCGAAAAGCGAATTCGCATTCACGCTCTTCTGTTAGCGGTGTGCCTATGGACCGTCTACGCCGTGGACATGTCCGCACCTGGTTTGCTCGACCGCAACGGCCTAATCAAAGGCACAGATTTTCTGCACTTCTATACGCTGGGCACTTTGGCGTTGCGAGGTCGCGGTGATCTCCTGTATGACATTCGCGCGCAAGCTGACTTGGCTCATCAAATTTTGCCGCAGGCTCCCGAGGGGTTGTATGTTCCGCTTTACGGTCCGCAGGTTTCAATGTTCTTCGCGCCGCTTGCGTTGTTACCGTATGGATGGGCTCTGACGGCTTGGCTTTTGGCAAACGTGTTGATTTTTGGATGGTGTTGCCATGCCCTATGGCGCACGTGCCCCGCGCTTCAAGGCCATCGCTGGACGGTTCTCATCCTCGCTATCGCGTTTCCGGGATTTTTTCACCTGATCGCCTGGGGTCAGAGCTCCGGTCTGGCCCTGCTCTGCTTCACTTTGGCATATCTTGCATTGCGGCACGATCACAACCTTCTTGCAGGATTAGCCATCGGTTCTCTGATCTACAAGCCTCAGGTCGGCGTTGCAGCGGCGCTTACATTTTTGGTGGCGCGACAGTGGAAGGTTGTCCTGGGAGCGTCAGCAGCTGTCTCCCTACAGCTGATCGTCGCGTGGGCACATTACGGAACTGCCGTGATGCACGCTTACGGGCACGCCCTAACACACATGAAGGAGGTATTGCCGTTACTTGAGCCGAGGTTGTACCAGATGCATTCGCTTCGCGCCTTTTGGTCATTGCTGCTCCCTTGGCCCACATTGGCGCTCGCGTTCTATATTATGAGTGCGATTGCTGTTCTCACGATTGCCATCCATTGCTGGCAAACTGAGATATCACTAGAAGTTCGTTATGGGGTACTGCTGTTGGCGACCGTTCTAGTGTGTCCGCATTTGACCGTGTACGACCTTATTGTCCTCGCTCCTGCCTTTCTCCTGTTGAGTGATTGGGCTCTGGAACATCATGAGGGTCCCACCCATCTACCCCTGCTTCTCTACATCTGCTACCCGCTTTTTCTATTAGGACCGCTGGCGCGAATCACGCATCTGCAGTTCTCGGTGATAACCCTGATTGCTCTTCTGTGGCTTACTGGGAAGAGTGGATGTCGTTCAACTATGTCCCGCGCTTAAGCGCGAGGTTATGTTCGTCCTCCGCAGTACCAGTAGTGCCGATACGGCCAACGGCACGACCAGGCTGGTGTAGAACGGCAAAGACCATTGCTCCACGGGCACAAACACGGACCACCACAAGAGTCCGACGGCTGCGATCCACGGCCAGAGCATCGCGGCGGGCGGCAAGGTCACTGTCGAAATCGCCAAAACTAACGCGATGTTTGCGAGAAGCTTGGAGACTCGGCTGGCTCGCGTCGCGACCTGAGAGTGGTAATCGTCAGACCCAACAAAATCGCTGAGGTTATGAAAAGACTTCCGACTTGGCCGGCAAGCATTTCGACGATCGATTGTGCGCTGCCGCCGGCGTAGTGCCGATAGGCTGTCGCGGCGGATACGAACTCGCCGACCCAACCGGGTGACATCCATTCCCCAATTCCAATCAGCATAGCTAGCGTAGCAAGGAAGGAAAAAGCAGAATTTTTCTCCCGCGCCATTCACCTGCCATCCAAAGCACCAGACAGAAACATAGCAATAGCATCATCTGAGGTTTGGTGCGAAAGCTAAGAATGCACATACCAGGGTACTGAGTTGTTGCATCTCCAGCGCTTGCACCGCCGGAGGACAACTCAATACCAGCAAAGTCAGGGCTAGCGCTTTGTACCAGGCGACTTGCTATCCGATGAACCCAAGCCACAGTGGGACACTAAGAGCGACAGCGCCTGCCATCACGACTGACGCAATTATCTGGACCTCTCTGAAAGGCGTCCTGACGGCCGGGTACAACAACAGTGAGACGTAGATGGGATAGGCGAAACGCTGTTCCTCCCGGCTACCGTCGGAAACAATGTCCCCGTAGTAGGCCAGTTGCAAATCTTGGCTCACGCTTTGGCTATAAGGATTTTGACGGTTCAGCACAAGCTGTTGGGTACCGTACCAACGAGGATAGAAGTCACCCAAAACGCCAGCGCGATTCCCAGTGCGTGCCGCCTGAAGACGGATACGAGGATTGGCAATGCGGACAACATAAGCCCACATGCCGGCGCACATCAGAAACGCGATGGCGGTATTAAAGAGCCGAATTCGACATCCACCTCGAGAGCGGCACCATGGCTAGACTCTAGCGTTCGACCGTGGGCGGGCCAAACAAAAACGTCAGCGCCTCTGGAAATCTTCGAGCCCAATCGCCTTCGCCGTGAGTCGCGCCATCGTCGATCTTTACCCGCAAGCGATCATCTCCCAATCCAGCTTGCTGCAGGATGGCCCTCAATTTACGGACATCTTCGACGACCTGGCGATCACGGCTTTCATTCCCGGCTTCCCTGGTACCCATTGCCATAAAGACTCTGGCTGGCCATTGCCGGAAAGGACGGCTCAGCCTTATAAGCTTGTGGTTTGAAATAAAAAGAGATGGACTCTCCAACAGCAACCGGCCAAAGATTCCTGGTCGCGCGATTGCGGTATAGAGAGAAATAATCGCCCCCAGCGATGAACCTCCGAGTCCGGTGTTTTCTGGGCCTTTGACGATACGGTATCGCTGAAAAATAAACGGCATGACTTCGTCCATCAGGAAAGCGGGGTAGAGCTTGCCTTGTGGCCGCATTACCGGCGGGTGGATGGTGCGGTAAGGAAGATATTCTCTGGCTCGATCTTTCTGAGCATTATCAATTCCCACAATGATGAGTGGTGGAATTCTTTCTAACCCAATCAGGTGAGTGGCCGTAACGCCTACCTGCCAGTCAACCCCGATGTAGGCTGTGGCTGGGTCGAAAAGATTCTGTCCGTCGTTGAGATAAAAGACGGGGTAGTTCCGATTCTCATTTTCAGGCCGGCTATATCCTGGCGGGAGCCAAACGCGAAGCATTCGGTTGTTGCGGAGGATTAGACTTTGGAATTCGTGCAGCCGGAGCTCGCCGGAAGGCTTGCCGCCGGCCAACATTGCTTCCGATGAAGCGCTATCTTCCATATCCTCCAGCGGGGCTTTCTAGCGACACTATGTGCGGCGGGGGCTCCCAGCCCACGAAAGTGATGAGAGAACAGTAATGCAAAAAATCAATGCCAATGACGAAAGACACAATATGCACCAGGTGGCTAACACAAATTTTTCGATGTAGGTAAGGTACAAGGCGAATATAAATCCAGTCAGTGATGCCACCATCAGTATCTTTGGCGTATCCCGGTTGTCGCGATAGAAAGTCGAAAGAATCAGTAGTCCGACATATCCCATCACTCCAATTAACGCCACCGGAACACCGGAAATTGTCGAGTAGGTACTCCGGTTCACGATGTCGCAGTTAAATGTCTCCCCAAAGTCGCAGTAGGAAGTTGGCGACGTACGGTAGTGATGGTAAAGGGATACAGAGGATACAATCACCCCACCGGTCGAAAGAATAGCCATCAGAAGGCATAGGCGCGGTGTCGCAAGAAGCCCTTTGCCAGATGAAATCATGGCAGAGAGCATCCGGTTTTGCTGCCGAGTGCCGGCAGAGGTTGCGTTCCTTCGCGGAGTTCCCCATCAGCGAATTGCCACGTGGGGAAGTGTTTGATCCCTGCGTCTTTGCAGACCTGCGCCTCGTCTCGCGAGCCTTGCACTCCGCATTCTACATAGGGCACGTACTGGAAAGACGATTCGAACATTTCTTTCTGATCGGCGCAGTGCGGGCACCAGTAGGCCCCATACATTTTCGCCTGCTTCGAAGCAACACACTTGGCGAACGAATCAAGACGGCTTCCTCGTTTACGAAGACCCAAATAAATCACGACAGCAAAGGCAGCCACGATCAATACCGCCGTGACGATCTTGCGACCTGCGGACGATCTGGTCTGCGCCAGCGCCTCACGTTTTTCTCTTTCTTTCGACATCGAATCTTTTTATACCACGACGTTCAACGCCGACGGCAGCACATCAAGACTCTGGCAGCGCAATGTGAGAACTTCGCCGTCCACCATCACGTCGACAGGGGTGTCGAGTTCAAAATCAATGCGCTGAGCCGGGCGCCGCTCCGCCAAGGGATGATTTATGTGGGTGCCGTCATAAAGCGTTGGCAAATTGCGAATCAGCCCAACGCGGCCAATCGGCCCCCAGCGCACGTATTCGATAAGGCCGTCATCCACTTCCGCTTTAGGAGCGATCATCATGGTGCCGCCGGTGAACTTGCTGTTACTGAAAGTAAGAAACAGGCAGGGGCGGCGGTCCAATTCGAGAGCGCCATCTACACGCACGGGAAAGGGTCGACGACGGAAACGAGCCAGGCTGATGTATATGGACGATTGATAGCCAATCTCTCCCCAGCCACTGAAGCGTCGCGCGCGCAGGGTAGCCACGTCTGCGGAGAATCCCATGCTTAGAAGATTGATGTAATGCAGCACTCCACTTTCATGGGTCAATCGCAGCACGTCACAAGGGCGGGAGCGTTGCGCCAGCAGAGCCTCGATTGCGAACTCTACGCCGCGGTCACTGAAGTCGCGAAGGAACGAGTTCCCAGTTCCAAGCGGTAGAAATGCCAGCGTGACCGGCTCATTGGTTGCTTTAGGAAAAAGACCGTTGACGATCTCGTACGAGGTTCCATCCCCTCCAACCGCAACAAACTTACGATAGCCTTCCGCGTAGGCGTTCCGAACCAATTGCGTGGCTTGCACCGGAGCGTTGCTCTCCACTACTTGCAGGCTAACCCCACCTGCGCGCAGGCGATCGAGTGCAGGACGAACCAACTTGCGACATCGACCGCCACCCGCCGCCGGATTGACCACCGCAAGGTAAACATTGGGATCAATCACGCTGGGTCGCTCGTACGTTTCATATTTCGACTACCGCGGCCCGGCTCAGGACTTTGCGCATTTCTTCCGAGAGTCCAATGCGTTTGATTTTCATGGCCGCAGTGCGCGGAAAATCCTTTTCCCAGATTACAATTCCACCGACACGTTTGAAATCGGGCAATTTTCGGTTACGCGCCATGACTTCTTGTTTCAGCGCTTCGGTAAGTTCCTGTCCTTGCTCCAGGCGTAGAACCAGCACCAGCATTTCCTGGCCGAGGCCTTTTGCCGGCCAGATATAGTTGGCGGCAAAGACGCTGTATTCCTTTACCGGCAATCCATCGAAAGTGGCTTCAATATCTTCCGGGTAAATATTTTTCCCACCTTCGGTAACGATCATGTTCTTTTTGCGGCCAAAAAGCTGGAGATGCCCGCTGGCATCGAAACGGCCCAGGTCGCCGGTCAGCAGCCAGCCATCCACAATGGTTTCCGCAGTGAGCTCGGGGTCATCGAGGTAGTGCGACATTACGGTTTTGCCGCTTGCCGCAATTTCGCCAATGCCTTCGGAATCGGGATTCAGCACGCGCAAATCCACACCGGGAAGCGGCTTGCCCACGGTGTCGGCGCGAAACGGCTTCAGGTCGTTGAGGGTAAGCGCGGTGCCGGCTTCCGTGAGGCCGTATCCATTGACCACGGGAATGCCGAGATCATAGAAGAACTGCAGAGTTGATGGTTCCATGAAGGCGCCGCCCGTCACCATCAAGCGCAGATTTCCGCCAAATGCCTTGTGAACCTGGCGCATCAGTACGCGACTCAGCCGGACATCGGGGCGCCAGTTAGTAAAGAACTTGTTCAACGCAATCGAGCGATCCAGAATAAAACGCTTGGCGGGAGACAACGCGTCAAATTTGGCTTTCAGTCCCCGCTCCAGGTTCTTGAGCACCATTGGAACGAGACTGACATGGGTGATCCTGTAACGCACGAAAGCGTCGCGAACGAATTCCGGACGTAGTGTTCGCAGATGCACAACGCACGCGCCACACACAAAGGGCCCGATAAAACCGACCATAAAATCGATGGCGTGATTGGTGGGGAGAATGCTGAGATAGCGCACCCCTGGCCAAAAGGGATACCACGCGATTAACGCTTTAGATTGCTCCAAGTAATTGTCATGAGTAAGCACACACCCCTTGGGCTGGCCACCTGTCCCCGAGGAATAGACAATACAGGCCACGTCTTGACGCTGCCGGGAAACGAAGACTGCGTCTCCTTTGCGACGAAAATCCTCCCAGCGATTCGCCCCCGCCAAATCCGACCCTGGCGGCGCCTCGGTAACGAGAACAGTTTGTAGGTTGTGAGTTTTAAACTCCGGGGCTTGCATGATGGCTCGCCAAAGGTAATATTCGACGATTAGGAATTTCGCTTTGCAATGATCCAGTAATTGCAAATGCTCGAACGCCGTCAGCTTGTAATCTAGCGGGACCAGGATGCCTCCGCTATGAAAAATCGCGTAAGCGGAAATCAGCCATTTCGACTGATTAGTCATGATGATCGCAGCACGGTCGCCCGCGTGGAATTCGCCGTCCTCGAAGGCGCGTGCCAAAGGCATCGCCATTTCCTTAAAGTCAGAATATGTCAGACGGGTTTTTTCTTTGTCGCGGTCTGATTCGATCAAGCAAGTTTCGTTTGGCCACCGATCGATGGCCTCGCGTAACACTGCGCCCAAACACGTGTATTGATCGAGGTTAAGCATCAAAACTTATTTCATCCTAGAGATGCCAAATGCGGTGAACAGTCAATCTATTATTCACTATCTGCTGCGTTTTTCGGGGACAACGTAAATTCCGGTTGTCCTCGCAGTTATCCCTGAATTCTGCGGAGCCCTGTGGTAAGGAGGTACTCGACGAATATTTGCTATAGCCGCGCCTGTATCCTGCTGGCTAGAGTTCTGAAGTCAGACACGCCTTGCAATTCGTAATCTGGAAGTTCGACGTTGAAGTGATGTTCAAGCCGGGTTAACAAGTCCAACGCCTGCAAACTGTCGATACCGAGACTCTTGAAGAAGTCATCATCGGGAGCAAGTTTTTCGCGCGGAACTTTGAACTGTGCCGCGGCGAGATTAAGTATTTCGTCTAAAGTCTTCTGCGTGTCTGGCATGGTAAACGTCATTCTATTAGAAAAGCGCTCATGGCAAGTAGGGCTGCGGGTCTTTGCTTTCGACGAATTTCTTTAGCCCGGCCTCAACCGCTGGTTGCGCGAAGAGATCGCAAAAAATATCGATTTCCTCGCGTAGCTCTCCATAAGGGATTGGCTTGATGAATTTCTTGGCAGCGCTGGCGGTATGGCGATCGAATTTGGCGAGCTGAGCGGCAGTGCCGCGGGCGGCGCGCAATGATTCTCCTTCTCCCACAACCTGGCTTACCAGGCCAACCTGTTGGGCTTTGACGGCATTGAAACTGCGGCCCGTGAGCAGCAGGTCCCGCACCACCGAATTGCCCAGATCGCGCTTCAGCCTTGGGATTCCGCCGAAACCCGGGATAAGCCCCAAGCGCAGTTCAGGGAAGCAAAACCGCGCCATTTTGTCAGCGATAATTAGGTCGCAAACTAGGGCCAGCTCGAGTCCGCCACCAAACGACACACCGTTCACAGCGGCGATTGTGGTCAATGGCGATGAGTCGACGGCATTCATAACTTGGTGAATGCGTTCCAGAAAATCTCGCACCCCGCGGGATGCCGATTGCTTGTCCATTCCCTGCGCGCCGTGATATAGCTCGCGAAGATCGGCGCCCGCGCAAAACCCCGTCTTCAAGGTGCTATGCAAAATTAATGCGTGGGCCTGGCTTTCTAGTTTGACCAGAGCTGAGGCAAATTTCTCAAGTTCAACCAGCGTCGCGGAACCAATCTCATTGCAGGGCGCACGGTGGAGCGCCAGCTCAACGACGCCGTTCTCAAGCTTCCACGAGAGTGTTTGGCCTTGGAATTCGTTCATTTTTCCACGATGGAAGCTGCCCAGGACTGGCTCGCTATGACGCTTGCTTCACACTGTACATCTCTTCGATTTCGGATTCGAAACGCGCTGCGATCAAGTCCCGCTTTAATTTACCGTTGGCCGTGAGCAATCCGTTTTCGACGGAAAACGGTTCGGCGACAAGATGAAATGCCCGCACTTGTTTGTAATGAGGTAAATCTTGATTCACTGAGTCGATGGCCGTCTGCCCTTGCTCCCTGGTTACGCTCCCGGTCACGATGGCCGACAAATATCCGCGACCGTTTCCCATTAACACGATTTGTTGTGCTCCCGGTAAATTTCCCAGGAGTTCATCTTCAATCGGTTCGGGTGCGATGTTGTGGCCCGACCCTAAAATAATCAAATTCTTAATCCGCCCGACGATACGCCAGTTCCCTGTTGCATCTACCTCCCCCTGGTCGCCGGTATGAAACCAACCGTCACGTAAAGCTTGGGCGGTCTCTTCCGGACGGTTCCAATAGCCGGGGAAAATATTAGGTCCACGCACGATCACTTCTTCGTTTTCGCCGAGCATCATCCCGATACCTCTGATAGCGGGTCCGACGCGACCTGGCTTAACGTGGCGCGGATCGTCCATGGTGCAAATTGCGGTCGTTTCAGTCAAGCCATAAACCTGAAGCACCGGTATGCCAAGCATGTTGAAGTAAAGTTGGGTCTCGACGCTCAGAGGCGCCGACCCGCAGATCAACGCCTTCAGGTTCGCGCCAATCATCTTTTTGCGGATGGTTGGGAACACGACCGCGTTGGCCACCGCCAGCCAGGAAGTATCGGAGAAGCTCGACACGGCTTCCTGCTTACGGATCCACGCTGCTTTGGCGCGAGTATAAATCATGCGAACAACTCCGCCGGTTTTCCAGAGCTGCTGGTCTACCGCCTTGCGCATGCGTTCCAGAAGAGCCGGCACGTTAAGGAAATAATCGGGTGCAACCGACCGCATCTCGGCGGCCAGCTTGCCCAGATCGGTATTGAGGGTCAGCAGGCTACCCCGCAGCAGGCAGGTCAGCAGCATGATCCACGAGCCGGCAAAACAAAACGGCAGATAGTGAAATACGCGATCTTGTCCAGGCGCATTCTTCATTAAGAGATTCAGACGATCTGAAGTGCAACCCAGCATATGACTGACGTTGCCCGCGGTGAGGATCACACCCTTTGCTTCACCCGAGGTTCCTGATGTGTAAATGATAGTTACCGGATCAAGATCAGCCAGTGGTCCCCGGGGCAATTCCGGTCCATCATGTTGCGTAAAAACATCCATGAACAAAAACTGCGGTGGGGCATCTGTCCAGTTTTCCCGGATGCCATTGCGCAGGGCTTCGTCTCCACAGCAGACTAGTGCAGGAGAGCAATCCTTCATCATCGCAACCAACTCTGCAGGCGCTTGCCGCGCATATAGCGGGACAACGATCAGGCCCTCAGCCATGGCTGCCAAATCGAGGGCAACCCAGTCGAGGCCGTTATGCGCCAGCAGTCCGCAGCGATCACCTTTCTTTAGATGTTGATCCGATAGAAACCTTCGAGCTTGGCCAATGCGCCGCAGCAACTCGCGCCCGCTGATCGCGTGGACTTCGCCATCTCGAAGCTCCCGGAGCACGGGCGTTTCGCCAGAGGCATCAAGCTTCGTGAAAACATTTTCGAGAAAACTCATGGCGTTTCAACGCAGACCGCCTGGGGTCAGATGGCCCCATCTGCCCGGCAGACCGCAACCTCCGTTGTTTCAACGCAGACAAAAAAGCACCGTCTCCGCCCGTTCATACTAGGAACCCCGGTCTGGGTGGTCTGGATCAGGCGAAAGCTTCGGCCAGTTGTTTCAATCCACTGCTCATCGGCGGCAGATAATCTTCCCATCCCCATTCGCCTTTGCGCGTTGGAAAATCCGGATAGCGCCGTTGCACTTCTTCTTCGAAGTAGACACCCATGCGTGCCATAACTTTCAAATTCTTCACCACGGTTTGTCCGATTCCGACCGAGATCGCTTCCCCTTGGGTGGCCAGTGTTTCCAGCACCGTGATCAATTTCGACTCAAGATCAGGATCGTCAACGTTCATCAGCAGATCTTGCTGACCGCGTTCACTCATGAGGTTGCGGATGCGCTCGTCCATGGTGATTCCAGCCGACGGCACCAGGCCTGGCATTGAGGTCACAATACCGTGGTAGCGCGAAGAAACCATCATGTGGCAGGCACGAAGAATGCTGACTAGTTCGTGCATTTTGTAGTCGTGAGAACTTAGAACCGGCACGCCGCCGAGCTTTTCCGAAATGCGGCCAGCAGGACGCGCATCCAGACGCTCGGTGGCCGCCAGCACAACGAACACCTTGCGCTGTTTGCGAAATGCGGCAACGGCATTGGAAATCGAGGTCAAGTAGTGTTCCAGAGCGCGATCTGCCGCGGGACCTGAATTATGGAAGTAGACCGATCGATAATGGCTGTCTTTGTATGCGCCGGTCAAACTCCGGGCTGCGAATTTCGCCACAGACGCCTTGACCGGCCATTCGAAGGGATTGATGGGGCACACCACCAGAACCGGCGTGCGGCCGTCCCAGCCCGCACTCTCCAACACTGACCTTCCGTATTCAGCAGGCGCCGGCTCAAACGTCCAAGCGGTATCAGTACCCAGTTCGGTTGGCACGCCCAGTTCCCGCAAAACGGTGCGCGATTCTTCGTTGCGAGTGATGACAAAAGAATCCTGGCAGTAGCGCGCACACATTTTCGCGATGAGCGGGTCCATATGCCCAGCTTCCGCCCCATAGCCTACCGAAAGCTTGTTCTGCGCGGCTGCGATCCCCAGCGACCCGATCATCATGGTTGTCAGAGCGTTGGCAAACTTGCTCTTGAACATCGAACCTTCGCAGGCCACTACGCCGTGATGACGCGGCACTTCGTCAGAAAGAAACGGCGGGAAAATATCAGGCAGATGTACCTGACGCGTTCCTTCGAAGTAGCCTTCGGTGAGTTTGAAGTTTTGTGTCATAACGCTGAAAACCGTGTTGTCAGATCCCAGAATATGTCGGATCTGACGTAGCATTTCCGACACTCGCACGTCCGACCCCATGTTGCGAGTGCCGTTGTAGCCGGCAAATAAAAGCTTCAACTTTTCGCCCGGCTGCCACGCCTTACCTTTGCCCATCATCCATCCGAGCTTGGCGGCTTCGATACTGCTGCTGACCCAGGCTTCGAGGACCAAATCCATCATGCTGCAGATCCTCCGGCTTTGGTGGCAGGCCAATGCTGATAAGGAAATGTGAAATTGGTTTCACGACTGAACTTCAGCAGCGGATAACTGTATTGCGAGAATGGCACCGGTTTGCGTCCCAGTTCCTGCGTGACGCGAGTGTTGTCGAAGACCGTATTCCAGACGAGGTACGGCATGAACACTTTCATCAACGAAGCTCCGTGAGAGAGAGAGCTTTGTCTTCTGGCAAGAAAATCCACCACTGCACTGAATGGCCGCTCCAGAAAAGACAGGAATACCGGACCACGCTTGTTCTGCGCGGCTGCCAATGCAGTGGTTAATTGACGAAAAGTCTGCGAATCAACACCGGACGAGAGGTGATAGGTATCGAACAGCGGATGTTCCTTCTGATGCAGGGTCGCAATCGCATCAGCCACAAAGTCGACGTTGACGATGTCAATCTTGTCTCGTGGAGGGAAAGGCAGCACCGGCAAGCCTGCGAGAAATACGAAGGCCCTCACCATATCGAACTGAGTAGTTTCAGGATGCCGACTGTCGCCAAGAACGATGCTGGGCCTGAAAATTGTGATCGGCACCTCGGGCAGAAGCTGCCGCATCAAGTGCTCAGTAAACTTCTTGGTGCGGGCGTAGGGATCGTAATCTGACCGATTCCAATCGATTGAATTGTCTTCGGTAACGACTTCGTCCTGACGCTTCCCCGCCACCGCCACGGTGCTCACCTGGCTGAAACGGCGCAGACCGTGGTAATAGTTCGATTTCTGCGCCAGCAGCAGCACTTCCAGGGTGCCCCGCAGGTTCACGTTCAGACAACTCTTTTCCGATTTTCTGTTCAATGAAGCAGCACAATGAATCACCGAATCGGTCGTGTGGATCAGGCGGTCGTAATCGTCCTCTCCGAGACCGAAGTGCGGCGCGGTGAGATCGCCGCAGAAGATCCGCATCCGCGTCTGAAAATACTCGTAGAACCGCGGGAAATCCAAGTGGAGCTGCAAGGCCTGCCATAGGCGCGTGGCCGCTTCCTGCGGGTCGCGGGCGCGTACCAGCAGATTAAGCGAGGCTCCATGTTGCTCAAGGAGATTAGCGGCGACATGTGCGCCGATGTATCCGGTAGAACCGGTCAGGAATATCGCCACGTTGCTCCGTTAGTACCAGTTTTGACCACGTCTGCGTTTTCCTGAACCACCTCATCTTGCAGACGGCGGACGGGACGCGCCTCCAGTGGACGCCCTTCGATCAGCGGATAGGTCCACTTACGCAAGGCGGGAATGTGGATATTGATCCAGTAGTCCCACCAGTCAATGGATCGGGTGTCGTAACCGAAAGCGAATTTCTCTTCTTCGGGCAGCGCGTGCGCAAGCCGTTCCACGTTGTCCGCAGCAAAATCGTGTTCGTTGTGAAGAATGAACGGCTCAAACAATTTGATCAGTTTCTCAACCCTTTCGAGATTACGTTCTGCTCGCACCAGCGGAGTCTTCTTCAACGGCAATGGTGACATGGCGCGTTGGATCGATTTTATGATTGCCTTCTGCGCTGGCGCTGACATTCGATTGTAGCGTTCCTTTGATACCGGAATCGCGTCGAGACGCAGCCGCAGCCAGTATTCCAAACCTTCCTGGGCGCGGTAATGCTTACGGTGAGCCAGGGATGTTAATTCGATCGAGCGCCGCATATCGCAGGGATTGGTTACAGAAGTAGCCAGTTGATAAAGCGGTTCATGCCGCCTCCTAACGATGGCGGCACCGATCAGCGTCATCCCCCGACAGACGGAATCCACAGGAATGATATCGAGCCGCTTCTTCTCATTGGTGGGCAGCTGCCGGAAGGACGTTCCCAGAAGATAGGAGAGAGAAGCCGAGGTATTGATACCCTCATTCCAGCCTACAAATGGTTCCGCTACCGAAGTCTCGACGATTGCTGGCCGAACCACCGCAATCGGAAGTCCGGCGCCATTTTTGGCAATCAGCGATTCCGCCAGACTCTTGGTCAAGGTGTAGGTGTTAGGCCAGCCTAGTTCGGCGGCGCGTTTCATCCCCGTCTCGGTCAGATATTCCCGCAACCAGCGGAAACGATTCTTGCGGATTTGATTTTCCAGGACCGTTCCGCCCAGATCTTTGGCTGCATGTTCCTTGCTTAAAGCCTGCTGCCGAAGCTGGTCGGTCACTTCCGCGCCCTGTGCCATCTGCTCGGCTTGCTTGACGAAATCGTGCAGCGCCCGCCATTCGGTCTCAGCGTCGAATCCTGCAGGTCCTGCCGGGGTGTAATTGGGACGCAACCCCTCTCCCACACGGCCGTCGCGCGCGCCCGCCACATAGCAAGTGGAGAGATGTAAAAGTCCGGCGTGATTCGACTTGCGCACGAAGTCGACAACATTCACAGCCGCATCCACATTGGTCGCTAAGGCATCCCGTAGATCGGGATTGAAATCGGTTAACCCGGAGCTGTTGATGATGAGGTCAAGATTTTTCAGCAAAGACTCGCCCGCTTCAGGGATGAGCCCCAAGTCCGGCTGGCACACGTCGCCTTCAATCACTTCTACCCGTTCCGCCAGAAAGCGGCGAAGATCCGCACCATAGTGGGCGTACAACGGATCGAAAACTGGGGATTCCTCCACCATCCTTTCAAAACGACGTTGGGCAGGATTGGATTTTTGCCGCCGGATAAGCAGATAAATTCGCCCAATCTCAGGTAATTCCATCAGGGTGTTCACCAGCCAAACCTTTCCGATGAAGCCGGTTACGCCGATCAGCAGGACCTGCTTTCCAGAAAGGGCTTCGCGAACGGAAAACGGAGAAGTGTGGCGAACGCCATCGAAGTAAACAATCGGGCGTTTTACCACAGGCAGCTGACGCGCGGCCGGAACCACTGCGGACTCCAAAACTTTCACTGCAGAGAGACCAAGATCGCGGACCAATCTTTCCGGCGCACGTCTACCATCCGCGCCTGAGCCTCTAATTCCAGCAAACAAGCCTCGCGGCCGCAAAACCGGTTCGAGCAAGCGCCCAGTAGCGATTCCGTCTCTAAACTCCAAGCGATTGGCGATGATCCATTTCACCCTCAAATGCCGAGCCAGAGGCCGCATGACATGCTCCAAGCCCTGACTTACCAGCACGATCTCATCCCCAGCCTCAAGCCGTTCAGTAAGTTGCTTGATTCCATCAACTTTTAGATATGGTTGGAGTTTGTACTTGAAATATTCCTCGCCCAGTAGATCCAACCTGTCGCGACTGATCCCGCGCAAGACTGTGTGCACCACTCTTGTGGCAAAGGTGCGGTGGACGGCATAGAGGAATGGTCGCAATAACGCCATTGCCAGGACCAAACCGCGCCGCACCCATCGCTCTAAGAAGGTCTGAGCATTCCAGGTGAAAAACGCAATCGGGCGAACCGTCGTAAGGTCCGCGAGGCTGCCCTCCACTCGCCAATATACTCGGGCGGCGGAGCCTGGATTGTGGTTTGGCTGTTCCAAATCGTTTTCGTCTCGGGAGTTAGGGGCCATATCTCCGGCCGGCGGAGGTCGAAACCTATTGTAAACAATCGCGTCAAAAGGGCGAAGGGAAAGGACATAAAGGCACAACCCTTCGGGTATGTGGACTCTAACACGCCTCGACCGAAAGTCTAGGCCACCGCCGGAATCTTATGCAGACTCCTTGAATAGACTAGAAGCGAAAGACCACCACTCAGCGCCAACACCACTGCAACCGTGAGTAAGCCGCCCCGGAAGCCGCCCGTCCAGGTTCTAATCAGTCCGATGGTGTAGGGTCCCAGGAACCCTCCGAGATTTCCGAATGAATTGATCAAAGCGATGCCGGCCACAGCCGAAGTATCGCTGAGCACTTCGGTACAAGTTGCCCAGAACGGTCCCAACATTGAATACGCGGCCATCAGGGTAAGACTGAGGCAAATAATAGTCGTTGTAGTCGAGGTAGCGTAAGCGGCCGCTGCCATACTCATGGAAGCTGCAAAGGCCGGACCGGCCAGGTGCCAGCGTCTTTCGCGTGTGTTGTCGGAATGGACTCCGATGACAACCATCGCGATCGCGGTCGCGATATAAGGAATCGCCGAGAGAAGTCCAATGATAAGGTTGCTGACCCCCGAAACATTTCGGATGAGACTCGGCAACCAAAGACCGACGCCATAGGTGCAAGTAATTTCGCCCAGATAAACCAACACCAGCAGCCAGACCTGGCTCTTGCCGAAGGCTGCGAACACATTGCTCCTGGCCGCCTCAGGATGGGCGTTGCGCTCGGTTAGCAATTGCCCGGTCAGCCAGGAACGCTCTTCAGTCGAAAGCCACGGTGCTACCTCAGGACGGTCGGCGAGGTATGCAAGTACGACTCCGCCCAAAAGAACAGCCGGCAACCCTTCCAGCAGGAACAACCATTGCCATCCTGCAAGATGGGCCCATTGCACTCCCAACAGAACACCCGAAATCGGGCCGCCCACAACCCCGGCAAGGGGTCCGGCAGTCATGAACAGGGCCACGGCACGCCCTCGCGCTGCGGAAGGAAACCAGTTCTTCAGGTAAAGGATCATGCCGGGAAAAAATCCCGATTCCGCGGCGCCTAATAGAAATCGCAGCAAGTAAAAACCTTTCGGCGTACTAACGAACACCATCGCGGCCGAAACGATGCCCCATACCACCATGATCGCCGCAATCCATTTTCGCGCTCCGACCCTCGCCAGCATCAGATTGCTGGGAACTTGCAGAAAGAAATATCCGACGAAGAAAATCCCCGCCCCCAACCCGTAGACCTTATCGCTGAATCCGAGCTGGCCGCGCATCTGAAGGGCGGCGAATCCGACATTGATTCGATCGAGATAGTTAACGATGTAGAGTAGAAACAGAAAAGGCAGCAAACGCCGGATGAGCTTGGAAATTACATTCGCACCGATGTCAGATCCGCTCAGGGTTGGCGTAGGCATGGCTTTACCAGGCTTGCAGGATTCATCACTTTTTTATGGCTGTTACCGCGTTACGGATCTTGGAGCCGTACGATCGTAATCCACGCCGAGTTTGCGCCGGATTTCCGCGACAATCGCTTCTGGTGATTGGTCAATCTCTACTGTAATAGCATCATCCGGTTCTTCCAGATCGGCGAATTGGCCAGCCAGGATTGTGTCAGTGGCGAAGTGGCCATGCCGCAGCCGGAGCCGCTGGTCGATCAAATCGTAACTTCCCTTCAAATAGACAAACTTTACCTCGCTGCTGACCGAAAGCTGATTGCGGTAATCCTTCTTCAGAGCGGAGCACGCCAGAACCACATCCTTGCCTTTCGCGATCCACTGCTCGATCGCTTCACGCAGTGAGGCGAGCCATGGAGCCCGATCCGCATCACCCAGCGGAATTCCGCGCTTCATCTTTTCTACACTTGCGGGCGAATGGAAACTGTCGGCGTCCGCGAACTCACATCCTAGCTGCTTGGCCAGTAGACTGCCGACCGTCGTCTTTCCCGAGCCGGTAACTCCCATGACCGCCACGATCATGCGGACTCGCCGGAGATACGAACGTAATCCGAGTTTAGCCTTTTTCTCATTGAGAGACCGATGTGGTTGTTAAGCCGATTCGCCTGAATGGTTAAAACCACAGAGTTTCGCTGAGAACACATGTAAGGAGTCTGGCGATCTCTCCCCTTCAGCGCTAACGCATTTCTTATGTGACCCTGCGAAGCTTGGTCACCCGACCGGATTCGACCCACTCCACCACGAAGATGTTGCCTTCATGATCGAAACAGGCGCCGTGAGGACAAACGAATCTGCCTGGAACAAATGTGCCAGGAGTCTGATTTCGAACCGTACTCCAATCCTGCTTCGAATACTCGCCCTCTCCCAAGCTGGCAACAACTTTATTTTGTCGGTTGAGGATTGTCACTTTGCTTAACAGGTCCGCGATGACGACATCGCCATTGCGTTCATGCAGAAAACATGGCATCTTCGACGTTCCCAGAATCGAATCGATGTGTTTGCCGTCCAGCGTGAATCGCTGCAAACGGCTATTGCCACGGTCGGTTACCACCAGCATAGGCGTTTGCGAGCGCGTATCCACCCAGAGTCCGTGCGGACAATCTATCTGGTCGTCAGCTTTGCCCAACCCACCAAAGGTGCGAATGAACTGGGCGTTCTGGTTGTACTGATTAATGAAACTCGATCCGTAGCCGTCGCCCACATAAATGTCGCCGTTCGGAGCTATCGCCACATTGGTAGGTCGATAGACCACCGCTGAAGTCTGGTCCTTTGGTTTGTAAGCTTCTGATTCCGCGGGATAACCCAAGGTGAATACTTCTTCGCCCTTCAAGGTTCGCTTGGTTACGATGCCGTGCGCAAAATCACAAAGGTAAAGAAACTCGTGGCTGCCCTCTTTGCGAATGGTCAGGCCGTGAGCTCCACCTTTAAACTGACGGCCCCACGATCGGATGAACTTGCCCTTCTGATCGAAGACCACCATCGTATCCAGACTGTCGCTGGTGGCATTGACGGTGTGATGAATGTAAATGTCGCCCTGCGAGTCCTCGCAGACGCCGTGCGTGTTGCCGTACCTGATGGTTCGCGGCAACTCACCCCAATCGTGAATCGCCTCGTAACGATATTCGCCTTGCCCAATGATGGGTGTCTTGTTGCCGGCCTTGTCGGTAGCACCCAAGAACAGCGGGGCGGCCGTAGCCGCGGCGGCAGAAATCAGAAAACCGCGTCGAGTGACTTGCACGTTGAGACGCTCCTGATCGAACACGAATCACTTGCTACATCATTCTGAGAGCTGTCTAAGCCCCAGAAATCCCGCGTGCCAGAAGTCAGAGTTGCCCAGCGGTTGGCATCGTGCGCGCCAGACACCTCGCAACGCAAGAGGACGCCCGCAGATCGAGACCGTTTCAACTAAGCCGATCTGACTCTTCAGTTGTGCGCGACCGCAGACTTTTCGTCCACAAGTTTGGGATCGGCAAATTGCAACCAGAAACCCATCATCTCTTCGTCACTGGGCTCACCCCAGCGAATAGCTTTCGAAGGATCTGGATTTTGCGGATTATTGATCGAGTTGTCGAAATATGCCGTGGTCACCAGCTTTGTGCCCTTCGGTAAGAGAAATTGATGTTTCAGGAAGTAGATTTCCTGCCATCGGAAATCGTAGTGCGGCACATTCAGAATCACCTCGTGACGGCCGTCGGGATAGATAGCTTCCGTGGTCATGCTCTTTCCACGAAAATGCATGTGAGCGGTATAAGCCACAGCGGTCACATCTTTAGGCAGCGTGTAACAGGAAGTGACACGGTGACTGTCGTCGTTCGGCGGTATCAGGAAAAGATTGTTCCAGATTTCGTATTGTGCAATCTCATGCTTCACCGGCTCTTTGGCAAAAACCAATCCGATGCTAGTACGATCCTTCACGTCCTCACCGGTATGGTTACTGTAATGAACCTGAAACTGCAAATACGAACCCGCCGGGACGCGAAGTGCATAGCCCGGCGGCCGGGTTTCAGCCAGATGTCCCGGGAGATAAATTCCTGGCACGATATTTAGATATCCAGAAGGCTTGCCCGGAATACCGCCGCCATCAGGAGATGAACAGCCGTCATCTACAATTGGTGCATCTTTTCTGAGGTGCAGCACACGGCCGGTCCGGTAGTGGTATTGGTCGACTCCGGCGTCGGATTTCGTAGTTTCTTCTTCTTTTTCCGCAACCTTGTCAGCCTCTATGACTGAAACCGTAGCGTGATGGACCACACGCCGGTCGCCTGGCATGACTTCCGCCGCCTGTACCCACCTGTCCTCCATGAAGTTGGTGGGGACGTAGATGTATTCATAGTCGTCCATACTGTTGCCCTTCACCGTGAATTCGGGAATCGTCAGCACTACGTCGGGCTTGATGTGCCAGCCCTGTGCGAACACAGGCACCGTGGGCAGATCTTTCGGATCGCCCTCCCTGGCGCCGGTCCTCACCCAGGCATCAATAGTTGCAATATCCTGATCGGAAAGTCTTGGATCGTTGCTGAAATCGCCAACCTTTGGATCGGCATGCCAGGGCGGCATTTTGCGTTGAACGACTGCATCGCGGATCGGCCGAGCCCACATTTTGGCGTCCGGGTAATCCATCAGCGACATCGGCGCCATGTCGTTCGGACGGTGACAAACCACGCAGTTCTTGAACAATATGGGAGCTACGTCGCGGTTGAATGTGACTTCTTTGGCAGGACTCGGGCTATCCTCGGCAGTTCCGATTCGCAATCCAGCAAAGGCAACTGTCACCAGGATGAACATAATTCTTCGCGGACCCATGCGCCCTCCAGCGTTTAGACGCTTATTGTAAGGCTGGAAGAGGGCTAACTCCAGCACCGAAACCTGGTGCTTCCTTGTCTACGACTGGTGCTGGTGAACGAGGGCATCAAGACCAATTTCCTCGAAGTCAGTACGTTCAAAAACTATTAAGAAGCATCACTTCAGCTTGGCAAGGAAAAGGCGAGTTGGTGATTGTAGAAGGGAAATGTGTGGTGCGGATACCACTGCCCGCCGATTTTGACTTGATCCGTTTTTTAATATTTAGAGATCTTGACAGGGCACTCAGTCCAAGTCAAATCGGCGGATCAAGGTTATCCGCATTACAAAAACTTACATTAGCTCTTCATGTCGCTTGAAGGATCGTTCAGGGCAATAAGTTTGCCCGGAGGGTAATCTGCCGCTGTGAGCGGATTTTCCGGATCCGCATTCTTTATCGTAAGGACCTCTCCGCTGCGGACCCCCCGGAGAATGAGATTCTGCTCGTCAATGGCGATAACCCTATACCTTTCATCGAATATCGCATTGTTGTCCATAGACATCTTAGATGCTCGAATTACGAAATAGGGAGCACGGAAACAGACCGATAGATGGATTATCGGCTCACCTATCGTACTCAATTATTAAGATCCACTGATGGCTTAAGTTACCCGGGAAGCTTTGCCGCCAACACATCAATTTTCTCGATTGATGGTGGTTTTGACAGCAAGTCCGAAGCTTTTGCCATCAGCGCGGCAGCCACCCGTCCGGTAAGATGCGCCTGGCGGCCTGCGTCATTAGGGAAGACATCGAAGATGCCAAAAGTAGAGGGGGACATCTGGATCGCAAACCACGCCGTTGTGGCGGGTTCCTGCTGGACGATTGCTAATCCGCTGTGGAGAAAGTCGGCAACTTCCTTCTCCTTGCCAGGCTTGGCATCCAGGCGAACCCACAAGGCAACTTTAACGTCGGTCATCGTTGGCTCCTCAGAAAAAGTACTAAGCTTAGGACAGCGGCGGTTTGGACCGACGCTTCCTATATTTGCGGAATTTGAGCGGAAAATTCAGCTGTCGTTATTGTACTCGCCTGTAAAAAAAGGCACCCGCAAGTTTCCGGGTGCCATCATAGTTTATTTTTTCCAGAAGCGATCTGGCCTTATTGGCTCGTTGCCGCCTTTTCGTCCTTGTTTTTCGAGGTCACAGACTGGGATTTAGGTTTCCAGAAATTCGGGTCGGCCTTAATCCATTCATCCGAAACATAGCTCATCGACGGAGTGAATGCGAACAGATTATGTTGGCTGAATTCAATCGCTCCTGCCAGCAGTTCACTGAACTTTTTCAGACCTTCTTCGCCCATATTGGCTTCAAATTGCTTGTCCTGGGCAAAGCCTTTGTCTATTTCCGCCGCAGTCTTCATGGGCGTGAAAACCACGTACGTGTTTCCTTCCTGTCCATACGCCGCATGGAAAGTAGCAAAGCGGACGTCTGGAATCTTGTCGTACGCGGCCTTCACCATCTTGACGATTGTGTTCCAATCGCCGTCGTGTCCCGGGCGCACCCGATATAGAGAAATCTCGAAATAGCGCATGTGCGGGATGTCGACGTTGGCGCGAAGGCTGTATTCCTCGCTGAAAACGAGTGCGCTCGAATCCATGTCGCTCAGTAATTCTCCGTCAGCCATCGCGGCCTTGTCGGTTGCGGCGGAAAGAGCGGAGTTGGCTTGCTCCGCCAAAACATCCTTTTCCCAGGCTTCAAAAGAATCGTAGCCAGTCAGGAATAAGACTCGCGGCCTACCAGTAATCGAGCTCACCGCAAGATAGTGTGTCGGCCATTTCGCATGCATCATGGCCTGCACGAAAGCGCTCTCTGCTTTTTCATGTATTGTGCCGCTCTTACCAGGTTTGACGAACTCCCGGGTGACGGCAAGCACTTTAGGCGGCGGTGGCGGCTCCTGCCCCACAGTAACGCCCATTCCCCCCAGCAAAAGATACGACCCCAACAACAAACCGGTGATCCTTTTCATGGATGCTGACCTCCTCGGTCGCGAAGTGATTTAATTTGGAATTGAAACTTGGAAGGGGCCTCGCTCCAGGAGTCCCAATACACGCGCCCTGGAGTCGGGCGGAGACTATCCGAGAGCTGGTTGGAAGTCAAGCGGGGCCTTGACAGCGGGGCCTTGACAGCGCTTGACAACCGGGTACTGCGAGCCGGGTACTGCGAGCGGCGTACTGCGAGCCTGATACTGAGAGACAAAAGCTACATTGGAGGCAAATAGTCAATGCCATCGCCATAAGACGACAAAAAAACTTCGACCTCGTGCCCGCTTCTTAATCGTACAACCGGAACATCCCGCGCGAATGTAAGTCGAGTGGCCTCAATACGCGGCCAGTTAATCCGGTTGAATTTCCAAATGAATCGCAGGACGACAAAAAGTTTCCCCACTCGATGGGTTTCCCCGCCTTTGAAAACACGCGTGATTGCACGCCAAGCGCACAACAGTCGTGACCGCTCTAACCAGATCACCATGGTGGCGCGACCCAATCGAATATCGAATGTGGCAAGCGCAAAATTACCGTCACTGATCCACGCCTCACCCGCGTGAGCCTTTTGAATCATTTCTCTAAAGACGGGAACATCTTTCTCTCCCCAACCCGGATGCCAAAGGTCATCCAGAGACACGAGAGGAGCGCCCGTGCGTTCGGCAATCTTTCGTGCCAAAGTAGTCTTGCCAGTTCCGGCGCAGCCCAGGATGACAATTCTTGGCATAGCTGTTGACCAATGTTCCAAACGAAAAGGCCGCCAGTGGCGGCCTTTTCCAATAAGGAACCAGGAACTGCTCTACCTAGTCTCCCAGCACCGGTTCCGCTTCCGACTTCGCCGGAGCGTGCCCGTTGCCATTGCCATTCACCGCCGTAAGTGCACCCAGCGGAATGAATCCGTTCTCGGCCACCACCGGCTTCTCTTTTAAGACGACCTCGCGATACAGCGCCGCCATGCGAGCGTTGTAGGCGGGATCTTCCTTCTGCTTGGCGTCGCGCGCGCGCATCTTCTCTTCGCGGGAATTTTTCGCGATGCCCAGCTTGTCGAGATCATGCTGCTCTTCGTTGGTGACCAGTTCTTCTTTAAGTATCAGGTTGTGGGTTACCGATTCCATCTTCACGTTCTTGCCACCCGCGAAGATCTCGTGCCGTCCGTGCTCCTCGTACCACTTAGTGAGCGTGGCCGTCATGTGCATCTTCTCAATGATATTGCGCCACCCCACGCCGGTGTTGTAGGCGCAGAAAGAAATTTCGCCTTCCTGCGTGGCGTAAGGAATGATGCATTGCTCGGTGCGCCGGAAGTCGTAGTTGAACAGATCCTGGAACCACATTCCCGCGATGAACAGGAAGTTCCAGCGATCCTGGCGGCGCTTCATGACGTCGTCAATGGTGCGATCCGGACCCACCTTGCCGTAGTTCTTGCCAGTGGCATTGAAGTTCTTGTCGAACTTCTTCAGCAGGTCCATCAGCTTGAAATGCGTCGGCGACTGGAACGGATCGTAGTTCTTCATCAGGCAGAGCGCCATGCCGACGACCGTAAGGAACTTGCCGCGAGCCGCATCGTTGACCTTGGCAATATCCCTGGCCAGTTGATCGCCCTGTAGAAACGCGGTCACCGGAACCGCTTCCTTGGTTTCCTTGTCAATCATGACCGCCATGCCGGTACCGCAATTTGGATGGCAACCACAACTCAATTGACCCCAGTCGTTGTTGGCGTCGTTGACGTGCATCAGGTCGGCCCAATCGGAGAACGTTCCCATGAACGAAATCGGGAACCAATCGCGCGAGGGCTCGCCAAGGCCAGTCTGATTCTTAACATCGTGCGCCAGATGCGACAGGGTGTAGCGCTGCGCTTCCCGTCGATCGTCGGTGACGGCTTCGTCACGACCGGTGAAAGACACGGGCTGGAACGAGAGAAACCCGATGGTCTTCGGATTATCCAGCGCGAACTTGATGATGCGTCCGACCTGCTCGTTGTTGATGCCGTTGACGATGGTGACGACCGGAACGATCTCAATACCGGCCTTGTGCATGTTCTCGATCGCCTTCAGCTTCACGTCGAACAGGTTGCCAACTTTGCGGTGCGCATTGGCGGCGTTGCCGATTCCATCAAACTGAAGATAGGCATAGCGCATGCCGGCTTCGGCGGCCTGTTGGGCGAACTCGAAACTCTTGGCAAATTCAATTCCGTTGGTCGCCGCTTGCACCGAGTTGTAACCAACCTTGCGGGCGTAGCGGACGGCATCCAGGAAGTAGGGCGAAAGCGTGGGCTCGCCACCCGAGAACTGCACCGACATTTGGCGGCGCGGTTTGATGGTAATGGCGTTGTCCAGCATGGTCTTGATGTCTTCCCAGCTCAACTCGTGGACGAAGCCGACCTGGTTGGCGTCCATGAAGCAGGGATCGCACATCATGTTGCAGCGATTGGTCAGGTCGATGGTGAGTACCGAGCCGCGTCCGTACTTCACGGTGGAAGAACCGTGATGATGAAGCTTCTCGTCATTGTGGGCGCGAATGTCGCGGCCGGGGAAAACTTCCTCCAGATGGCGCGAGAAGTCGGTATCGATCGACATCACATCTTCGAAGTGGCCGTGGATGGCGCAGTCTTTCACCATCAGGATCTTGCCGTCACGTTCGACGATTTCAGCCTTGATCTCGCCGACCTTTTCGTTCATCAGCACTTCGTAGGGCAGTTTTCCGTCGAGGATCTGTTGGCGAATTTCAGGAATGCATTTAGGGCAAAGAGAGTCGGTGGTGCGCGGCCAGCCCAACGGTGGCTTAGTCTTTTCGTAGGACTTGAGCAGCGGCTTCTCCGACCATTTCGGCGTTGGCGAGGGGTTTTGCTTAATCTTATTCAAGCTATTGAAAACCACCCACGCGCCTTTAGCGGCGATGGTGACTGCTTTTTCTACGTATTTCACTGGCTTATGCATGCGTTCTCACTTTCATCTGCTTGAAATGCCACGATAAATTACGCTCTTGCTTCAAACGTGCCGGAATTTACGCCGGAAAATTCGACATTTGTCCGACCTTCATAGGACCTTCATCTGAATATGCCGGTATGACACGCATTCCTGATGGGTTCGACCTGACCTTATGTTATTGAAGGCATGAGGTGAACACACGTTTATGTCAACGAAAGGGGAAAAATCGGGGTTTAGCGGAGCCAGGGAGCATTAGATGGTGTGTAAAGTATTGAAAAAGAAGAGCATCAACCGGAATCGGCCAGAAGATAGAGTCGGAACGGCTGCATTGTTTTGTGATTCACTCGTCTTCCTGCATCTTGTACTTTTCGAGCACGTCTTCGCGGGAGATTACGCCCTCCAGTCTCCGGAAATCGGCACGGTGGACAACTGGCACAACAGGCACCTGGTAGACATGGCGGAGCGCTGCTTCGAGATTCTGATCGGGGTGAAGATAAGGCAGGTTTCTGATGGACAGGGTGGAGCCCACTGTCATTTCCCCCTTGCCCTCGCCGACCAGACGTTTGAGAGTGTCTGACGTGATGGCGGCCCATCCGCTGGGCGTCATGCGAACCAGGAAATTCCCTGAGAGATCGTGGACCCGGCGCATGGCCTGGTCCACCGAATCTTCGGAGCTTAACACTGGCGAAGGGGCAGGCTGCATGGCATCTTCCACGCGCAACACGGTCTGCTCCCTTTGTTCCTCCAGTGATGGCAGGTCGAGACCATCTTGACGAGTCAGCAGATCGAATATGGGGGTGGGTTGTAGTCCGCGCGAAACAACGTACGCTAAAGTGTTAGCCACAATGACAGGCACAATGATGGAATAGTTTCCACTGACTTCAAGCACCATGAAAACGGAAGTCATCGGCACGCGCAGAAAAGCCGCGAATAAAACTCCCATGCCAACCAGGGCGTAT
>Ga0207693_10000171_pt1 | contig 58894 bp, 49 predicted proteins | sample LARL81metaG_FD_184347 | JGI IMG/M metagenome (GOLD analysis project Ga0207693, IMG submission 184347) | Corn, switchgrass and miscanthus rhizosphere microbial communities from Kellogg Biological Station, Michigan, USA - LAR L8-1 metaG... | ecosystem: Host-associated > Plants > Roots >... | reverse complement strand
GCTATGGCTGCTGGAAGGATGAAGAAGAGAAGTTTCATTCGGAGGTCCAATTGCGCCTCGCTTTCGATCTAATCCTACTCCCGCTTGGCCAGAACTCTGTAACTCTGCACTCTTCCGTGGCTATCGGAAACCGTCTCATAGCTGACGATCGAGACTGCGCCCGAGATCGGCTCAATAATGTGCAGCAACTGATCTCGCATTGCCCCGTCATCTCCGGCCGTCACCGCGCTTGCTGAAACTTGGTAGACCAGCCGGCCTTCCGTATCGGAAGTCACCACTACGTCTGTCGGATGCGGATTCCGGTAGATGGGTTTGTCATTGAAGTTGATCACGCGCGGCGAGAAAAAAATGAAGATCAGAATCAGCGTGACCATGATGTCGTAATGGAGTGTGCCCCGCTCGTGCTGCCACAGAATGTAGCTGCGAATTGTGCGCCACACGGCGTTCATGGGCAAGGGCGTGCCGGGTGCTACGGTCGTCAGTTCTGCTCTCTGCAAGTTTACTAGCTCCTGGCTTCTAGCTCCTAGCGAGGACTCAAATGAATTGACCAAGGTCGGTCGAAGCATCCCTACCCCAACCATTGTGCCGAAGGTGGCGATTCCTCGCTCTGCTCGGAATGACAAAATCTACTCAGAACTTTTTCGGGATAATTCTCTCAGCCCCAACATACGGCCGCAGAACTTCAGGAATGATCACGGTTCCATCAGCCTGCTGATAATTTTCGACAATCGCGACCCATGTACGCCCAACAGCGAGTCCACTGCCGTTCAGCGTATGCACAAATTCGGTCTTGTTCTTGCCCTCAGGACGATAGCGGATGTTCGCCCGCCGGGCCTGGTACGACTCGAAATTTGAGCACGACGAAATCTCGCGAAACAGTTGCTGCCCCGGAAGCCAGACCTCGATGTCATACGTCTTCGCCGACGCGGCTCCCATATCGCCGGTGCACAAGGCCACCGTTCGATAATGTAATCCCAAACGCTGCAAAACCTCTTCCGCAGCGCGCGTCAGCTTTTCATGCTCTTCGTAGGATTGGTCCGGGTGCGCGAACTTGACCAGTTCCACTTTCTGGAACTGATGTTGCCGGATAATGCCGCGCACGTCTTTTCCGTAAGACCCCGCCTCGCTGCGGAAGCACGGAGTGTAAGCGGTCAACGAGATCGGCAGCCGCGCCTGCTCCAGCACTTCGTCACGATAGAGATTGGTCACTGGGACTTCAGCCGTGGGGATAAGCCACAGGTCTTTGTCTCCATGGGGCACGCGAAACGAGTCGGCCGCAAACTTGGGAAGCTGTCCTGTGCCGTACATGGAATCGGAATTGACCAGAATCGGCGGAAGAACCTCCGTGTATCCGTGCTCTCGCGTGTGCAGGTCGAGCATAAAATTCGCCAGCCCTCGCTCGAGCTTCGCTCCCAGATCCCAGTAGACCGCGAAGCGCGCACCCGTAAGCTTCACCGCGCGTTCCATATCGAGAATGCCAAGGTCGGGGCCGAGATCCCAGTGGGGCTTGGGAGTGAAATCAAATTTCGGCGGCGTCCCCCAGCGACGTACCTCCACATTGTCATCGGCGCTGTGCCCAACGGGAACGCTCGCATGCGGCAGATTGGGAATACCCACCAGGATTTCACGCAGCCGCGCATCCAAATCCGACGCCGTTTTTTCCAGTTCCGAAATCTTTTCTCGCAGTTCCTTGGTCTGAGCCATGGCGGTGCTGGCGTCCTGACCACTCTTTTTGAGCTTGGCAATCTCCTCCGACGCCTTGTTGCGCTGGGCCTTACTGGTTTCGGCTTCGGTAATCGCCTGACGCCGCTTGGTGTCCACCTCGCGGAAATCCTTCAACACCGCAGCGGGATCCATCCCGCGTTGGCGCAGTTTCTCCTCAACCAGGGGTAGATTTTCTCGAACAAAGTTCAGGTCAAGCATGGGAAACAAATACTCTATCGGAAAACCGGAGGAGAATGCACGCCGGGGCGCCGATGGGCCGTGGCTCCTTGCGATACGCGCCATGTATGGCGATCTCGCGATGCGCACATGTGGTCTGGAGATTCCTCGGCCCGCTGAGGCAAACGCGGGCTCTCGGAATGACGCCCTCCGGCCTCGAGCGCCTTGCGCAATCGAACGGCAGGTGAAATCATTCTTCGTAAGGCGGTATCCCATGGCAGACGAACGGCATTCCGGCATCACCATGCACAAGCTCTCGTTCGGGGGCGGATTAATGGGCCTTCTCTTCGCGACTGGCTGCGTCCTGATTTTCCTGCTGGGATTCCCCGCCCTCTGGTATTTCGTCGCTTTCGCGTTTGCTCTGGGACTCGGAGTTGCCCTGTTTCTCAGAAGTGCAAGCGACCGACTCTCGCAACGAAATAAGCCGATGTCCCTCTTTGCAGCGTCCGACCAGAGAATAGACACCCCAGCTCGACGAAAGCGCCGTATACGCTGGCACCGCTTGCCTCGCGTCGCTACGGCGTAGTGTGTTTTGGTTTATCTCTCAGCCTGTGTAAACTACGGTCGCGATGAGATCGTCCCTCAGCGTCCTCCGATGGCTGCGCGTAGCCTTGTTCACTACTTTCCTGACAGCAAGTTGTGTACTCAGTCCAGCCTCAGCCTACAACGGCCATCCCAAACTCGTAGTCATCATCGTCATCGACCAGTTCCGCGGAGACTATCTCGAGCGCTATCACGACCGCTTCGGCGATGCAGGATTCCGCATTCTCATGGACCGCGGCGCCTACTTCCCCAACTGCAACTACAACTATGCCAATACGCGGACGGCGCCCGGTCATTCGACCATATTCACCGGTGCCTATAGCAACGGGCATGGCATTGCTGACAACGAGTGGTGGGATCCGAAGAAGAAGCACATGGTCACCTCCGTTGAGGATGACGACACCAAGCTGGTAGGGCTCTCCGAGATCAAAACAGGAGCCTCTCCTCACAATCTTCTCTCTGACACGATCGGCGACGAACTGAAACTCGCGACCCAGGGCAAGTCCCGCGTCTTCGGAGTCTCCCTGAAAGACCGCGGCGCAATCCTTCCCGCGGGATTTTCAGGCGACACGGCTTACTGGATCGATCCCAAAAGCGGTGCCTGGGTTACCTCCACGTACTATCGAAGCGACTTGCCGAAATGGGTGCAGGACTTTAACTCCAGTCGACCTCAGAAATATTGGGATCGCGAGTGGAAGGGTTCGCCGGGGACAGTCCTCGCCTCGACTGCACACCGCAAGAGTAAAGACGGCTCCGAAGCCAGTTTCTACGAGGTCGTTGGCTCAACCGCATTCGGAAATGAGTACGAACTCGAATTCGCCAAAGAACTTGTCGTCTATGAGAACGTCGGCCGCGGCCCAGCTACCGATCTTCTAGCCATCAGTTTGTCGCCCAATGACATTCTTGGCCATCGCGTCGGTCCCGATTCGCCAGAGATGGCGCAGATGGCCCTTGACCTCGATCAGGAACTCGCCGAATTCTTTAATTTCCTCGGACACCAGATCGGATTAGCCAACGTCTGGATCGCTCTCTCTGCCGATCACGGAGTCTCCTCGCTTCCGGACGCCGTACGAAAGTTACATATTCCCGCCGGCAACCTTGGAGCCGCCAAGATTGAAGAGCAAATCAACAACGCCATGACGGCGAAATTTTCGCCCGGACATCCCGCGACTTACGTGAGGCTTGATTATCCTCTCGCATTCCTGGATCAAGATGTCTTTACAGCCGCTCATGTACGCGAGCGGGATGCCGAAGTCGCCGTTGGTGAGGCGATGAAACAAGCTGGATCGCGTGACTACTACACCAAGTCTCAACTGGCCGCAGGCGATGCTCCCAACACGCCACTAGGCCGAAAGTACCTCAACAGCTATTCTCCCTTGGGGAGTTGGTACGTCATGGGTGTTCCAGGAATCTACACGGTCGGAGGAATGGGAGGTACAGATCATACATCTCCGTACACTTACGACACTCACGTGCCGCTTGCCATCTACGGGCTGCCGTTTCGCGCGGGAACTTACCGCACAAGTGTGGAACCGATCGATCTGGCCGCGACGTTGGCATCGTTACTGGGCATTAACGCTCCAACGCATTCCGTGGGACGTGTATTGACCGAGGCAATCGCCACTCCGCATCGTGGCACCGAGGAAGGCAACCAGCCATGAGCACACTTCTCGATCTCAGCGTAAATGTGGCTGGCATTCCGCTGAAGAATCCAGTGATCGCCGCCAGTGGAACCTTCGGCTACGGTGTGGAATTCGAAGATGTCGTCGAACTCGGCAAACTCGGCGGATTCGTGGTCAAAGGCCTTTCCCGTGAGCCGATGATCGGCAATCCTCCACCCCGTCTTTGGGAAACCGCCGCTGGAATGCTGAACGCCATCGGCCTGCAGAACATCGGGGCCCAGGCATTTCTCGAAGAGAAAATGCCGCACTTGCGTCAGATCGCCAACATCGTAGTCATGACGAATATCTTCGGCTATGCCCGCGAAGACTACGAGCGCACCATCGAGATCCTGAATGATGGGGAGGGAATTGCCGCCTACGAGTTAAATGTCTCGTGCCCTAATACGCAACATGGAGGCCTGCAATTCGGCAGCGATCCGAGATCACTCGATGAAGTAGTAACCACCGCAAAAAGAGTGGCGCGCCGTCCTCTGATCGTGAAGCTTTCGCCCAACGTAACCAGCATCGCGCAAATGGCCTATGTCGCCCAGGAGGCCGGCGCTGACGCTCTCTCGCTGGTCAACACCTTCGTAGCGATGGCGATTGATCCTGAAACCCGTAAGCCAAGAATCGCCAACGTGACTGCCGGCCTCTCCGGCCCCGCGATCAAGCCGATTGCCGTTCGCATGGTCTACGACGCGGCCCAAGCGGTAAAAATCCCCGTGATCGGTATGGGAGGAATCTCAACACCAGAAGATGTGATCGAGTTTATGCTCGCAGGAGCGAGCGCCGTTCAGATCGGCACAGCCAGCTACTGGGATCCGTGCGCGACCGAGAAAATCGTCGATGGCCTGGAACAATGGTGCAGAGACCACCACGTAACCCGCATCGCAGATATCATCGGCGGAATGCTCCTGGAATAGATTCCCCACTCCATCGTAGAGACGTAGCTTGCTACGTCTCTCGAACCACGTCGTGAAATGTTGACGGCGAGAACCTTCCTGTCGACGCTGACAAATCATCGCCAAGCCCCCAGAATCGCCCCCATCACCAAGTAGCAAACCAACTGATACCCAGTGTTGATCATGTAAAGCCGGTTCTTCTGCCGCATGAACAATGCGTTGGTGAACTGCACGGTAGTCACAAATCCAAGCCAAACGACCAGTCCAATCTTCAGCCCATCTATCGCAGTTGAGAATCCCGCTACCGCAATCAACTTCCCCAGTACAAACGCCGCCAGAAGGCTTGCGATCAGCGACATGAAATAAGAGGGTCCCGCGCTCTTCTGCATCTCGGCAATCTTCTCTTTGTCATTCGGATCGTAGCCCATCAGCTTCATCCATGGATTTGCAAACAGCGCCGGTGAATACCACAAGAATCCCACGACCATGGTCGCGATCGCGGACACAAGGACGGCCAAAAGGTTCACGCCTAGAAAGTGCATGGAGCCTCCGTCAGATTATGCAATTGAGATGGACGGTTTATCGGCCGCGAGTGTACCAGATCGATCCGGGGGACTTGTAGTCCTGTCCTTCACCCCACACGGCGTGAGTGTTTCCGTTGTTATCGAGGGCCAGGCCGAAATAGTCGCCAAAAGGGAAGCGGAATCCATTTGGCAGGATATAGCCGTAGTTGCGCACGGGTGCAGAAAGCTGGACTTCGTCCTCCCAGGTTGCGCCGCCGTTGGTGGATTCCCGGTAAAAGGTGTTCCAAAGCGGATGGTCGGGATGTCCGGATTCACTTTGTCGTGCGTCCATCCAAGCGATCCGCACATCTCCGGGTGGTCCGGCCACGATCGCCGGGAACGCATGTTCGACTCCCTGGGCCGCGCGCGACATTCCTTTGCGTGCCGACCATGTCACTCCAGCTGTAGTCGAAGACGAGAAGTAGATCCTTTCAGATCCGCCGCTGAGCGCGCCCGCGTTCCAAACGGCGTAAAGTGATCCCGCTGAGTCAGAAGCCACCGAGATTTGTGCTCCCAGGAACCCGGTACCACAGCCTTGCTCTTCGCACTCCGGCGGAGCGCTCGATTGGTCCAGCAAAGACGTACTCCAGCTTCTTCCGCCATCGGTCGAGCGGCTGATGTAAATGCTCGCTGGCCGGGTCTGCATCTGTTCTCTCGCGTACGCCGTCCAGCCGAAGAAGATATTCCCCGACGGATCCACCGCAGCGCCTCCCGCAAGCGACGACCCGGGCTCGGCGTTCGGATTTACTAGAAACGTCCGGAATGTTTGTCCGGCGTCATGCGAAGCAGCGACCACGAACCGTTCCTCGTGGTTGAATCCCACATAAACGTCAGCACCCCGCACCGCCAGGACCGGCTTATCTGTTTCTTCGCGTCCACGCTGCGCCCACGAGAATGACCAGTTGCGCCCGTAATCCAGCGAACGCGCCACCACGATGTCTCGCTTATTGTTCTGCAGCCATGAGGCGTAGACGGTCTGATTTACCGGTTCAACGACAATCTGTGGATCAAACTGTCCGGTCGGGAAGGGAAGGATCGGCTTCGAATCCTGCCATGATACGCCATTGTCATCGCTGACCAGCAGGTTCATCGATGGCGCAGTGCAACTTCGGCATCCAGGCACAGCGCCGTATTGCGGATAAAGCACATAGACGTGTCCGTGCGTATCGGCGGCAATCGCCGGCTCCCACTGATCCCCGTTCCGGTATCCCAAACGTATTTGCGGATTGAATGTCGAAACGGCCAGCGCTGTCTGTGCCCCAAGCAGAAACACCGCGACCGCACTCTTGCGCGCAGTCCTCAAAAGGGAGCGGAATCGGCTGGGTGTTGAATCCACGGAAGTTATCTCGGCCAGGGGCGACCCTGCCCGGACTCTACCCTGATTCCCGCCCGAGGTCAATTCCCCGGTCGAACCTTTCACTCAGCTTTTACAAACCTGTGACCTTCCGAGCCTTTCTCCATCAAATAAAGCAGACGAGGGGTTAATATTGGGTTTCCCTGTGTTCCCCTGTGATCTCTGTGGTGAAAGCTTTTGATTTTCTTGTGGAGTCTCATAAATGGAGAAAGCAACATTTGCAGCCGGTTGTTTCTGGGGAGTAGAAGCGACCTTCCGTCAACTACCTGGCGTGACCTCAACGCAGGTAGGCTACATCGGCGGTCAAACGGACAATCCAACCTACAAAGAAGTTTGTACCGACCGCACCGGCCATGCCGAAGCGGTTGAAGTCGAGTTCGACCCCGCCAAGATCCGATATACCGATCTTCTCAAAGTGTTCTGGGAGAATCATGATCCCACGCAGGTGAACCGTCAGGGACCCGACTGGGGCACGCAATACCGCTCCGCAATCTTCTTCCACTCAGCGCAGCAACAGAAAGATGCTCTCGCCTCGAAAGAATCACTGGAAACCGCGCATCGTTACTCCAAGCCGATCGCCACGCAGATCGTTCCAGCGGTTACTTTCTATCCCGCCGAGGAGTATCACCAGCAGTATCTGGAAAAGCGCGGCCTGGCCAGCTGCCACGTTAAGTACTAGGCTCGGCTTCCGGCTGCCGGGGACGGAAGAAAAACAGCAGAACAAATCCGCCGACATAGAACAGAAGGCTCTGTTGCAGCTCCGCTCCCATAAATCGGAGTACTAGCCCGCACAGCGCCAGAGATTCGCAGAGCACATACGTCGCCAGATAGCCCGTCTTCCACTGGTTCAGGCTCAGATTATCGTCGGGCTGCGTGGCCAGGGTCGCCGCCGCGCGTAACACCAGCGTCCGGCGTACCACGAAGATCGTTCCCACTACACCAACCGCCACCGTGCTGAAGACATAACTCAGGGCAGGATCCACGTGGCGAATCCGCGGAGACAGGATTTCACCCACAGCCACGTACAAGAGGATGCTGAGAAGCATCGCCCACTGCACCGTTCGGAGAGTCTTCAGCGATCTGGCCATTGCAGGGACATTGTCACGCCAAATTCGGGGAAAGAGTTACACATAACATTCTACGGCTGAATCTTCGGTAACTTAGTGCTTTTCTTTGTGCCGAGGTGTAAGAAGAAAGTAAAGCCACATTAATGTCCGTGATGGCCCTCCGCTTTCGCAGGCCGAAAACGGAGAAACACCTGAAACGACACGGGCGAGTTCCCATAGGCCGAATCAAGCGATGCAGGCTTCGAATAGAAGGTCACGTCGGCTCCCAGCCCCATCTGCCAAGCTTTGTTCTGTATGAGATCACGCACGCCTCCGAACGTATATGCGCCGATGCGGTCGGTCGAGGGAATCACTAACTCCTGAAGTAGCTCATCTTTGTCCACCAATTCCAGGCGTATAAAGACATAGTTGCGTCGACGGAAATTCAGCGTGGATTCCAGCAGGTAGCTGTTGAGATTCACTCCGGTCGCAATCTTGTGTACGCGTCCCCAAATGGCTGTGGTGGCCCAACTGCCATCTTGCAAGGGCTTGTTGTATTCCACCGACGCCGTCTGGCGCCACTGGCTGCCCGGCTCCAGAGCCTCAGGGTGCTCCAGTCGTCCGATGCTATATTGTGCCGCCCAGTTCCGCCCCGGAGCCACGATCGCCCGACCAGACCAGGAGTCAAGTGGCGCAAGTTGGATACTCCACCTCTGCTCGTTCGGCTCCCGTCCGTTGAATGCCGAAGCTTCCAGCTTCACACGGTCGATCAGGAATCCGGTCGTAACGACTCCGAAACTCGTGTGGGTGGAATCCTGCAAGTGGTGTGAGAGAGGCGCCATCGGTAACTCCGCTGCCGATGCCCGATGAATGTAAGTCACCGGCCCCAACGCCGGTTCTGCCGATGGCCCTCCATATAGCTCCCACGAGACTTTCTTTGTTATTGGGACCAGATACATTGCCGACAACTCAGCGAATACGTTGTGGGGATGCTGATGATCGATCAGAGGCTCGCCATGATATGTTTCACCTGTCTGAAACAGTTCCGGAAATCCCGGATGCGGCGAGGTTAGCGACTCTGCTGAAAACATCTCGCGGAAAAGAATCGTCCCTTTCCCCAACCGATGCTGCTCCATCAACATCCCCCAGTTCACTGACTCTGCTTTGCCGGCGCCGCGTGGCCCACCCTGTTGGTTGTAGTCGATAAAAATGACGCCATGCGCCATCAGGTCCCACCCACCACGCCTCCACATCCACTCGTAGCCTGCAACCGACGCGGGCTGCCACGCGGTGCCCGATCCATGGTGTGGCGATGGCAGTTGAAGTCCCGCCGCGTGCTCGTCCATTTGCATCCCGGGCATGTCTTGCATCGGACCTTGGTTCATCTCGTGCGTGTGCGCAGGCTCCTGCGCGCTTGCCGAGGCCAAAGCCAAACACATTACGGTCAGAATCTTCTTCACGAAAGCCTCTCTGCTGAAAATGAATCACTATACGCAGACACTAGTGCGCTTCGAGAGAGCGGTTCGATATTGCTAGATTCTCAATGAGAGAAGCATCGGAGGACTGTCAGTGATGGACTTTAGCGGAGGATGATCGATGACAATTGGTTGAATCGTGTCCACCGGGGCGTGGAATTCGCCTGATGCGATGCAAGGACGAATAGAACTCGGGGACCCTGGGATCACCCAGTGATGCCCAGCGGCGCAACATTCATGGCTATGTCGTGCGGGCGCCGCGGGAACGACTGGAAGCCGGTGGTGACAACTCGAAGCATGTTCCACCTGACCGTACGTACTCGCCCATCCCGCAACGGGGAATAGTGTGGCAAAGAACAGCAGTGCCATCGCTCCCGCGAGTACTTTCGGCATTCGGAGCATGCGCAATCAGGTTCCAGTGATTTTGATGCGGAGTTCTTCCGGAAGGCGTTGCCGAATTTCTTCGGGCAACCTGTCGTGGACGCGACGTGCCCCTTGCTTTGCCGCATCCAGCATCGTGACCGGCGCTGGTGTAGCTACCGCAACGCCCAGCCAGATAAGGGCAGAAAGCGCAAATCCCAGCAACGCCGCAATTTCCAGCAGGAATGCATGCCTCGGCCCCAGATATCGAATCACCCCGAATGCCAGAAGGAAAACTCCCGCGGAAACGGACGCCAGCACGATCAGGCCAACGTCGATGATGCGGTGGATTTTCTGACGACTGCGGCAGTATTCGCACGCCGCAAAATGGTTCTCGTAGTCGCCGCACATCTCCGGCGCCAGACCGGAAATGTCGTACCTCCAGCCCGCCAGAATCTTTCCTACGATTGGATCAATGCACTGCTGACTCATTGGGGGATCGAAAATCAGCCACGAACCACGCCCGACTACAGACGAATCGGCTCCAACGCTTCAGTCTGGGACGCCAGAACCACACGGTTGCAGAACAGTCCGCCCCGAGTCGCCAGCGCTTTTTCCGCCTCTCTCCGGGCGATTTCCGGATGATTGTTCTGCTCAGAGAGATGCGCCAGGACTACAAACGTTGCACTATTATCATAGTCGCTGGTAAAGAAATCGGCGAGGGCGACATTGGAAAGGTGCCCCACGCGGCTCATGACGCGCTGCTTCACCGACCACGGATAGGGTCCCACTCGCAACATCTCGAGATCATGATTTGACTCCATGATCAACACATCGCAGCCGCGTAGATGATCACGCACGCTGACCGGAACGTACCCAAGATCGGTGGCGAATCCTACCTTGATTCCTTCGGCGCGGAACGTGAACCCCACTGGATCGGCCGCGTCATGGGGAATGGTAAACGGCCTTACCGCGATGTCGCCCACCTGGAAACTGTGTCCGGACTCGAAGCGTTCAAGTCTTTCCAGACGCGGTTTTACCCCCTGCTCGTCACGCATCGCTCGCTGCCACATCTGGTAAGTCGCCCCGGTCATGAACACTGGGATGCGCAGCCTTTTCGCCAGCGTTGCCAATCCGTAGATGTGGTCGCAGTGCTCGTGGGTAATGACAATCGCCGAGAGTGAGTGAGGATCCTCCCCCAGCGACTTCATCCGCTTGAAGGTTTCGCGGCATGAGATGCCGGCATCCACGAGGATCTTGGTGGTGGAACTGGCAATGATTCCACAATTCCCCCGGCTCCCCGAAGCCAGCATGGACACACTAACACCCATGCCGGAAGCATACTCGTGAATCCTGTGGATACGGGAGTTACTTTTTGGTTAGCCGGTACCTAAGAGCGAAGAGCGGGCTTCCGGCTCCCGCTTTCCGGCTTCCGGCAGGTCGGTGCCGATGGAAGATGACGCGCAGCGAAGAATGTGTAGCCCCGGACGCCTTCGTCCGTGGCGCCCCGAGCGCGCGTTCTTGGCGCGGGGCGTTCGAACGCTGGCTGGTTGCCAAGAACGCTGGCTTTAAGAAAGTTCCTGAATCGCTATAACCCTAACGCCAGCGCGTTAATACTTGTAGAATCCCCTACCGTTCTTCCGCCCCAGCCACCCCGCATCGACCATCTTGATCAATAGGGGACAAGGCCGATACTTCGAATCTCCTAACCCACTCTGTAACACTCGCATGATATCCAGGCAAACATCGAGCCCGATGAAATCCGCCAGCGTCAGCGGCCCCATCGGATGAGCCATCCCCAGTTTGAACACCTCGTCGACGGCCTCCGGGGTCGCCACCCCCTCCATTACCGCATACATCGCCTCATTCAGCAACGGCATCAGCACGCGATTCGACACGAATCCCGGCGCATCATTGACTTCCACCGGAGTCTTCTCTAACTTCACCGACAACTCGCGAACTGTCTCAAACGTCTCCTGCGAAGTCGCCAGCCCGCGAATGACCTCAACGAGTTTCATCACCGGCACCGGATTGAAGAAGTGCATCCCGATCACTTTCTCCGGACGCTTGGTAACTGCCGCCAGTTTCGTGATCGAAATCGAAGATGTGTTGGATGCCAGTATGATCTCCGCTCGCGTCAGCCGATCGAGATCGCGAAAAATGTCCGCTTTGATCTCAAACTTCTCCGTCGCCGCCTCGACTACCAGATCGCATTCCGCCAGTTTGCCCCGATCCGTAACCGGCTCGATCCGGCCCAAGGCCGCGTCCTTATCGGCGGCCGTGATCTTGCTCTTGGCGACTTCTCGATCGAGATTCTTGCCAATCGTCGCCAGCGCGCGATCCAGGAACGCCTGCTCCACGTCGCACAGCACAACGTTGTAACCGCCACGCGCGAACACGTGCGCGATCCCATTTCCCATCGTCCCCGCGCCCACCACACCGACCTTTTGTATGCTCATGCCGTTGCCTCATCCAAAACGCTAGAGTCTACCATCACGGGTTTCCCCGTGACCCTCTTTGCTCTCAGTGGTTAGTTTTGCCTTGTTTGAAGTGAAAATTGCCCTGGAACACTGCTCAATAATTAAAGTTGCGTTGCTTGCATTTCTCTGCAACCCTCTCACGCCGTTGGATATACCGCGTTTCCGCTGCAGGCATCACGCCCGGTTATCCGCAGCATCCGATCTCATGTACTACGAAGCGCCACTTCGATAGACGGAGGTGGATACGATGCGCGACAGATTTCGGCGTTGGATACAAATTTCGCTGCTAGCCGCAACGGCCTCCCTGATGCTCGGCAGTATGGCTTGGGGACAATCTTACGGACGCTACGACGATGATGACCGATATTACCGCCGTGACGACGCCAGTGAACGCGGCTATCGCAATGGTTATCGCGATGGCCTGAACCGCGGACAGTACGATGTTCAACGTGGCCGGCGATTCAAATTCAGAAACGACGACTGGGAAGATTCCCGCGGCTACGAGCACTGGATGGGCAGCAAGGGCCGCTACAAACACGAGTATCGCGAAGGCTACGAACGCGGCTACCGCCAGGCCTTCAACTCCTACGGCTATCGCCGCGGAGACCGCGACGACTACCGCTGGCACGATCGCGACTATTGGAGATAGTGCTCTGAAATAAGTGTCGAAGAGAGGTGTGCCGGCCCACCATAACGAGCCGGGTGCCCCACTTCTGGCCGGTGTTGCCAGAAGTGGGGTTTTTCGCGGTTGACGATCGTCTCCTCATCCATCCTTGCAGCGACCCCACGCACTCCCCAGCGTGCGGCGAATCACACGACCTGACGACACCCGCGGAATACGATAAATCTTGCACAATCCGCCCGGGGACCATCCATGCCTGTCCAAACCATCATCGAACCCTTCCGCATCAAGAGCGTCGAACCCATTCGCTGGACCACCCGCAAAGAGCGCGAGCAACTGCTCGAAGCCGCGCACTATAACCTGTTCCTCCTCCCAGCAGATGACGTCCTGATCGATCTCCTCACCGACTCCGGCACTGGCGCTATGTCCACCCACCAGTGGGCCGCTGTGATGGAAGGCGACGAAAGCTACGCCGGAAGCAAGAGCTTCGATCATTTCAAGTCTTCTGTGCAGCACGTCTTCGGCTACAAACACGTCATCCCCACCCATCAAGGACGCGCCGCCGAACGCATTCTCTTCGGAGTCGCCTGCAAGAAGGGCGACTTGGTTCCCAACAACACGCACTTCGATACCACTCGCGCCAACGTGGAATTTGTCGGGGCTGAAGCGGTCGACCTGGTGATCGAGGAAGGGAAGCATCCTTCGTCCACGCACCCCTTCAAAGGCAACATGGATGTGGCCGCTCTGGAAGCCCTGATCCAGAAAGTCGGACGCGAGCGCATTCCATTGGTCATGCTCACGGTCACCAACAATTCCGGCGGAGGCCAGCCGGTCTCCATGGAGAACGTTCGCCAGGTGAGTGCCGTCTGCAGGCGCCACAGCATCCCGCTCTATTTCGACGCGTGTCGCTTCGCCGAAAATGCCTGGTTTATCAAGCTGCGTGAGAAGGCGTGCGAGAACAAGACACCCAAAGAAATTGCCCAGGAAATGTTCTGCTACGGCGACGGATGCACCATGTCGGCCAAGAAAGACGGTATGGCAAACATCGGTGGATTCCTCTGCACCAACAACGATCTGCTCGCACAACAGGAAAAGGATCTTCTGATCCTTACTGAGGGCTATCCTACATACGGTGGTTTGGCCGGGCGCGACCTGGAAGCAATTGCTGTTGGAGTACACGAAGCGTTAGAAGAAGACTACCTGCGCTACCGCATCGCCTCGACCGCATACCTGGGCAACCACATCGCAAGCCAGGGAGTTCCAATCGTCCAGCCGCCGGGAGGCCATGCAATCTACCTCGACGCCCGCGCCTTCCTCCCGCACATCCCGCCAGATCAATTCCCCGGCGTCGCCTTAGCGTGCGAACTCTATCTGGAAGGCGGAATCCGCAGCGTGGAAATCGGCACTCTGATGTTCGCGGCAGCCGCGAAGATGGACTTAGTCCGTCTCGCCATCCCCAGACGCGTCTATACCCAAAGCCACATCGATTACGTAGTCGAAGTGATCCTCGAGGTCTGGAAGAATCGCGACCGCATTCAAGGCATGCACCTGACCTACGAAGCTCCATTCCTACGCCACTTCACCGCGCATCTTGAACCCTTGAAGGTGGCAGCTTCCGCGCGATGGTAGGTTTACTCGTAGTGCTTCTCTCTCTTGCCCGCGTGCGAAATCGCGCGGGAGGCACCTCAAATTGCCGCTTGAATGCCCGGTTGAACGCCGCTTCTGACTCATACCCCACCTCCGCGGCGATCTGCGCGACCGCGTGATTGGTGGTGCCCAACATTTGAGCACCTAATTGCAGGCGCCATCGCGTCAAGTACGACATTGGAGGCTCATTCAGATAATGACGAAAGCGCTCGGCTAGTACTGATCGCGACACGCCCGCCTCCTTTGCCAACGACGCGATCGTCCACGGATGCGCCGGATTCCGGTGCATCAGCGCCAGCGTCTTTCCTACCTCCGAATCGCGAGCTCCAGCCAGCCACCCATTCTGCTCCTTCGGCAAATTCGCGATGTAGGCTCGCAAGGTCTCGACAAACAATACTTCCGACAACTTCGCCAGCACGGCCTCGCCCCCGGCGCGCGAATCGCTCGCATGATCTACCGAGAAGCGGATCGAATCTTCCAGCCACCGTCCCGATGGATCGCTACGAATGCTGACTTTGAATGCCGCTGGCAGGCCGCTCAGAAACACCCCGCTCAGTTCCGGGTCGCATGCCATGTATCCACATATAAACTTCGTCGTTTCTCCTCCCCCTCCGAAGCGCCACAATCGCAAGCCCTGCCCCAGGACTTCTTCCAGGTGTTCACAGTCATCCACGGTGGGTGTTGGGGGCCCATTTTCGACAATATGCGGGTCGCCATGGGGGATCATCACCAGATCTCCCGCGTTCAAAGGGATGCGCTCGCCGCTATCCAATCGCAGAAACGCCCGCCCTTCGGTAAGAAAGTGATAGATGATCAGATGTTCCGCGTCGGGTACCAGATAACGTGCTACAGCGCACGATGACGCAGCGCGAATGCTCCACGGCGCGGACAGTTCCGCGTTATAGAACAGCGCTCCTTGCAGTTTGACTACTTTCAAAACTTCCGAAAGTACGTCCATGCACGCCCGCCCCCAGACGCTTGGCAAATCTTACAGGACGGCAGGCCAAGCAAGTCAACGGCCACGGCGTTTCAGGCAAGAATGCCGGACGCGTGGACAAGTGCGCTGATCGGACTACAGCCATAGTCAACACATCACGAGAGTGAGAAAGCTAACAGGAGGAACCTATGGCAGTCGCTAAGAACGTTATCCCAATCGATCCCGACTTTTTCGGTTTGAAAGGACGTCTCAAGCAAACCTGGATGTCCGGAGACTACGACCAATTCTCGCGCTATCTGGAGCAGGAAGCGCGGATTTTCTACGAACAACTGGATCTGCCCCCCGGATCTGAGATGCTGGACGTTGCTTGTGGCTCCGGCCAGATCGCGCTATGGGCAGCACGGGACGGAATCAACGTCACCGGCGTCGATATCGCGACGAACCTCATCCGCCGCGCACAGGCACGTGCGAAGGCTGAAGGCCTGAAAGCTCGCTTCGTGGAAGGCGACGCCGAGGACCTTCCGTTCGAAGACGCCGGCTTCGATGTTGTCACCAGCCTCTACGGGGCGATGTTCGCTCCGCGGCCCGACTACGTTGCCCGCGAACTCTTGCGTGTGACCAGCCCCGGAGGCTCTATCGTCATGGGGAACTGGACTCCGACTGGATTCGTCGGCCAGATGTTCAAAACGTTCGCGCGCTTCATCGCTCCCAACGGAATGCCGTCGCCGGTGCTGTGGGGGGAAAAACCTGTCGTGCGGGAACGTCTCGGAGCCGGCGTCTCGGAACTCCGCATGCAATACCGCACGTGCATGTTCAACTATCCGTTCCCGCCCGCGGACGTGGTCGAGTTCTTCCGCCGGTACTATGGCCCGACGAATCGAGCATTCGCATCATTGGATCCGAGTGCCGCCAGGGAACTTCGCCAAGCGCTGGAAGACCTGTGGTCCGCGAGCAACCTCGCCGGCGACGGAATCACCGTTGTACCGGCAGAGTATTTAGAGGTCGTAGCGATTCGGGCCTGAATAAGGAAATTCAAGAGTCCCACCTTTGTCTTAGCTTTGTTGCCGAGGCTGGGTGGGATTTCTTGAATGTCTGTAGAGGTTTAGGTTGTAGAGCACGCCGCACGCACGTGCTCGTCATATTCTTTTCCTCCATTACGCATCTACGAAAGGCTCCCACGACAGCCGCCCCGATCACGCCTGGCTATGACTGCCGTCACGGTCAAAGCACTCCACCAGGTGCTATGAAATCTGGTCACTGCATCGAATACCCACCGGAGGCCATTGTGACCAGCTCTTCCTCCCAATCGAGAATTCTCGGTTCCCTGATGAGTCTCAGGAGACTCCGGGTCTTCCTCGGTCCCGAAACTGCTGCCCTTTGCGCGGTCTTCCTTCTCCTGTTAGTTGCCGCCGGATGTGGCAGTTCCTCCCCGACCCAGCCGTCCTTCCCACCTACGTCGTGAACTCCACCGACGATATCGCCCAGCCGCCGTCCGGCACCAACACGCTCCGCAGCATTCTCAGTGAGGTCCCGTCCTCCAATACGGTTACCTTCGATTCCAGCCTCGACGGTGCCACCATCGAACTCAACCTCGTAGGCGAGGATCACTCCACCCTCCCGGGTGAAACCTACAGCGGCATGACGTTTCAGGGATACGCCGATCGCGATTACGGCAAATCGGCGATCTATTTGCAGAAGAACGTGGTGCTCGACGCTTCCACGCTTCCGAATGGCATCACCATCAAGTGGGCCGGCGGAGATTTGAACCCTGCCCGCGTGCTCGCGATCCGCGGCAATCTCACCTTGAAGAACGTGAATATCACTGGCGGATACTCGCAGGCAGAAGCCATCACTGGGTCGGCCACGCAGCCCTACACTCTCGCCCGTGGCGGAGGCCTCGCGGTTTGGGGAACTCTCGCGCTCGACCATTCCGCGATCTACGGAAACAAGATCGTTGGTGATAACGATGCGAGCCGGGATCGCGGAACCTATGGCGGAGGTATCTACGCCAACGGTCTCAACCTCAAGAATTGCATCGTCGCCGGAAACTCTGCCAAGGGTTACGGCGCGGCCGGAGGTGGAATCTACTCCGTCGGGGGTGCTGACCATATCAACGGCGCCGGCAATGACACCTCAATCACTCAATGCGTAATTAGCGGAAACCGTGTCACCGCCCAGCATTCCTACGGTGGAGGAATTTTCACCCTTTCGGGCGGCCCTCTCAATCTCGCTCGCATGACCGTCACCAACTCTACGATCGCCCGCAATCTTTCCGAGGACAATCCTGACCTGCCCGAGGTGGGCCAGTACTACCATCGCGGTGGCGGCATCTACATGGGCGGAGGATCTCTCACTGTGATCAGTTCGACGATCGCCGAGAACCAGGTCAACGGCCCGGCCGCGATCTCTAGCGGCAAGCCCAACGTCGGAGGAGGCGGCGTCGCCGCCACCATCGGAAATGCCCATTGTTGTCGAAGACGTTCAACTCCAGCACTCGATCGTCTTTGGAAATCTCATGAACGGTGCACCCGCCGATTGGTTTGTAAGATCGATTCTCAATTTCTACAGCTACGGCTACAACCGAATCGGAAGCATCGACTTCAATCAGATCCTCGTTCCTTGCCCCGAGTGGTTCGATCTCAGCCGCAAACACTATCCCCAGGTTGGGGACAAGGACGGTTCAGCAGCTATCGATGCGCTCGATCTCACCAACATTCACTATCACTCCTCAATTCTCTCGGCAGGCACCGATGCAGGCCAGCCCATCATCCTGTCTTACCCTCCCGGCCTCGGAAGTACGGACCAAATACCCACAGGTCAGTACACCTTAAACATGGTTCACGCTGGATACACTGGCTATGGCCAGCCCACCGACGACTTTCTGAATCATCTGCTCGACAAACTCCGCACGGATCATGCCGATATTCTCGGCGACGATTTCGGATCGGAATTTAGCGACCTGACCGGCACCACCTGGTACGGTCCTGCGCAAACCTGGCCCTCCGATCCCGCGAATGCCGCATGGATCACCTTCTGGCGCAATCTCGATACCGACATCAACGGCCGCATGGGAGCAGCCGGGCTCAACGACAATTTCTGGAGCACCTACCAAACCGGCCCGATCAGCGACAAGATCTATCTTACAGTTACGACAGATTCTCAGTCGGCACAACTAATCCAATCCGACCAACTCGGCAACGCACGTCCACGCGGCGGAAAAGGCGATATCGGCGCGATAGAAAAGTGATCCATTTTCGTTCCTTCTATCAAAAACAGGCCGCCTGAGATCCAGCCAGATTAAGATGATTGGTTCTCCATAGGGTACGTTCATGAGCCTCCGTAGAATTCTTGCAACGTTGATTGCACTGATTTGTTGTTCTTTCGTCCTGAGAGCGGACGCAGTCACTGCAGTCAAGATCGCCATTTGTCAGATCCTCGTTATCGATAGCGACCGCGAAGGCAACTTCCGCCGCATCGAATACGCCCTGGCCGACGCTAAAGCCCAGGGAGCGCAAATCGCCGCCTTCCCTGAATCCGCAATTCTCGGCTGGGAGAATCCTGAAGCCCACCGCCTCGCCCAGCCTATTCCCGGCCCCGACAGTCAGAGAATTCAAGACCTCGCTAAGAAATACGGCGTCATGATCGCCATCGGCCTCGACGAGAAAGATGGCAACCGCCTATATGACTCCGCCATCCTCGTCGATCGCACCGGCAAGCTTTTGTGGAAACACCGGAAGATTAACGTCCTTCCCGAACTGATGACGCCGCCGTACTCGCAAGGCGATCCCAGCGAGATCAACGTAGTCGAGACCGAGTTCGGCCGCATCGCATTCCTGATCTGCGCCGACACCTTCACCGACAGCTTCTTCCAGCGTATCCGCGATCTGAAGCCGGATTTCATGATCGTCCCGTACGGCTGGGCAGCCAAGCCGGCCGAGTGGCCCGAGCACGCAAAAGAACTGGAGAAGATTGTCAGCAAACGCGCCCGCGACCTGGGCTCTGATGTAGTAGGAACGGACCTCGTAGGCATCATGAGTGCCGGTCCCTGGAAGGGATATACGTACGGCGGCGCCAGCGTGGCGATCTCAGCCTCGGGAGAAGTCATCACCAGGCTGCGTGACCGCGACATTGAAGTCAAGCTAGTGGACGTGCATCCTCGGCCCCACTAGGACTGCCCTTCTTCCAGCGATAGTAGAAAGGGATCCCCAGCAGAATTACGGCCAATCCCAACGTTGACCGGACGGGACGCACAAACCACAAATTCACTGTCAACGCGACGGCTGCAATCGCGAAAATCACCGGCGTCAACGGATACCCCCATGCCCGGTAAGGACGCGCCAGGTTCGGTTCAACCCTCCGCAGCCTCAGCAGCGCTATACCCGTAAGCGCAAAGAAAATCCACACCGCAAATACAAACAACGAGTAGAGTTCTTCGAACGTTCCAGTCAACGCGAGCACTGTCGCCACCGTCCCCAAGAAAAGCAGCGCACCCGTGGGTGTCTTGAATCTCGGATGCACGCGTCCCGTAAATTGGAAGAACACTCGATCCCGCGCCATCGCATAGGGAATTCGCGCTCCGGTCAGTATCACAACATGCAGCGCGCCAAACGCCGAGATGGCCATCGCCAAAGTCAACCATGTGGCACCACGGCCGCCCGCGAACGCCTGTACCGCGTCCGAGGCAATGTGTTGCGACCCAGCCGCCTGCGCAAACGGCAGCACGTGGAAATACCCGAAATTCGCCAACAGATAAAGCCCGCCCACTGTGAACAAACCGAGCAAAATCGCCCGCGGGATATTTTTCTCTGGCTGCCGGATCTCCTCGCCCAGATCTCCGAGATCGTTGAAGCCGTTAAACGCCCACATGGCGGGAACCAGTGCCGTGAGCACCGCTGCAATGATTCCGAGCCCCGCTGGATGCGCTAGCGGAATCTCCGCACCGACAGGCTGATGTCCGATCAGCAATGCCCCGAACGCGATGATGACCAGCGTACCCACCTTCAGCGAAGTCAGCATCACTTGAATGCCGCCACTCATCTTCACGCTGAAGTAATTCACACCGGTGACCAGCACGACGACCACCGCGGCCAATGGCTGCGCCACCGTGAACGTGAACTCCTGATGCCCGATATGACCTGTGAATAGTGGAGTGTTGACAGCCGGGAAGAAGAAGCCCATAAAGCGTATGAAGCCCGCTCCGAGCCCCGCCATGGCAACCGGCCGATCGAGAAACGAACTCATCCAGCCGAAGAGAAATCCGAATACCGGGCCCAGCCCTCGGCCAAGGTAAACGTAAGGCCCACCCGCCTTGGGAAAGGCCGCGCCCAGTTCGGCATAGCAAAGAGCGCCCAGCAGCACGATGAATCCGCCCAGCACCCATGCCGTCATGACCAAGGCGGCCGATCCGACTGCCCGCGCCATGTCGCTCGAAACCAGAAAAACGCCCGTCCCGATGGTGTCCCCGACCACTACCGCAGTGGCTGCCCAAAGTCCCAGCCCGCGGACCAGATGTGGATGACTTAAATCAGATTTTTCGGATTGAATCCCAGGATTGGTCGCCATCGGATTCAGAGAGCCTACTATCGGATCTCAGCACGGTCAATCGAGGCAGGCATGTTTGGATCAAAGTTCGGGCGCCCAAAACAAATGAAATGGGTGCCCCACTTCTGGCCGATTTTGCCAGAAGTGGGGGTTTTCGTTCGCCGCGATATCATGAGAAGGCCATGGCAGCGACAAAGTTTCTCTTGCAGAATTTCCCCTCGCACGATCGCTATCAAATCCTGGATTCTGACCCCGTTCTAACGCCGGCCCTCATCGTCTATCCCGACCCCATCGCCTCGAATGTCCAGTGCACCCTTGACCTGCTCGACGGTAACGCCGACCGCTGGCGTGCCCACATCAAGACCGCAAAGCTGAACTTCACGCTTCGCATGCTGCTTGATCGCGGCGTGCGAAATTTCAAGTGTGCGACGACTCTGGAACTCTACGAGGCGTGCCGCTCCGGCGCAACGGATGTTTTAGTCGCGTATCTTGTCATGGCTGCAAATGCTCGCCGCGTGCGTGAAATCAGCCGCGAGTTCCCCGACGTCTCGATTTCTGTGCTGGTGGAACATGAAGACCAAATCCGCCAATGGCGAGGTACCGAAATCGGGATCTTTCTGGACATCAATCCAGGGATGAATCGGACAGGCATTGAACAGACCGCGCAAAAACGCGTGTTGGACCTGGCACTCGCGACCAAGCAGGCGGGACTGGAATTTCGCGGCCTGCACTACTACGACGGCCAATTCGGCTCCGTTGACGAGCCGGAACGCACACAGGCCGCTCATGCCGGTTACGACCGGTTGATGGAACTAGTGCGAGAACTCGAGCATGCAGGTGTGCCCGTGACAGAGATCGTCACTGCCGGTACTCCGGCCTTGCCGTGCTCTCTCGCATACAATCCGTTTCGGTCCGGCAACTTTATCCACCGAGTTTCCCCCGGCACGGTCGTCTACAACGACGCCACCAGCCTCGCCCAACTTCCGGCGCAATACGGTTACATGCCCGCTGCGCTTGTGCTGGCGCGAGTTGTCAGCCAACCGCGCCCCGGCATCGTTACCTGCGACGCCGGACACAAAGCCGTCTCCGCCGACGCCGGCATTCCCACCTGCGTAGTCATGGGACACGCCGAGTTGACGCCCCTATCTCCGAGCGAAGAACACCTGCCGCTAGAGGTGAAAGAAGGCACCGAAGCGCCGCGAATCGGAGACTTGCTCTATCTGATTCCCCGACATGTCTGTCCCACAGTCAACAATTTCGACGCTGCGCTAATCGTCCGGAAGGGAAGAATCCAGTCGGTAGAAAAAGTCTCGGCCAGAGGACACGAAGGCCCGATGCTAGAGAACCCAGTTGCCGCCCGAACGCTAGTCAAGGGCTAGGAATCCCCCTGTGAACCTCTGTGTTCCCTGTGGTGAGAAAGGTTTTACTTTCGAGCCCGACTCTTCTTCTTATTCTTACTCGAAGGAGAACGGCGGCGCGGCTTGCTCGCCGGCAAATACGCGATGCAATCAATCTCCACCAGCATCCCCGGCGTATGTCCCAAATCGCTCCCGACTGTAGTCCGCACCGGATACGGTTTCTTGAACCGCCTGGCATATACGGCGTTGTAGCGGGCAAACAGGCTCAGATCGCTAAGATGCACAGTCGATTTCACCACATCGGCAAGAGTAGCGCCTTCAGCTGTCAGGATCGCTTCGATATTGCCGATCGTCTGTTCCGTCTGCTGCTCAATCTCGGTCCCAACGAGATTTCCGGTAACCGGATCAATCGGCCCCGTACCCGTTACAAAAATGAAATCTCCCGCGCGCCAACCCTGCGAGTAAGCCCCCTGCGGAGGCGCCCCACGCTTGCTCTGAATTACATGCTTGCTCATAATTTCAACTCGCTCCCACACAACCCGCAAAGCATGCTATCACGCACTCGAAGTCGGACCTTCCCGTGTCCCACTTCTTTGTCATCCTGAGCGCAGGAATGCGATTCGCCTTATGAATCGCATTCCGGAGTCGAAGGATCCCTACTTCCTTCCCAACGATGTCAGACTTCGTCTCGCTCCGAGCAATACCCGCTTTCAGCGGTGTCTAACTCATTTGTGGAGAAGCTAGGCGAGAACACGAACGTAACTTTCGTTCCGCGTCCCGCCAGACCGAAACTAATAGCGTCCGCGAACGAGATTCGACTCCTAGCGGCAAGGCCAATGCGGAACAAGATCACAACGTCAACAATCTACTTGCTGACCGCTGCCACCGGCTCCCTCTTTGCAATTAGCCGGAACAACGGGTGGGTAGAATCGGTACTTGCCTGGCTTTGTGTCTGTGCGGTCCCACTATTTTTTATCTTCGCGTACTCACGGACCCTGCCCTGCCTCTCATTCTCTCGGCGACGTGTGATCTATGAGTCGATATTCCACGTGATCGCGGCTATCGCCGCCACAGTGCTGTTTACATTATTTTCGCCATTTTGGAAGAATCAGGTTAGAGATGTCGGAGAGTCGCTGCTGTTCTTCCTTGTCCCGCTCTCGGTTCTGGTCGTATTCCTTGTGGCTGGCCTTTCTTTGTTGCTCAAAAAGAAGTCTACTCTGGCAATCGTGGCAATCCTGTTTATCTGGCCATATTGGTTTCTGCTCGCGATGGCGACCGAAGGGTACTTTTATCAGGACCTCGGTATCTATGCTGTAGGCCACTTTCTCCTCTTTGTTTCTCCGATATTCTTCGCCTTTGCCGCAGGTGCGGTTATCTGGCAGCCCAGACTGGCGCACGGTTGTGCCTTGCTGGGCTTTGTCGCTGTCCCTTCGGCTTACTGGAATTTGAAAGACTCTGGACTCGGCAATGTTTGGGTTCTATTCAACCAGCCAAATGGCAGATTCAATTCTTATCCTCCTGGACTTGTGCTCGGGATCCCCTTTGTCGGTTTGTTGGCAGTCAGTTTGGGAATCTCCGTTCTGCGGCTACTTCCGAGTGGCTGGACACTACGAAAAATCCCGGCTTCCGACCGAACCTGGCCCGCCGTGGCAGCCAGTTTAGTATTCATGATCGTCTGGTTTTGCCAGTCGGTGACGCCCTATCGCCTCCCTGGTGCTCTCGACTACTCTGGTTGGCCCATTCTTCAGATACTCCGCGTAGAAAAGCGCGGCCTTCAATTTCACGAGACTCGCGTCAGCGTTGAAGGCTACAAACGCAAGAGCTATTTCGACATTCGGTCGGTTGGCTTCTCTGAGAACGATCGTCGCCTGTTGTCATACCGCTTTTCGAAAACATACTCGACGGCTCAACTGAACGACCCGCTTCGGGAGCAGATCCGGGCGATGCTCACGTCGTCATCTGAATCGCATCCAAAATGGGAATGGGTCCCGGTCAAACCCGTGCGAAACTGGAATGCCGACAACTGGTACGTCATCGTCGAGGGTGCGGGTCTGAAGGTCTATACCAAAGAGAATAAAACTGTCCCGCCTCCAGACGTCGTAAATCTCTTCAATCAGCTTGAGATACTCCAGCGCTCGTCGCCTCATCAGGAAGAAATGAGAGACGTGTGCCTCGGCTTCTGCTACGACCCGTTGTCAGCCATGGGGTATCTCTTCGCCAACCATCGCTGCTTCAACGCCGGCCAAGGAATGGTCTGCCGTTAGTCGAACCTCCAGCCGTTTTCCACAGCTTTATTTGCCCTCGCGTGACGCATAACCTTTACTCAAAAAGTCAAAGTTGCCACAATTGCGCTCGTGAACAGCTTCCACGATTTCTCGACGAAGGGTGGCTCTCAAGGTTCAGCTATCGGCATACTCTATTGTTTTGAATATTTTGCCTCTAAGTCCTTTGTCTGGAATATTTTGCAAACATAAGTATCGCTTTGGCCACTGCAAGTTTTGTGTTTTCAATATTTTGCGAACGCTGTATCAGAAATTTATTTCTGTAGTGTGCACTTTAAGTTTCGGATTGGAAGCGCGTCTTTCTTGCGTCGGGTCGTCCGTGAAACGCGGGGGCAGCGTCTTTTCGAGGTGTAGACTAATCCAAGACTTATACCGCTTTCATCAGATCCGAAAGGAATTCTCCCATGGCCACACTTGAAGCCCCCGTCCGGCCTGCGCGCGTGAATACGCATTCCGGACCATTCGTGACCGAACCCTTTTTTGATTTTCGCAACGAAGAGAACGTGCGCCGCATGCGCGCCGCAATTTCCAAAGTTCGCAGCCAGCTTGGACGTGAATACGATCTCGTCATCGGTGGCAAGCGCGTCAAGACTACTGACAAGATCAAGTCATTGAATCCGTCGAAGCCGTCCGAGATCGTCGGTACTCATCAGAAGGCTGGAAGAGAGCACGTCGAGCCGGCGATGAACGCCGCTCTCAAGGCATTCGAATCCTGGAGCCGCACTTCCGTCGAAGAGCGTGCCGGACTTTTGTTCCGTGTCGCGGACGCCATGCGCTCGCGCAAGATGGAATACATGGCCTGGCTGGTCTTCGAAGTTTCGAAGAACTGGGCTGAAGCCGATGCCGACATTTCTGAGACGATTGATTTTTGTGAGTTCTACGCACGCGAGGCGTTGCGGTTCTCGAAGGCACAAACACCCATTCAACTTCCCGGCGAGCACGACACGCTGCACTACATTCCGCTAGGTGTGGGAGCTGTAATTCCACCGTGGAATTTCCCCTGCGCCATCATGGCCGGGATGACTCTTGCGTCGATCGTGTGCGGAAATACGGTGGTGCTGAAGCCATCGAGCGATTCCCCGACGATCGCAGCTAAGTTCGTCGAGTTGCTCGAAGAGTGCGGCATGCCCGAGGGCGTCGTGAATTTCTGCCCCGGATCGGGCGCAACGTTTGGCGATGCCATCGTCTCGCATCCGAAGACGCGCTACATCGCCTTCACGGGTTCACGTGAAGTTGGCCTTAACATCAACAAGGTCGCCGCGAATCAGGCTCCGGGACAACTCTGGATCAAGCGCACCATCCTCGAGATGGGCGGCAAAGACGCGATCATCGTCGACGCCGACGCCGATATCGATTCTGCTGTCGAAGGCGTTGCCCAAGCGGCTTTCGGATTTCAGGGTCAGAAGTGCTCGGCCTGTTCGCGCGCGATCATAGACGAGCGCGTGTACGACAAATTCCTCCAACAGCTCAAAGCGCGCGTAGAGAAGATCCAGGTTGGTGATCCCGCCGAGAACGCGAACATGGCCGCGGTGATCAACGAAGGCTCGATGAAAACGATTCTCGGCTACATCGAACAAGGAAAGAAAGACGGACGCCTCATTACGGGCGGTGAACGCGCGACCGAAGCGGGCGAAGGCTATTTCATCCGGCCAACGGTGATCGCCGACATCAAGCCGAAGTCGAAGCTCGAGCAGGAAGAGATCTTCGGCCCCGTGCTCGCGGTGATCAAGGCTCGTGGTTTCGATCACGCACTTGAAATCGCCAACGATACCGAGTTCGGGCTCACCGGCGCCATCTACACCACATCGCGCGACAAGATCGACCGCGCGATTCGTGAATTCCACGTGGGCAATCTCTACATCAACCGCAAATGCACGGGAGCGATGGTAGGAGCGCACCCGTTCGGTGGCTTCAACATGTCGGGAACCGATTCGAAATCCGGCGGCCCCGATTACCTCTATCTGTTCACGCAAGCGAAAGCGGTAGGCGAGAAGATCGTCTAAGCAGCTGGTGTAGGGGCGGACGCATTCGTCCGCCCCGAGTCGCGAAGCGACGAGTTTCGTCAGCATAGATCATTGTCGCGCTTGCCATGCTTTCGGCAGCGTCATTGCGCGCTACGCGCGCAAGCCCGGACGAATGCGTCCGGGGCTACACAATCTTGGGTTCGCTCTTCGGTGTCGCCGCCCACGGATTTCTTTCCGTGAACTGCCGCTGATGCCAGTATGGATAAATCGGCGTGACTGCACTGGCGGCATCGAGCATTGCGATTTGTCCCGCAGTCAAGTTCCATCCGACGGCATCGAGATTCTGCTTTAATTGCTGCTCGTTTCGCGCTCCCATGATCACGGTGGCGACGGTCGGCCGCTGCACGAGCCAGTTCAGCGCGACTTGCGGCACGGATTTCCCGCATTCTTTTGCGACGGCTTCCAGCGCGTCCACCACGCGATACAGGTGTTCATCCTCCACCGGAGGTCCTTGCTCCGCCGTCTTATGCAAGCGGCTGTCTTTCGGCAGAGGCTGGCCCCGGCGAATCTTGCCCGTGAGTCGTCCCCATCCGAGCGGACTCCATACCAGAGCCCCAACGCCTTGATCGACGCCAATCGGCATCAACTCCCATTCATATTCACGGTCGATCAGCGAGTAGTACACCTGGTGTCCACAATACCGCTCCCACCCATAGCGGTCCGCCGCCGCGAGCGATTTCATCAGGTGCCAGCCGGAGAAATTCGAGCAGGCGATGTATCGCACTTTGCCGCTCTGGATCAGATTGTCGAGAGTGCTCAGCACTTCCTCAACGGGCGTGAGCGCGTCGAAACCGTGGAGATGATAGATGTCAATGTAGTCCGTGCCTAGTCGCTTAAGGCTCGCCTCGCACGCCTGGATCAAATGATGGCGCGACGATCCCAGGTCGTTCGGACCCTGTCCCATACGGAATGAGGCCTTAGTTGAAATCAGAACCTGATCACGGCGCGACACGACTGCCTTTCCAAGAATCGTCTCTGAGAGACCGAGCGAGTAGATATCCGCCGTGTCGAACAGATTGACTCCGGCCTCGAGACAAATATCGACGAGACGCGTGGCCTCGGCCACATCACTAGCGCCCCATGCTTTGAAAAACTCCGTTCCACCCCCAAAAGTTCCCGTACCGAAACTCAAGACCGGGACCTTCAATCCAGACTTGCCAAGCTGTCGAAATTCCATGTCAGCCATAGATGCAACGATCCTTTTGTAGACTCGCTGGAGACGCGTGACAGTATAACAACGGTGTCCGGTTGTGGACGTCTCTTCGCATTGAGGGACACTCTATTCCACCAGTGCGCGGGTCAAGTACAAGAATTAAAAAGAATTGCTGTACCTCGAGGTTGGAAGCGAATCTGCACCACACCTGTCAACTTCAGCTTCCGGAGTGTGGGATGATCTCGACCTTCATGCAGGATATGCGCTTCGCAATCCGTCAATTGCGCAAGACGCCAGGATTCACTGCCACCGCTGTGCTGACGCTTGCGCTTGGAATTGGCGCCAACGCAGCCGTATTTACTCTTGTGAACGCCGTCCTGCTGAAGAACCTTCCTGTCGTCAAGCCCGAAAATCTGGTGAAGCTGGGCGACATCAACCAGTGCTGTGTCGGGTTTGGACATCGCGATGATGGCAACTATGCTCTCTTCTCTACGGCGATCTATGAACACATAAAGAAGAACGCGCCGGAGTTCGAAGAGCTCGCGGCAATGCAGGCAGGATTCACCTATCGCCCTGCTGTCGTCCGTCGCGGCGCAACGCAAGAGAACGCGCGCTCGGTCATGGGTGAATTCGTCTCCGGCAACTATTTCCGCACGTTCGGCCTGCAGCCTGCCGCGGGCAGATTGTTCTCCGACGAAGACGATACCGAGGGCGCTCCGTTCACGGCTGTGATGAGCTATGAAACCTGGCTGCACGACTATGCCGGCGATCCCACGGTCGTTGGCAGCACATACTACGTGAATACCAAGCCTGTTACCATCATCGGGATTGCTCCGAATCATTTCTACGGGGACCGCCTCTCTAGCACGCCTCCAGATTTTTACCTTCCCATTGAGTCGATGCCGCCGCTGGCAAATGTTCCTTACGTGCATGATCCGGATGGGAACTGGCTCTACATAATTGGACGGATAAAACCCGGCGTTTCTCGTCCACAACTTCAAGCAAAGCTGAGCGGACTGCTCAGACAGCTTTTGGCAACCACACGCACTTATTCTTCGGAGAAAAGCAAAGCGGAGTTGGTCCGAGCACATCTGATACTTACGCCGGGCGGAGCAGGTATGCAGGCGCTGCAGGAACAGTATGAGTCGCACCTTAAACTCCTGATGTGGACCGCTGCACTAGTCTTACTGATTGCTTGCGCGAACATCGCGAACCTGCTTCTTGCACGAGGCATGGGACGAAAGGCTGAGATGTCGTTGCGAACTGCTCTAGGCGCCGGCCGGTTCAGGATCGTGCGGCAACTCCTCACCGAAAGCGTGCTGTTGGCAGGACTAGGAGGACTCGCCGGCATTGCTCTGGCATACGCGGGATCGCAGATGTTACTGGCACTCGCCTTTCCTGACGCCAAGAATCTGCCGATTCATGCGAGCCCTTCACCCTCAGTTCTCGGATTCGCATGTGGGTTGTCGCTGCTGACGGGGATTTTGTTTGGCGTGGCGCCCGCTTGGATCACGGCGCAAGCCGAACCAGCAGATGCATTGCGCAGCGGCACTCGCGCAACCGGCGGCGCTACTTTGCTGCAGCGCGGCTTAGTAGTTCTGCAGGCGGCATTGTCACTCGTCTTGCTGGTCGGAGCGGGACTTTTCTCACAAAGCGTGAGCAAGTTGCAGAACAGCGACCTGAAGCTAGAGACGACGAACCGGTACATCGTCCATTTCAACCCGCAGGCAGCAGGCTACTCGCAGCGGCAACTAGGCGAACTTTATCGCGCTATCGAAGACCAATTCCATGCGATACCCGGCGTGGGAAAAGTCGGCATCGCTACGTACACACCGATGGAGGACAACAACGATAGCTGGGACATCCGAGTTGAAGGAAAACCTGACTTGAATCTCAATGCCTCGGGAATCAGAGTAGGTCCAGAGTATTTCGACTCCGTTGGAACCCACGTGCTTATGGGACGCGGCATTGGCATTCAAGACACGGCGACTTCCCCCACAGTCGCTGTGGTGAATGAGACTTTTGTGAAAAAGTGGTTCCCGCACGGTGAAAATCCGATCGGCCAGCGCTTCGGCCACGGAGAGAAGCACATGCACGACTGGGAGATCGTAGGTGTAGTCGAAGATACGACCTATACCGACATCCGCTGGAAAGACCACCTCATGGCCTTCTACCCACTGCTGCAGAGATCGCCGAGTGACGATACTCCAATCGAAAAAGACGAGATGATGTATGTCGGCGCGTTCGTGTTGCAGACATCTCACCCGATGCCCGATATGGAGTCTCTCGCGCGACGGACGCTTTCTCAAATCAATCCGAACCTGGCGGTCGTGAGATTTCAGACGTTTGGTGCTCAGATCGCGGATCAGTTTACCGACGACCGCCTGGTGGCGCGGTTGACGATGCTGTTCGGCGCACTTGCTCTGCTTCTGGCTATGGTGGGACTTTACGGCGTGAGCGCGTATGCGGTGGCTCGGCGTACCGCTGAAATCGGGATTCGTATGGCGCTCGGGGCAGAACGGGCTAAGGTCACCGTAATGATCATGCGCGGCGCTCTCATTCAGGCGATCCTGGGTCTAATCATTGGAGTGCCGATTGCATGGGTTTGCGTTCGGTTCGTAAAATCGCAACTCTACGAAGTGAAGGGGATAGATTCAGCGGTGCTGATTACATCAGTTCTGACGCTGGTTGTAGCTGCTTCTTTCGCCGGATTTATTCCGGCAAGACGCGCGGCATCGATTGATCCAGCTAAAGCACTGCGGACCGAATAGGACTGGTTATTTGCAGAATGAAGGGCCGCCAGGTTGGCGGCCCTTTTTGATTCCGCCTGATACCTGGGTCTACTGTGCCACTCCCGCTGGCGGTTGTGGTGACGCACCGGCGGTGGTTGCGGCGGCGGCTTCGTTCAGGATCCGGTGATGGATGGTGAACAACGCCAGCTCCAGGCGATCCGACACGCCGATCTTGTCATAGACGTTCCGCAGATAGTTCTTAATCACCTGCTCGGTGGTGCCGAGTTGCGAGGCGATTTCCTTGTTCTTGTAGCCCTGCACGATCAAGGCGACGATGCGCAATTCTTTTGCGGTCAGGCGATCGCGGACGCGCAGTCCGACCATATCGTTTTCGGTGAGTTCGCTGGGTACGGCGACGTCTTGTACCCAGGTTTCGCCCCGCGCCACTTTACGGACGCAATCCACCAGCGCCGCACTCGTCACGTTGCGGTAGACGACGCCATGAGCGCCATTCGACATGTGCTTCTGTGCGCTCTCCCCGGTGTCGGCCAGGACGATGACGCGAGTCTTGGCTTTGTTTGCCCCTTGCACGATGCCGGCAAAGTCATTATGAAATCCGGCGGCTACGACGAGTACGGCGGCACGAAACTTATCGAGCGCCATGAACATCTGTTCCGGCGTTTGCGCCTGCGCTACGATGCGCATCTCGTCTTCAACAGCGAGCACTTTGGCGATGCCCGCCCGGAATATTGCCTGATTATCGGCCAGAATCAGTTTGAGCATGGTTATCAGCGCTCCAAGAAAGTTCGGTTTATGAGTTCCTGACGAACTCGTACGAGTCAATCACGCAAGCGACGCCCCGGCCTTCTCCACCTTCTCCGGTTTCGTCGGCGCGCACCACCCGGCCCTTGCACTGGATGGTGACATTCTCCTGACCACCCGTCATCTCCGGCGGCAGCGTGATTTCAAATTCCACGGGAGAACCAATCTCCATCGAGGCGTCGGCGCGGATATACACGCCCGCCGCGCTGAGATTGCCGGTCATGCCCTTGGCATCTGTCTCGCCCTTGTGAATCTTGATTGGTAGTTCCAGTGGGAACCGTTTTCCGGTCCGTGCTTCTTCTCCCACGGTACCTCCTCTAGGTTGACCTGTCTGTGTGCTGTCTGTGGTTGAGGTCAACGTCGTCAAACCAAGCTCCTGGCAGGCGGAGGCCTGCTTTTGTGCTCAGGGCCGGTTATATCACGGAAAGTTACTCCTGTAAAAGCCTGATAACCCGTTAGTTAACGGTAGAGACGATTCCCCCTGCGGCCTGTTCGGGACAGTTATTTGAATCGGCGGTCGAAATAAGGAGGCCACGACCCGCGCTTGCCTGTGACCACCAACTCCGCACCGAAGTGACCGCCCTGATTCACACCGAACAACCTGTGCCTCATTTGGCTTTGCTGCAGAAAAGGCCAGCGCAACATTTGACCCAACCGCTGCTTCAAACTCAAAACACGAGGCGGAAAAGTGATCACCCTGACGTAGTCAAAACCACAAATATCCAGTAATGACATCAGGTTCGATCCGCTGAAACCGTACTCGTGCGATAACGTGACATAAAAGCTCGAGTTGGCACATGGCCCTTCCATGTTCGGGGTGCGCATCAAGACCGAGCCCCCATGTTTCAACGCTCTATAGAGAGAGTCAACAACCCAAAAAAGAGAGTACTTCGGGATATGCTCAATGACGTGCGACAAGTGGGTAAATTCAAATTGCTCCTGCTTGTCGCTGAGAAACTCCCCAATGTCGGTGGAAATGTCGAGAAGAGTGACGCGGTCAGGCGCCCAGCTGCCAATGTTCTGCTTGCGGGTGATGCCGAAATCGGCGCCGTAGATTTTCTGGTAGCCCAACTTCAAGCACGCGGCGATAAACCATCCGGCACCGATCCCAAGCTCCAGAATGGGAGCCGTTCGATCCTTCGGCAGATATGGTTCATACTGATGAACAGCCTCCAACACCATTGCATTATTTTCCATTTCGCCCCAGACGGGGCGGGCGACTCCGGCGGCGTGACGCGCTGCCATACGGCGATAGACTTCTGCGATAAAGGCGTTGGGATCCACGGAAGGCGATGTTAGTTCCTACGGAAGAATACACGCTTCTGCCAGATGCGAGCAGCGGTTCCGTCGCAGTGCTAGTTGGAAAACGTTTCTTAATCCAAGGAAGGCCTCTCATGAAAGACCGAGTTCATTTAACGCTTCTCGTAACCCGCCTATCGCGGATTGCTGTTCTTGCAATTCTATGGATCGCAGTGCTCAGTCTTCCGGCAGGGGCTCAACAAACGCAACCTGTAACCCCAAAGGCTGGGACCGGACGAGCTCCCGCTACCGACACAAAGTCCGCCGAGGCGCCAGCTGTTCTTGCGCAATTGAATTCGGCTCTGCAAGACCTGGCCGCGAAAGTTTCCCCGGCGGTCGTGCAGATTCTGGTGACGGGATTTGGTCCAGCGCGCCCCGAAAATCGCTCACAGACTGCGTTTATCGCGCGCCAAAATGCCGTTGGATCGGGCGTGATTGTAGATTCGAACGGCTACATCATGACCAATGCTCACGTGGTCGAAGGGGCTCAGCGCATTCGTGTTGCCCTGCCATTGCCCGCAACAGATTCCTCAGGATTGGTCCCTCTCGGCAAGCGGCGCGTGGTGGAAGCGCGTTTATTGGGACAGCATAAAGATACCGACCTGGCACTGCTCAAGATCGATGAGACCGACTTGCCCATACTGCCGCTGATCAGCCAGCAACGGCCTCGCGTGGGACAGTTGGTGTTCGCAATCGGCAGCCCTGAAGGCTTGCAGAATTCAGTGACCATGGGAGTAGTGAGTGCACTTGCCCGGCAGGCTGATCCGACCAAGCCCCTTGTTTACATCCAGACCGATGCACCAATTAATCCGGGAAACAGCGGCGGTCCGTTAGTCGACATGAACGGCGCGGTGGTCGGGATCAACACCTTCATTCTGTCGCAGGGCGGTGGAAGCGAGGGGTTGGGATTCGCCATTCCGGCTCGCGTGGTCGACTTCGTTTATCGCAGCTTGCGGAAATATGGACATGTGCATCGGGTTGAGATCGGTGCTGTCGCGCAGGAAATCACTCCCACATTGGCGGAGGGGCTGCATCTTTCTCAGCACTGGGGAGTAGTAGTGGCCGACGTGAAACCAGGAGGGCCCGCCGAAGCCGCTGGCTTGCAGATTCAGGACATCATTCTGTCCGCCGACGATCGGCGGATCGAGACTCTGCCATCTTTGTCCGCGGCACTGTATCTTCACCGGCTCGATCAAGTCGTCAAACTCGAAGTGCTGCGCGGCAAAGAGAAAATGATCATCAACATTCCTGCAATCGAGCATCACGATCAAATGGACCAGCTTCTCGATACGGTGAATCCTGAGAACAGTTTGATTCAGCGGCTGGGGATTCTGGCCATCGACATCAGCGGCGATCTGGGCACGAAGTTAAGTTCGGTTCTACGCAATCCGACGGGCGTTATCGTGGTCGGCAGGGCGATCGAACTCATTACGCCGGAGACGGGACTTCAGACGGGAGATGTAATTCATCAATTGAACACGCAGCCTATTGATTCGAGCCAGACATTGCGCGCCGCCGTGGATAAGCTGACGCCCGGTGATGCGGTGGTGTTGCAGGTGGAGCGTGAGGGGGAATTTACGTTTGTGAGCTTCGAGATGGAGTAGCGTTCGTTTTCGGACAAGACATTCAGTCGCGGGCACTTCTCGCCTGGAAGTGATCTGTTCGATTGTGCGATGATCTTGGGAACCAACCAGAAGCTGGGGACAACGATTGGCCAGGGATAAGCAGCATTTTCCCAAGCAGTAATCGGAATCGGCCGACCTCGGAGGTCCACGATGAGGCAGACTTTTGCCCCGCTCGAAACTCTTGCCCAAGACTTGAGAGTCGCCATTCGGAGCCTGAAATCCAGCCCCGGCTTTCTGACGGTTGTAGTTCTTTCACTGGCGCTGGGCATTGGAGCCAACAGCACAATCTTCAGCGTGCTCGATGTGCTTCTGCTTCGCTCTCTTCCTTATCATAAACCCGAGCAATTAGTCGCCATTTGGGAAACTCAAATCAGCCATCCCGACTCTTGGCAGTCCCCGCCAATTGCGGAGTCGCTCGACTGGAAGAAGCAGAATCACGTTTTTCAAGACATTGCGCTAACCAGCTTTGAAGAGGAAGGTATTTTGTCCGGCACGGGTGAAGCCGAGCGGGTCATCGTGCAGGATTGCACTCCCAACTTTTTTGATCTGCTGGGCGTGAAGCCGATTCTGGGCAGAGTTTCATTTCCGGCGGAGATGCAGGACCACGATCAGACTGTGGTGATCAGCGAAGCGTTTTGGAAAACGCACTTCCATCGCGATCCCAATATTCTGGGCAAAAGCTTTCGCGTGAGCGGTATTACATCTACCGTCGTGGGAGTGATGCCGCAGTCACTCACCACACTCGATGGAATCAAGGTCGATTTGTGGCAGCCGATCGATGCGGAAAGCAAGCGTTACGTCGCACGCGCCGATCACTGGTTGGTCCCTGTCGCGCGACTCGAGCCGGGTGTCACTATCCGCGAAGCTCAGGCAGAGATGGATACCATCGCGAGACGGCTGGAACTGCAGTATCCCGCCACGAACAAAGGGATCGGGAAGAGGGTCGATTCCTTGCACGAGGTACTGTTCGGATGGGCCAGGCAAGCGCTCTATCCGCTGCTCGGAGCTGTGGTTTTCGTGCTCCTGATTGCTTGTGCCAACGTTGCGAACCTGATTCAATCGCGGACAGAAGCGCGCCGCGGAGAGTGCGCCGTGCGGCTCTCACTGGGCGCAAGCCGCAGCCGGCTGGTGCAACAATCCCTCACCGAGAGTGCACTGCTCGGGCTGCTTGGAGGTGTCCTTGGGTTGATCCTGGCATTTTGGGGCATTCGGCTTGTGCTGTGGCTTGCTGGGCCCGGTGTCCCCAATGCCGACAAGATGACCGTGGACCTGCGAGTCATCTTGTTCACGTTCACGATTTCGCTCTTAACGGCGGTCCTGTTCGGTCTCGCGCCTGCGCTGCAAGCCTCGCGCTCCGATCTGAACTATGTCCTGCGCGATGGCGCTCGCGGTTCTGCTCGCGTTTCCGGCGGCGTTATGCGCCGTTTGCTCGCTGTCTCGGAAGTTGCTTTGGCGATGGTGCTGCTGGTTGGCACGGGACTGATGATCAATACCATGATCCGCCTTCGCGGGGTGAATCCGGGCTTCGATTCGAGCCACCTGCTGACCGTGATGATCCAGTTGCCGGAGAGCGATAAATACATGGAGCGCGTATCGGGCGGCGACATGGAAAAGGCGAAAACCGGGGTCAACGCTTTCTACCAGCGTCTGGTCGAAAGAGTCTCAGCTTTGCCGGGCGTGGAATCTGCGGGATCGATCACAGGTCTTCCAACACACCACACCGAGCGCCCCACGTTCTCGATCATGGGCCGTCCGGCACCTTTGCCCGATCAGAGACCGGATGCGGCTTACGGTCAGACGACACCGGGCTTCTTCCGTACGCTCAAGATTCCTCTGAAGAGGGGACGCTTGCTGGACGAGCACGACACGAACGCTGCGCCGTGGGCGATTGTTGTTAACGAGGCATTCGTGCATAAGTTCTTTCCGAATGAAGATCCCATTGGAAGGCAGCTCTGGCTGCGTTTCGACCCCTATCCCACCGAAGAAGACAGGCCGAGGCAAATTGTGGGCGTGGTCGGGGACGTGAAGCAGTACGGGTTGGGAAGGCCAGCGCCGCCGTTCATCTATGCTTCGTTCTTCCAACAGCCGGATGTGTACCCCGGGGGCGCGATCGTAGCGCACTTGTGGCAGGATCTCGTTATCCGAGTCGGCCCCCTGACTCACGCGTCGGACTTGGCCAAACCGATCAAACAAATTCTCGCTGAACTCGATCCCGACCAGCCCGTTACTCCGATCACGACGATGCAGCAGGTTCTCGAGCGATCGATGGGCGACGCCCGCCTGTACATGCAATTGCTGAGCGTTTTTGCTGCAGTGGCCGTCTTTCTGGCAGGCATGGGGATTTACGGAGTAATGTCGTATTTTGTTAGCCAACGCACGCATGACATCGGAGTGCGGATGGCCTTGGGAGCGCATCGGGCGGATATATTCAAGTGGGTCGGCATACTGGGATTCCAGCTGATTTCGATCGGGATCGTAGCTGGAATCGCGCTGGCGTTGGGCGTGACACGGATGATCTCGGCCATTCTATTTGGGGTGAAGCCCAGTGACCCGCTGACGTATGTGGCGGTCGGGTTTGGACTTGCGGCGGTCGCATGCTTTGCCTGCTACATTCCAGCCCGACGTGCGACGAAGGTGGATCCGATGGTGGCGCTGCGCTACGAATAAACTTCCAGCTTCTTCAGTGCTGAGAGTGAGTCAGGATTATTTCGCCGCAGCCACTGACACCTTACCTTCGCGACTCTTCTCGATGGCTTGCCCCAATCCGGCAACAGCTGTCTCGACCAGGCGAAGATCATCTTGTGTGAACCCGTCCTGGCTAGCGCGATACAAAGCCAGCACCGCGACGACTTTGGTATCTGCCTCCATCGGCAGCGCCAAGGCTGAACGCAGAGTGCTGTACTTGGTGGGATCATTCAAATATCCGGGCTCGACCGACGGATTGCCGTTCAGGATTGCTTTGTGATTTTGCGCAACCCATCCAGATAGACCCTCTCCAAGAGGAATTCGCAAAGAAGAGAATAGGCGGAAGTTCTCCCCGCTTACAAAGCCGGAGACGAGGTAATCCCCCTCGGGACGGTATATCGCCAACGCATCGTGTGGAACGAGCTCTTTGAGCCGGATCGAAATCATCGCGAAAATATCTTCTGCTCGAACTGAACTGCCGCCTTTGCCCGCGACCTCTGTCATTTCCCGGGCCTGCTGCCGGGCGCTCGCACTGCGCTCAGCGAAACTGGCGGACACGACAGTTGATGCGGCGATTGGTAGAGATGCCGCCGCGAATCCGGCATCAGGTGCTGCTCCGCGTTCCACTTTGATATCCGTAGAAAGTTTTGGCGGGGCCTGGAGCGATTGCTCGTTGGCCAGCTTTTCCAACTCAATGTAGCGGCGCTGCAGGATCGTGACGATCTTGGGGTCAAAACTAGTTCCCGCTTCCGAGACGACTTTGGCCATCGCAGCATCGAGCGGCAACGCTTTGCGATATTGGCGATCCGAAGCGAGCGCATCTAGGCAATCCACAGCCGCCAGGATCCGGGCTCCAATCGGAATGGCTTCCCCCGCCAGCCCGTTGGGATAGCCGGTGCCATCCCATTTTTCGTGATGCGCGCGCACGATCGGCACCACCGGATACGGAAAGTGCACGTGCTCGAGAATTTCCGCTCCTACGGTGGGATGGATCTTCATCTTCTCGAATTCTTCCGGCGTCAGCTTGCCAGGCTTCGAAATGATGTGCTCCGGGACAGCCAGCTTGCCGATGTCATGAAGCACAGAGGCGGCCTGCAGCGCTTCTTTCTCGTCATCGCTCAAGCCCAACTCCTTCGCCAATTCCATCGCGTAAACGCGCACGCGTTGTAAATGCTCGCCGGTGGTTTCATCCTTCGCCTCAATGGCGAGCGCCAATGCTTCAATCGTCCGTAGGTGAAGCTTGGATACCTGCTCGACATGAAGCTTTTCCGCCTCAAGCTTTCCAAGATAAAGACGATAAGAGCGGTACATCAGGTAGATCGGAGGAAGAACGAGCAGCGACGATTGCCATCCGATGTGGCGGTTCAGGAAATGAATCAGCCCAGCGGCCGCGGCTCCCACCATGTAGTAAGGAAAAGACCAAAGGTACAGCTCAGCCCAGACCTTTGCGGGTGGCTTGCTTTCGGTCAGGCCGATCACGGTCGATGTTGCCCCCGTGTTGCAGGCGTAATGCGTCACTGCCGCTGCGAGGAGCGCCACGGGTCCGGGGGCATGAAGAACGTAAACGCTAACGAGTTTGTATGCGCTGTAGGCGACGGCGCTCGAAATGGTGACCTGCGACAGGTTAAAGATGAGCTGAACGTTCTTCAGTTTGCCAACCGGCTTCCAATAGAACTGCGCCAGCACTGAAGCCACGCCAATCAGCAGAGTCTCGGGCAGGCTGAGTTCCAGTATTCCCAACAGCGAAAATATGAAATTAACGGATAGTGTCCCGACGATGCCGGGCAGAGTCACCTTGAGGGGCGAAGCCAGCAGCGCAGCGATCAGGTAACAAACGAACTTGACTGGGTCGTTGGTTTGCCAGTGTGTGAGTCCGAGGGTCAAGACGGCAATGCCCGCCAGGGATAACCCGGCGATGAACACACGTGCGCCTATCGTTCGAACTCCAGACATAATTGCTTAAATTTTCGACGATTCCGGCACTTTGGTCCCATTCAAAACACAACGCGGGAGTTACCAAGGTTTCGCGGCTGGCTTCGTCGATGGGACAAGATGGCCCAAGGCCCACTCGCGGGACAAAACGCCCGTTGAGAAACTCATCATCTCCCCTTAAGCCACTGATTCTGAAGGGTAACCGGGGTCACGTTTGGACTTGCACCTGCAACTATGCAGGTTACTTGGGGCAGTTACGCGCCTTGGGGGCGCTTTGTGGGGAGCCTATGAAAAGGGTAGTCATTCTTCTGTTGATGTTGGGGCTGGCGTGCAGTGCATTTGCCGGCACCACAAATCCAAAGCTTTCACCGGAACTCCAGGGCTATAACTCAAGCCAGCAAGTGCGCATCATTGTGCAGTATGCACCGGGAACACAAGTCAATTGTTCGAGCCTGCTGGGTCTGGTCGATTGCTTGGTGGGCGATATCCTCAAGTTAGGAGGAACAGTACTTGCCCCCATCCCGATCGTTAACGGCGTTGTCGCTCTGCTGGACGGGCCGGGAATTCTGAATCTCTCGACGAATCCCAATGTGGTCTACATCAGTTCGGACCGATTGCTAAGCCCGACACTCAGTAATGCAGCGCCAGCGGTGAATGCGTTTGCCGCCTGGCAGTCGGGATATACGGGCGCTGGCGTTGGCGTGGCCCTCATCGACAGTGGCGTGAGCAGCCATCCTGATTTGAACGGTGGATTGCTGGGGCTTTCGCGCGTTGTCTGGAATCAGAGCTTCGTTCCCGGCAATGCCAGCGGCGTCGACCAGTTCGGTCACGGTACGCACATCGCTGGATTGATCGCCGGAAACGGCACGAGTTCGACAGGCTCGAAGTATTCGCAGACCTTTAAGGGTATTGCGCCGCAGGCCAACATCATCAACCTGCGCGTACTCGATGCCAATGGCGCGGGGTCTGACAGTGCCGTGATCTCGGCCATCTCAACGGCGATTGCCCTCAAACCGGTGTTCAACATCCGAGTCATCAACCTTTCTCTCGGACGTCCGGTGTACGAGTCCTACAAACTCGATCCGCTATGCTTGGCAGTCGAATCTGCGTGGAAGGCTGGCATCGTTGTCGTGGTAGCTGCCGGCAACAACGGACGGTATCAGCAGACGAACGGCTATGGCACCGTGACTGCGCCCGGCAACGATCCTTACGTGATCACAGTCGGCGCGATGAAGCCCATGGGGACGCCAACGCGCGTCGACGATTTGATCGCCAGTTACAGTTCGAAAGGGCCGACCCTCATCGACGCAGTCGCGAAGCCCGATATCGTCGCTCCGGGCAATCTGCTGGTGTCGCTCGAGGCTCCGGGATCAACGCTGTACAACGCATATCCGGGTAACCGAGTTCCGAACAGCTTCTACATCAATGGCGGCACTTCCACGTCGTCTCCGAGTTATTTCACTCTCAGCGGGACCAGCATGGCGACAGGCGTCGTCAGCGGAGCGGTGGCGGATCTGCTGCAGAAGAGTCCAAGCCTGACGCCCGATCAGGTGAAAGCGCGACTGATGAAGACCGCATGGAAGTCGTTTCCCGCCTTCAGCAGCACGACGGATCCAAGCACGGGCATCACCTACACCGATCAGTACGACGTGTTCACTGTGGGTGCGGGCTATGTCGATCTCGAAGCCGCTCTGAGCAACAACGATCTGGCGAAGGGCAGTGCGATGTCTCCGCTCGCCACATTCAGTGCAAAAACCGGGTACGTCTATCTGAACGATAGCTCGACCGCGGTATGGAACACGTCGGCCACATGGTCGAATGCGACGGTCTGGGGCAGTTCACAATTCCTGGTAGGCGCGCCCCAGTCGACAATGTCGAGTGGACCGCTCTGGGGCGAAAACGATGCCCTGTGGGGTTCGAATGCCTTGTGGGGCGCCGGCGGAGTCGGTGGTAGCAATGCTCTGTGGGGGGCGAACAGTCTATCGGGCAGCAATGCCCTCTGGGGTGCGAACGCCCTGTGGGGCGCCAACGTCAACGGTGGCGAACAATAAGCTCCTTAGCCCGTCGGGAAGAGGCCGCGTCCGCAAACGCGGCCTTTTCTATTTCGCTGATCAGAAAACTCTCGGCCGTGTTTCGAAACAGTATCGCTCCCAAAACGACCCCCGCCTATGCCTTCGAGTAACAAGGTTCTGTTGTCTATACACACAGCAGTGCCTATCGGCGTAGTAGTGTCAAAGATTGTGATGTTGGCCGCGTGGCGGCCAATTAGTTGAGCACGATATGTTCATGCACCAGAGTTCGTCGGAAGTCATGGAGTGGCATATCTTCGAGGCCCCGGATGCAGCCTCGACAGTGTTGCGTCCTCTTTTTCACGTTGGCCCCTTTGCCACAGAACAAGAGTGCCGGAGCGCGCTTGTGGGGCTGCAAGGCCTTTTCGGCGACAAGCATCGAAAGCTTGAGGTACGCCAACAGGCACGGCGTCGGGAGAAGCGTATCTGGATCAAGTTATCGATCACGCTGGCGCGACTCGACCACCCCGACAAGGATTGGGCCGCCTATACAGTCGACATCTCAAGCAAGGGCGGGCGGCTTGCTGGTTCGAACGAGACGGTACAACTCGGGGAATTCCTGAACATCCGATATGGCCAGCGGGAAGCCGTTTTCCGCGTCGTGTGGGTAGGGTTAGGCGATTCGCCCACGGCGGGTCAGATTGGCGTGGAATGTCTGACTCCGGAAACCAACATCTGGGATCTCGATCTCTCGCAGCGAACCGATGACGAACCGCTGATGCAAGAGATCGTCGTCGCGCGGGCTGTGCAGCGTTGGCTCTTTCCCAGAGAAAAGCCCCCGCTGCGCACACTGGATTACTCCGGCAAGTGCGTACAGTCGAGGACAGTCGGGGGAGACTACTACGACTTCCTCAATCTTGGCGAGGGGCGCCTGGGCTTCATCCTCGCTGATATTGCGGGCAAGGGAGTCGCAGCCGCCCTGCTTATGGCGAATCTGCAGGGTAACATCCACACGTGTGGTTGTGCGGACCGCGCGAAGCTGCCCTCGATTCTTGCGGCGCTGAATCATCATCTCTACGAACACTCGGAGGCGAACCGTTACGCGGCGTTTTTCTTCGGGTGCTACAACGACGACGCCCGCAGCCTGGTATACGTAAACTGCGGCCACAGTCCACCACTGGTCTTACGCAAAAACCGGAGCGTCGAGCGTTTGGAAGCGACGGCAACTGTGCTCGGTATGTTCGGCACTTGGGAGTGTTCAGTCGCCGAAACTCATATCGAGTCTGGCGACTTGTTTACCATTTTCAGCGACGGCGTTACCGAGGCGGCAGCTTCCAGCGGGGACGAATTCGGAGAGCAGCGGTTGCTCTCCATTCTGGAACAGAGCAGGAACCTGGAATCATCCCGCATTCTGCCTAGCGTCGAGCAAGCAGTAGAGGAATTCAGAGCGCAAGAACGCCCACAAGATGATCTGACACTGGTCGTGGCCAGAGCACAATAGCATAGGGCAGAAAAGTCGAGCGGCCGAGGTTGCGAAAAAATCACGCGGAAGAAAATTCACCCTCAGGCACTAAAGCGCGCCCACGTTTTCAAGGACTTAACATCACGACTAAAGTCGTGCCCTTCCCAAACCTGCTCGAATCTGAGTCTCCGCGGACTATAGAGCCAGAAAGCTGAGGGCTGAGAGGCGAGATCGGAACTACTGCTGGGGTGCGAAGTATCCCTTGCGAGCCCGCACCTGGGTGTCCTTCTTCAAGGAAGAGATTTCGATCGAACGGTATCGGCCGTCTGCGTCGAAGTCGGCCGGCTTGTAGGAGACGACATACTGGCTGCGAAGTTCGTCTTCAATTGCGGCAAACGAGTGGGTGATGTCTTTCATCTTGAACGGGAAGAATGCACGCCCGCCGGTAGCTTCGGCCAGTTGCTCAAGAACACGGTCGCCCCGCATCACAAGACCGCTGTCATCGGTGGAAATGGCGTAGATGATTACTTCCGCGCGCTGCGCCATTTCAATGGCTTGAGATTTCGTGACCTCGCTCTGGTTATCCTCGCCGTCACTGACTACGATGATTGCCTTCCGTACGGGTCGTTCCGGGCGATCCTTCAGCAGCTTGTCTTTGCAGGCACGGTAAACCGCGTCATAGAGAGCAGTGCCGCCGCCATTGTGCAGGCTGTGAATTCCCTTCGACAGCACCGCAGTGTTGTCCGTGAAATCCTGCGCGAGCTGCGTATGGCTGTTAAAACCCATCACGAAAGCCTTGTCGAAATGGGCGCGTACGGTATGCTCCAGGAAGCTGGTCGCCGCACTTTGCTCGAAGTCGAATCGGCTGTCCACCGATCCGCTCACATCGATCAGCAGACCCAGGTGAAGGGGCAAATCGGTCTCGCGGCGGAAGTTCAAGATAGCCTGCGGTGGCTTGTGATCGTCAAGAATGCTGAAATCACTCTGACTGAGATCGCGGACAAACTTCCCGTGCTTGTCGGTCGCGATAAACAGAACGTTCACCTCATTCACGCGGGAGTGAAGGGTGATCATCGACGTCTGCGGATCGTCGTTCGAGAATGCCGAGGCGCTGCTGGCATTCAATGTTGGGGCGTCGGACACGTAGGCGGACTGGGCGCGCAACTGGACACAACCGGCCAAGGTTGCCAGAAATAGCGAAAAAAGCCGTAGTATTGAAGTCGTGTACTTCATGCCCGGGGAATCCAATTTTTTCACTGTAAACCGCTTCCCAGCACACTCCCAAGCTATAAGATGCACGCCAGGGGCCGAAATCGGGATCTTGCCGGGTGCTGTGTGATTGACTTTAGGAGCGCCTCGGCTAAGTGCCAAGTTACAAAAGGAGCACACGTTTGGTCATGGCACAAAACATGCAATTCAAATGACTTGCGCGGCTCATGCCCAATTTCAGGGCAGTTTCATTACAGACCGAAAGTCGCGCGGCGTGGCATTTTTTCTTAAAATCTAGTTTCACCTGGAGGCCTCAATGAAAAAGGTCATTGTGTATGTCTTGGTATCTCTGCTGTGCTCGCTAAACGTATTCGCCGCGAACGACGAACACGAAGTAGATCGGGTCAAGGATGCCGGCGAAGTGCTCCAAGAAATTTTGAATATTCCCGACAACATTCCGCAAGACCTGCTCGACAAGGCGGAGTGCATCGTCGTATTGCCCTCGGTGAAAAAGGGAGCGTTTGGTATCGGAGGCAGCTACGGGCGCGGCGTTATGATCTGCCGCAGTGGTGAGCACTACAAGGGCAAATGGGGAGCGCCCGCGCTGTACGCGCTGGAAGGCGTCAGCATCGGATTTCAGCTTGGCGGCCAAGCGACGGATTTTGTGTTGCTCGTGATGAATCCAAAGGGTGCGAAATCGCTGCTCAGCAGCAAAGTGAAGTTGGGTGCGGATGCATCCGCAGCTGCAGGACCGAAGGGGCGCACGGCCGAGGGGGCGACGGATATCGTGATGAGCGCAGAAATTCTCTCCTATTCCCGCAACAAGGGACTCTTCGCCGGCGTTTCGCTGGAAGGCTCTACGTTGCGTTCCGATGGGAGCGCGAACGAAAAACTTTACGGCAAGAAACTGAGTGCAAAGGAAATCATTCGGTTAGGGAAAGTCGGAATCCCAGCCAGCGCCCACGAACTCGTGTCGCTGCTCGACAAGAAGTCTCCAGTGAACAAGTCGGATCCGAAGTCGCTGGAGTAGTTCGACTGTGAACTTGTATGCCCTCCGTGATAAGAGTATTCACGGGGACCATAATGCAGAATGAGTCAGCAACAGCCCAGCCGATCCGCTGCATTTGGGCGAAAGGCGAACTGTATATCCGCTATCACGACGAAGAATGGGGCGTGCCGGTGCATGATGACGGCACGCTCTTTGAGTTCCTGATCCTCGAGGGCGCGCAGGCCGGACTCAGTTGGAGCACGATCCTCAACAAACGCGACAATTACCGGCGCGCCTTCGACGGATTTGATCCAGGGAAGATCGCAAAGTATCAGGCGAAAAAGATCAAAGCACTTCTTGCTGATTCGGGGATCGTTCGCAACAAGTTGAAGATCGCCTCGGCAGTTGCCAACGCAAAGGCGTTTCTAAGCGTGCAGAAAGAGTTCGGCACGTTTGATCGCTACATCTGGCAATTCGTTCACGGAAAGACGATTGTGAATCCGTGGAAGGTGCGGAAGGTTCAGGCGCGAACAGCGGAGTCCGACGCGATGAGCAAAGATTTGAAGCGCCGCGGATTCAACTTCGTCGGATCGACGATCTGCTACGCCTTCATGCAGGCTGTGGGGATGGTGAACGACCACGCACCAGATTGCTTTCGATATAAGCCCCTAAGCAAGCCTTGAAAATGCTCGTAGAGACGTATCTTGCTACGTCTCTTGCAGACAGCGCCTCGACCTGAAGTCACGAGACCCTGCAGGCAGAGACGTTACAAGCAACGTCTCTACACATGCCTTCAACGCGGGTTCGGAATCGTCGCGGCCAAATAGACAACTACTAATCCCAATAACAACACAGCACCTTCTACTCTTGTGGACCAGACGTGCAGCGCGTCGAACTCTACGCGCTGCGGATCGGTCAATGGGACGGTTGCGAAATCGCCCACTTGTGCCCGAAGTATGTCCATGCGGGGAATTATCCAGAACTGCGAGAACAGCGTGAGGGCGAGCATCAGGCAGATGAGGATGTGACGCATCGCGAACAGGTGGGCGGTTCCCTGGGTGAGATAGCTGTAGAGCAGGGAAGTGATCAGGAAGACGATGCCTGAGAAGATCGCGATCCAGTGCAGCTTTCCGAGGGCACGTCCCACGACATTGCCCGCGAGATGCGTGTTGGGAAGAACGCCGAAGGCTGTTGGTGCCAGGACAAACGCGAAGAATATTAGACCGCCGATCCAGACTACGAGGGAGAGCAGCATCAGGAAGCGCAGGATGGACATGACGGGAGCATTATAGACAAACGAATGAGAACAGCAGAGGACGCTAGGAACACAGAGGAACTCAGAACTGGATCCGCTAGACCGGAACCGCAACGTTCGCCACGATATCTTTCAATACCTGATCCGATTGCTCGGACTTCTTCAGCGTCGAGGCGTAAAGATTGTTCACTACCACGCGATGGGCGAATACTGGCACTACCAAGGGCTTAAAGTCGTCTGGCGTGCAGTAATTCCGGCCTTCGAGGAAAGCCATCGCCTGCGCTGCGCGATACAGCGCTTGCGAGCCGCGGGGAGAGACTCCCAGCGACAGGAACTCCGATTCGCGTGTGAGCTTGACGATCTCCAGCGCGTAGTTCACCAGCGAATCATCGACGCGAACTTTCTTCACGATGTGCTGCATTTCGAGTACATCTGCTCCGGTGAGAACCGGCCTCAGTTGGTCGAGATGCGCGACTCCTGCTTCGGAGCGGAGGATCTGCCGTTCGGCATGCGCGTCGGGATATCCCATACGCACGCGCATCAGGAAGCGGTCCAGCTGCGATTCGGGCAGCGGATACGTTCCATGATGTTCGACGGGATTCTGCGTGGCAATCACCAGGAACGGCTGCGGTAGTTCGTAGGAGTGCGCGTCTACCGTGACCTGGCCTTCATTCATGGCCTCGAGCAGAGCGGACTGAGTCTTGGGTGTGGTGCGGTTAATCTCGTCTGCCAGGAGGACATTGGTAAAGACCGGGCCGCGCTTGAACTCGAACTTCTGGTCCGCTGCCGAATAGACCGAAATTCCGATCACGTCGGAGGGAAGCATGTCGCTGGTGAACTGCACCCGTTGAAAGCTGCAATCGATAGCGCGGGCGAGGGCCTGCCCGAGAGTGGTTTTGCCGACTCCGGGAACACCTTCGATGAGCAGGTGTCCGCGGGCGAAAATGCTGACCAGCGCGAGGCGGACGACATCGTCTTTCCCGCGGATTACCTGGCGAAGAGCCATTTCCAGTTGTGCAGCTTTGGTGGACACGGCGGTAGCAGTCTCTGGCGACATTGTTGGGATTCTACTATTCGCGGTTGAGATGGCTGGAGTTACGGACGTCACGAGTAGCTTCTAGCTACTGGCTCCTAGCTGCTCGCTAATCCAAGCCCGCTCTGACAAATGAACGACGATATGATCCCAACTTGCGGAGCAAACTCGTGGCGCATCCTTCCTCGGCTTTGGCTAGCAGCTAGAGGCTAGAAGCTGTATCAGCGGGTCGTCCGGTCAGGCGCTCGATCCTCTTCGCGATCGGGGGGTGCGTCGAAAATAGGTTCGCGAACATTCCTGCATTCACTCCCAGCAATGGCTGGATGATGAACAAGTGCGCCGTCGACGGGTTTGCTTGCAAGGGGACTCGGCGCGAGTAGGCGTCAATCTTTTGCAGTGCGCTCGCTAGCGCATACGGATTGCCGGTGAAATGCGCGCCTGTCGCGTCAGCTTGATACTCGCGTGAACGGGACACTGCAAGTTGGATTAGACTCGCCGCAATTGGGGCGACGAAGAGCATTAAGAGCGCGGTTAATCCCCCTCCGCCACGCTCTTCGCGATCGCGCCCGCCGTAACCGCCAAAGATCAGAGCCCAACGTCCCATGCTGGCCAGCATGGTGATTGCGCCGGCGATGGTTGCGGCGACGGAGCTGATCAGGATGTCGCGGTTACTGACGTGTCCGAGTTCGTGGGCGAGAACGCCTTCTAACTCTTCGTCATTCAACAGCTGCAGGATTCCGTGGGTTACTGCCACCGACGCATGCTGCGGGTTACGTCCTGTGGCAAACGCGTTGGGCGAATCGGTTGGAATAACGTACATCTTCGGCATAGGAATGCCGATTTTCTGCGTCAGTCGCTCGACGGCTGCGAATGCGCGCGGCAATTGCTCTCGCGTGACCGGTTGAGCTCGATACATTGCGAGCGCGATCTTGTCGGAAAAGAAGTACGAGACGAAGTTCATTACGACGGCGATTGCCAGCGCAATGAACATTCCGTTGCCGCCGCCAAACGCTCTTCCGATAGCCATCAAGAGCAACGTTAGGGCGGTCAGCAGGAATGCGGTCTTGAAAGTGTTTCCCATGGTTTTCTCGAGTCTATTTCATTTGATGTTGCGTGGATGGGCGAGATGCATGGGTGCGCATTTCGGAATTCTTTGGACTCTTGAGTTTGTTCATGCTGAGGCCCCGGTGGCCTAGAATCATTGAGTTAGAGGAAAACGCCGGGAAGATCTTGGGCATCAATGGGTTGGAGGTAACATATTCAAAAATAATGACTTGCCCAAGGTTATAGCCATCGTCTCGGTACCTCCGGGATGATCTCTCGTTGCGGACGTCAAGGACTGTGGTCAGAATGGTTCTTCGGAATGGCGTGAGCAGATTCTTCCGCCCGTTCCGGGCTTTGCTTCTTTCTGGGCAGACCTAACCAGGACTCTCGTTGTGGGCTGCATTCTTTCGCCGCTTCGCGGCTGGATTTTCGAAGTGATGTGACCGAACGTTCGCGTTTCACACGGACATGAATGAGAGAGCACACGTACATTGCACCGGTCGACGCTGCCTCCGCCCCATGAAAACGGGCACAAGCCGAATGCGGCTGTCCCCGCATTTTAGAACTTCGGAGCTAGGCTTTTTGGCTTTCGCGCTTCAGGGCTCGCTGCAATGTCTGGTCCAGGGCTGCCTTGGTTCTTTCGTATTCCTCCTGGCTGATGCGGCCCTGTTTATGCTCGATCTCGAGCTCGAAGAGTTCATCCTTCAGACCTTCAAGCAGCTTGGATGGATTCCGTGGCGCGGCCGCCGTGGCCGGCGGTTCGACAGGCGCCGACCGAGGCTTCGGAGCTGGCTGCCGACTCGGCTTCGGCGGAGCGGGGACTTCGAAGTCCTCGGCGTCTTCGATCTCCGAGAAGCCAGCGCCGGGACGGGCTGCGCGCTGGGCTTTCTGCTGACGCGAGGCGACGTAGACGCCTCCGCCGACCAGCGCCGCTGCGAATGCCGCAAGAATCCACCAGCGATATTTCTGCAGCGGGTCGGGAGCGTCGATCGGGGGACCGAGACCGCCGCCAGGACGATCCGCTTCCTGGCCTCCTCCTCCGCCTGCCGGTTCACTGGGTGCTCCGGCATTTTGCTGACGGTCCCCGAGTGAGCCTTCGCCTGAAATCTCGAACGAGAGATGCTGTCCAGCCTGCGCGCTCGAAGCGACCTGCACATTCGCGTCAGGCTGCTGAGGATCGTTCATCTGTTTGAAGTTTGTATCCGAACCGGCGGAGAACTGCATCGATTTCGGAACGATTGCAACGAAATGTTGAAGCGAATAGAAGCTCTTTGGATCAATACTCGCTTTGCCGTTGTAAGGAATCTCGTATTCGACTTCGAACTGCGTGGTGCCGGGACGCAAAGGGAAAAGGAAGGCGTACCGCGTCTTCTTGTCATCTTGCGGAACGGGATCTGAATTCAAAGGATTGCCACCCTGCGTAAGGGCGGATCCGCGGATCATCTTTGTACCGTCGGGAACCACGAACTCGAGGTTGCGGTCGTTCATCTGCGTGCGGGGCGGCTTGGAATTGTTCTCCACCGCGAAGATGCGCTGGAAGTTGAGTTGTCCCTGGACCGCCTGTAAGCGCATCACGTCGGCCACGACTTCGATTCCTTGCACCTGTTTTCCTACATCATAAACTTCGACTTCGACCGAGGTCGTTCCCGGAGGCGCCATGCGGTGATAGGTGACGCCCTGGTGGATGGCACGTACGAGGTGCGGACCTTGCTCGCTGAGCTTGAAGGAGAAATTGCCCTTGGAGTCGGCCTTTGTGCGTCCGGCTTCTTGCATGCCTTGACCGAGAGTGAGCAGGACCACGTCATCTCCGGAGGCGGGCTTGCCGGTGGTGGAATTTTTTACGGTGCCGGTCAGGGTTTGGGCGCTGGCGCTCAGTGATAACAGGAATGTGAGTGCTACGAGCAGTGTGGAAAGGAACAGAAGGTCCCTCCACTGCGCAAGCGCTTCACTTCGTTTCGCGCTTGCCTCGCTCGGGATGACAAGGCTCTGTTGAGGGACTTCAGCTGAAACAGTTTTGTTAAAGGTCATGATCTCGCTTTTCTTGGGGTCGGTACGGGCGCTGATTCCAGACGCGCGATTTCGGCAAGGAGTGTGGCGGCCTCGTCTTGCAGGGAAATTTTCAGACTCTGGTAGTCAGCGTCGGGGACCTTGCCGGCTTTATATTCGAAATTCAGGTCGCGGAGATTTTCGTAGACGACGTCTTTGCGCTCGCGCAGGTACGCGGCACGAGTCTTGACGGGGCCGAGGTAGAGGCTACCAGGCAGATAAAAGATGTAGAAGAGCGCGGCGATCGTGAAGAGGGCACAGCACGCCCATTCAAAATTCATAAGTCAGTCTCCTTGCGTGCCTGCTCGCGGAATTCGTCGATCTCAGGACCGTGCTTTACCGTGAGTCCGCCGGCGAGTGCGGGGGCGGGACGATTCTTCCATGCGCGGATGAGAAGGATAATCAGCATCACGCCTAACCCAAACGCCACCATGGGGAAGATCCACGCAGTTCGATCAAAACCCGATGTTGTAGGAGCTGCGAGAACCGTAGGGCCGTACTTTTGAACAAAGGCTTGCTCGACGAGGCTGTCGCTGTCACCGCGTTCGATGGCGGCCATCAATTCGTTGCGCATGCCATCGGAGGATGGACAGCCGACGTGGTTGCATTCCACTAGGATCTGACCGCATCCGCAGATGCACATCAGCTGGTGGCCGACCGTGGTGAAGCGGGTCGAGGGATCGGATGCACCAGAGAAAGCGAAAATTGCCGCAGCCAGCAAGAGGCACTGCAGAGTGCGGCGTGCAGTCGAATTGGAATTCAATTTCATGATCTCTATGAAGAGAGAACCTCGGCGGCTAAAGCCGCGTTTTTGGTGGAACCTTCATCCCGAAAGCTCCAAGTCTCGCGCTAAAACTCTGCGTCAAGCACCTTCTGCTCTTGCGAAGTGCCGCTGTCAGGACGGCGGACAGTCGATGGCGGCTGTCCCCACAAAGAACCTTAGTCTCCCGTGGCGACTGGAGCCGCAGCTTCCATCATGCGGCGGACCGGCACCGTTACTGGTGCCGGAGCGCTCTCTACCAGAGCGAGCCCCGTTCCCACGATCATGACCCAGGCGCCTATCCAGATCCAGATGACCATCGGATTCACGTGCGCCTTGATGACCGGTTGACCCTTGTCGTTTTGACCTTCGTAAACGAGATAGAGATCTTCTTTGAAGCCCTGATCAATATCAGGTTTGGTCGAAGCCTGCTGGCTCGCCTTGTAGAAGATGCGCTGCGGCGACATCGTCCGTTGGAGTTGGCCGTTCTGGTAGACGTCGATCAACGCCCACTCACTTGATTCATTGGCGTTGTCATCTTGGGTGTAGGTGCGGCAAACAAGATCGTAGCTGCCAATGTGCATCTTGTCGCCAAAGCCCATTTCGGCTTCTTTTTCCTGGTTCAACGCAGCGCCGGAGAATCCGATCATCACCAGCACGACGCCAAAGTGAACGATATAGCCTCCGTAGCGGCGCGTGTTGCGGTGCGTCAGTTGCACCATGGAGGCGAACATGCCCTGACCGGTCTTCCCCGCGATGACGCTGCCCCCGCGATAGAACTCGCTGAAGACGGTGAAAGCGATTAGTGCGGAAAGGAAGATCGTCATCAGCGAATAGAAGTAGCTGATGTCAACCCAGGGCTTCAGGCCGAAAATCGACCCCCAACTTTTGGGAGTAAACATCACAAACAGAGCGACCACCACGGAGGCGACCGTAGGCCAGAGGAAATTGCGCTTCAGGCTCTCAAAGGAAGTCTTTCGCCATGCGAGCAGCGGGCCGACTGCGGTCAACAACAAGAGGAGGAGCGCGACGGGAATCGCAACCCGATTGTAGAAGGGCGCTCCGACTGTGACCTTGTTGCCTTGTACGAGTTCGGAAATCTTCGGGAACCACGTTCCCCAGAGCACGTCGAGAGTCAAAAGCAGAAAGAGCAGGTTATTGAAAAGGAAGCTCGACTCGCGGGATATGACAGCCTCAAGCCGGTGCTCGCTTTTCAGATGATCCGATGTCCAGATGTTAATCAGGAAGAAAACCGCGAACACGATGAAGCTGACAACCAGGAACCATCCAAACCATGGTCCGATCGAGGACTGCGCGAATGCATGAACGGAACTGATAATACCGCTGCGCGTGAGAAATGTTCCAAGAATCGCGAGCCAGAACGAGGCGAAGACCAGCCACATGTTCCAGATCTTCAGCATGCCGCGTTTTTCCTGCATCATGACCGAGTGCAGGAACGCGGTGCCGACGAGCCAGGGCATCAGCGATGCGTTCTCGACGGGATCCCATCCCCAGTAGCCGCCCCATCCAAGAACGGAGTAGGCCCAGTGCGAACCGAGAAAGACTCCGCAGGTGAGGAAGAGCCAGGTGACCATGGTCCAGCGGCGGGTGATGTGGATCCACTTTTCGCCGGGGTACTGCATGATCAGCGCGCCGAGAGCGAAGGCAAACGGGACGGTGAAGCCGACATATCCGAGATAGAGCATCGGCGGGTGGATGACCATCTCGGGATATTGCAGAAGCGGGTTGAGGCCGGTACCGTCGGGACGAAGCGGACCTTCGAGAAGGCCGAAGGGATTCGCAGCGAAATTGATCAGCGCAAAGAAGAAGACTTGAACCGCAGCGACTACCACGGACGCGTAGGCAAAAAGACGAGGATCCGTTTTATAGCGCAGGCGAAGAACGAAGGCATAAGCGGAAAGCAGAAGGGCCCAGAAGACAAGGGAGCCTTCCTGCCCGGACCATAGGGTGGCGAACTTGTATTTGGGGTCGAGGTCGCGGTTGCTGTGGTGAAAGATGTAGGCAATGGAGAAGTCATTGCGGAAGGCAGCGACAACCAGGCACAGCGCGGCCAGAAAAACAGCGGGAAAAACGACGATGCCTGCGCGGCGGGCCGTCTCGGCGAGACGTTGCGATTGCCGATCGCTCGGAAGCAAAAGAGCGAACAGTCCAACAAAAAAGCTATAGAGGCTCAACGCCAGGGCGATGAGCAATGCAAAACTGCCTATTTGTGCCATGAGGTAGAACCCCAGAACATTTTTTCAGAAAGTAATAGAGGAGGCAACCAAGAGGAGCAAAGATCGGACACGGGAGGACAATAGGCGGAGGGAGGAGGGTTCAGGGGGAAATCGGCGATCTGACGGGAGAGACGTAAACGTTTCCGCCTGAAGAGGGGCGGCCGGGGCTCGGCCGCCAGGCGGTGCTTGTGCTGCGCGCTAGGCGCTGTGCTGGTGGTAGCGCTGGCGGACTTCGCGTTCGGCAGCGAACCAATCTTCTGCTTCGTGGCCCGGTTCGAATCCGCGGCGCTCGGACAACAGGTACGCGAGGCGGCGAATTTCGTCGTCTATGTTGATCGGCACCAGATTGGCGCGGATTTCATTTTTTACAATTTCCGGCTTGGCGGTGACTTTTTTACGAACGGTTTTCTTGGCTGGACTTCCGTTTCCATTGGCTTCCTCGGCTACTGGTGTCGCCGAGGCCGCCTCTTGGGGTGTGGTTACGCCATCATCGCCGATAGTCTTGGGAACTCTGGGTTTAGCCATATTGCTTACTCCTTAAGAAACTCCTGTTTAAGATGGATTGAACATCCGCAAGAGACAATATTGCGGTAGCCCTTCACAGGGTTAATTTAAATTGTGCCTATGTCCCTACTATAGCGCCGGTGAGGCTGTGAATGGGGACGATTTGCAACAAAAAATCGCATTTCAACGTGCAGGAATTCCGAAAGGAAACAATTTAGGCATGTCTGATTTGGGGATGGCAGGATGAATAAATCGTTAACCGCAGAAGTCCGCTGAGAAATTCCGCAGAGTTCGCGGAGAACCGGCCAAACATTGCAGGGTTGGCATGTCCGAAGAGCCAAGCTTGTTATAATGGAGGTCTCGTCTCGTGGCGCTATCGTCTAGGGGTTAGGACGGAAGATTCTCAATCTTCAAACCCGGGTTCGATTCCCGGTAGCGCTACCAGCTATCATCTATCATCCGCTACTCAGTGTCGAAATAAATGGCTCCGAAAGCTGGCATCCCTTTAGCTCAGGCATAATCTAAGGAAGAAACCTACCCTGCGAGGATACCTATGCTGAGTCTCCGCCGTATTAGCCTCGTTGTGCTTCTGTTTTTGGCCCCTGTTCTGTTCTTGAAGGCCGCAGACAATCCATTCCATGACGCACCCGGTTCGGCCAAGGTCATGAAGAATCCACTGGCAGGCCAACAGACGGCAATCGACGCCGGCAAGACGGTGTATGCGCGCAATTGCCTTTCGTGTCACGGGAAGGCTCTGAAGGGAACGGGGAACGTGCCCTCGCTGGTCGACGGAAAGCTAAAGGGCGTGACCCAGGGCGAGATTTTCTGGTTCATCACGAAAGGCGACAAGCCGAATGGAATGCCGTCGTGGGCCTTTTTGCCGGAAGAGAAGCGCTGGCAAGTGGTGAGTTATGTGGAGGCGGTGGCGACGGGGAAGATTACCCCTGGGCCTGCAGCTTCGGCGCCTTCGGCGGCGGCTGGCAACGCTGCGTTGAAGGATCCGTCGCCTGACGCGCCCTTCACGGATTTCCGCTATGAGAAGCCAGGGACGGTTCGAAAGATCACGGTCAACGATTTGCCAAAGCCTTTTGCTACAAAGTCCTCGTCGAATGGGGCGGACGTCGTTTCTCGTCCGGAGAATGCATGGCCCGTGGCTCTACCTGGATTCAAGGTCGAGTTGTACACGAGCGGGCTGGATAATCCTCGCTTTCTGCGGACAGCGCCGAATGGCGATGTTTTTCTTGCGGAGACTGAACCCGGGCGGATTCGCGTATTAAGAGGGGTGACATCGGACGGCAAGCCGGAGCTTTCCGGAGTCTTTGCGAGCGGTTTGAAGCAGCCTTACGGGATCGCATTTTATCCACCTGGGCCGGATCCGCAGTGGGTTTATGTCGGGAATGTAAACGAAGTTGTCCGCTTTAAGTATCACAATGGCGATCTGAAGGCGAGCGCCGGGCCCGAGCACGTGGCCGATTTGCCCGACGGCGGAGGACATCGGACACGCGCCGTGGATTTTTCGAAAGATGGCAAGAAGCTCTTTGTGGCGGTGGGTTCGGCGTCGAATGTGGACGATCCCGACACGACTCCCGCGGAGAAAAACCGAGCGGATATTCTGGTGTGTGATCCGGCGAATTGCACTCTCAGCGTGTATGCGTATGGCATTCGCAATGCCGGCGGGGGGATCCGTGTTAGTCCGCAGACCGACGAGTTGTGGTGTTCGGTGAATGAGAGAGACGCGCTGGGCGATAACCTTGTGCCGGACTACATCACGCACGTACAGGAGGGAGGATTCTATGGGTGGCCATGGTGGTACATGGGGGCTCATCAGGATCCGCGGCATGAGGGGAAGCATCCGGAGTTGAAGGATAAGGCGATCGTGCCTGATGTATTGCTGCAGCCCCATAATGCGTCGCTGGAGTTTGCGTTTTATGAGAGTGACAAGTTCCCGGCGGAGTATAAGGGAGACATTTTTGCCGCCGAGCACGGGTCGTGGAACAAGGCCACGCGCGTGGGATATGAGGTGATTCGAATACCGCTGCATCAGAGTGGACATGCAAGTGGAGAGTATGAGGATTTTCTGACTGGGTTCGTATTGCCGAACGGGCAAGTGTGGGGGCGTCCGGTGGGGATCACGCTGGCGCCGGATGGTTCGCTGCTGGTGAGCGATGACGGGTCGAATTCGATCTGGAGGGTTAGCTACACAGGGAAGTAGGTGGAGTCGAAGTCACCTCCGCAGCTGAAGCCGCCGCAGAAAACGATCGATATCGCAGAATGCAACGTAAAGCGGCGCGCCTCCTAAATCGATGGACATCGAGGGTGGGAAATTGAGGGTGTCGGAAACATCGTTCTTCTAAACAGGTTAACAACCACGGGTAAAGGCACTACATCCAAGGGGGGTGCCTGAGCCAGTCAATTCGGGGGAAGTTCCGAAAACTTCGTCTCTGCCTGCTGACGTCACTGAAGAGCAGGTCGGATTGTTTCGTGATGTTCTGGAGGCGCTCGAGAAAAACCGCGTGCCCTACGCGGTGTCGGGCGCATTTGCGCTGCGCCAGCACACCGGCATATGCCGGCAAACCAAGGACCTAGACCTGTTCGTAACGGCTGCGAACTGCGCTGCCGCGCTTACGTGTCTGCAAGGGGCGGGCCTGGAATGCGAGATCACTGACGCCGTGTGGCTGGCCAAGGCACGCCGCGGAGAGTACTTCGTCGATCTAATAACCGGAATGAGCAATGGATTGATCGTCGTGGAGGACTCGTGGATTGAGCGGTCGCGTCCGGCAGTGGTGTACGGCGTGACGACGAGGGTTTTGGCACCAGAGGAACTGGTTGCGTCGAAGATTTTTGTAGCCCGGCGGGAGCGCTTTGATGGGGCCGACATTGCGCACGTTATTTACGGCACCTCCGGCAATTTCGATTGGCAACGGGAAATGGAACTGGTCGGAGAGCACTGGGAGATGCTGCTATGGTCGCTGGTACTGTTCCGATACGTATATCCCGCGCAGAGCCATTACGTTCCTCCGGAAATCTGGTGCGAACTCCTGCGGCGCTTTGAGAATGAGATTCAATACCCCAATCCGGATGCGCCGTTTCGCGGAAGCCTGGTCGATGACAACATGTTTGCGATCGACGTGAATGAGTGGGAGTTACCGAATCTACTGCAAAAGAAGAGGGAGCAGCGGCTCGGCCAGGCAAATGGAATGACTGTATCGGGCAGCCTGTCAGCGCTTAAGGTTCGGAGAAAGAGCGCATGAGGATTGCTGCCAGCGCCGATCTGCATTTCACTCCGCAGAGCTACGCGAGGCTAAAGGATCAATTTGAGCGCGTGCGTGACGATGCAGATGTTCTGGTACTCGCGGGAGATCTCACAAACTACGGGCAGCCTGAAGAGATGGAACCGCTGCTGAATGTGCTGGTGCGGTTGCGGCTTCCCACGGTTGTGGTTCTCGGGAATCATGACTACGAGAGCGGAAAAGAAGATGAACTCCGAAAGATGCTCACCGCTGGCGGGGTAAAGGTTCTGGATGGAAGCGGGTATGAGCGCGACGGGGTGGGTTTCGCCGGGGCTAAGGGATTTGTAGGCGGCTTCGGGCGAGGAGTGCTGACGGCGTTCGGTGAGCGCGAGATCAAGGAATTTGTACGGGCCTCCATCGACGAGACGATGAAGCTGGAGCGAGGAATCTCTCAGTTACGTGCGCCGAAGCGTGTCATCGTGGTGCATTATTCTCCGATCGCCGACACCGTGCAAGGAGAAGCTCCCGAGATTTTTCCATTCCTCGGTACGTCACGTATGGCTGAGGTCATCGATCGGCATGGAGCGGACCTGGTGCTGCACGGGCATGCGCATCACGGAAAGCTGGACGGTCAGACGAAGGGCGGAGTGCCGGTGCACAACGTGGCGATCTCGCTGCTGCAGGCGCAGACTCCATCGATGGTGTATCGGGTGTTTGATTTGTGATCAATGGAAATCGTGCGAACTTGTTTCGGCCTTGGTGACAAAAAGGGGCTGTACGCGTTCGGCGCGGACCGAAATTACGTTGTCTTGATTTTGCAAGATGCCTTCCACGGCTAGGAATCTTTCGCTGGTGAGCAGCAGGCGGTTTTCATGAAAGAGATCGGGGCGGACGATCGCGTTCGCTACTCCCGTTTCATCTTCCAAGCTTAAAAATACAAATCCTTTGGCGGTGCCGGGGCGCTGGCGGGTGATGACGCATCCTCCGATGCGGATGCGTTTGCCGGTGGGCAGGTCGCGAAGTTCGTTAGCGCGGCGGATGCCCATAGCGTTGAGCCAGGCTCGCTTGTATGCCATGGGATGCGGGCCGACGGTGAGTCCGGTACCGTGGAAGTCGGCGACAAGGCGTTCTTCATGGTTCATGGGAGCGAGCGGGGACGGGGTGTCGGGCTCGGCGTGTTGTTCAAGGAGCGGGCCAGAGGGACGAGCGGCGGCTTCGACCTGCCAGAGGGCGGCGCGGCGGTGAAGGGGATTTCCGATTTCCGATTGGCGATTGCCGAGTGGAGGAATTGTTGATTGTTGATTTTTGAATGTTGCTGGAGTGGAGAGAGGGTTTGTTTCAATCGACAATCGGCAATCGGAAATCGGCAATCCGATGGAGTTCAGGGCGCCGATTTCGGCGAGTGTAGTGAGTTCGTCGCGGCGAAGTTCGGGGACGCGACGAGTCAGGTCATGGATGGAGGTAAACGAATTCAACAATCGTTCGCGTAGCAGCGAGCGGGCTGCATCTTCGCGCAAACCTCGAACATAGCGAAGACCCATTCGGAGTGCGATTTCCGAATCAGTAAGTTTCTTTCGCCCCTCCGGGGCTTGCTCATTGATCTCTGCTTTCCCACGGCTTGCGCCGTGGGCTGCATTCTGTCGCCGCTTCGCGGCTGGGTTCTCGCTGAGAACTGACAACTGAGAACTGGGAACTGTGCTGGGCACTCGGGACCCGCGACTCGGGACTCGTTCCAGCGTGCAATTCCACTCTGACGTCGTCACATCCACAGGCAGCAGTTTCAGGCCGTGGCGCTGGGCGTCTTTCACGATTGTGGCTGGGGAGTAGAAGCCCATCGGTTGGTTGTTGAGCAACGCTGCTGTGAACGCGGCCAGGTAGTGGCATTTGAGGTAGGCGCTGGCGTAGGCGATCAGGGCAAAGCTAGCGGCGTGAGATTCGGGGAATCCGTAGAGGGCGAAAGACGTAATCGAGAGAATGATTTCCTCTTGCGCTTTCGGCGAAATTCCGTTGGCAGTCATGCCGGCGCGGAGCTTGGCTTCAATTTCTTTCATGCGGGCTTGGGAGCGTTTGAATCCCATGGCTCGGCGGAGGTCTTCGGCTTCGCCTCCGGTGAAATTGGCGGCGATCATGGCG
>Ga0207693_10000170_pt1 | contig 58902 bp, 51 predicted proteins | sample LARL81metaG_FD_184347 | JGI IMG/M metagenome (GOLD analysis project Ga0207693, IMG submission 184347) | Corn, switchgrass and miscanthus rhizosphere microbial communities from Kellogg Biological Station, Michigan, USA - LAR L8-1 metaG... | ecosystem: Host-associated > Plants > Roots >... | reverse complement strand
ATTCGCGAGTATCGGCTGTTTGGCGCGCAGGATTCCAAGGCTAATTCCGAAGTCGTGGCGGAAGTGAATTTCAGGCCGCCCGCTTTTAAAGACTACAGAATTCAGAGATCTTCTGGTAGCAGTCGAGGGCAGCAGTTAGTCCGCCGCGTTCTGGACCATGAGGTCGAAGCAAACTCCAATAAAGCCAGCAGCGCCATCACTCGGGACAATTACAACTTCAGATATCTCGGCGAGGCGACAGTTGACGGACACTCCTGTTACCTGTTGGGATTAGAACCCAAACGTAAAGAAAAGGATCTGCTTTCGGGGAACGTTTGGATCGATAAACATTCGTTTCTCCTGCGCCAAGTTGAGGGCGAGGCGGAGAAGACGCCTTCTTGGTGGCTCAAGCAAGTCCGCGTCAAGTTAGTTTTTGCCGACCTGGACGGAATCTGGGTGCAGACGAGCATGGAGGCCACTGCCGACGTGCGACTGGTTGGCACTCATACTTTGACATCCCATCTGCTGGATTATCGGAAACAGGACGAAGTGGCAGAAACTCCGATTCACAGCATTTCAACCATTCGGAAGCGCTAGCTAATCTCGAAAACTGATTAGGGAGAAACGCGGAGAACGACAACCGTGATGTTGTCGGGGCCACCACGTTCCAGCGCCATATCGACGAGCTTTTGGCAGGCGTCGGTAGGAGAATTGGTGCGCACGACCCGGGCGAGGTCCGAGTCGCCGACCACACCCCACAAGCCGTCAGTGCAGAGCAGGAGAGTGTCGCGATCTTCCAACGCAATCGGGTGCTCGGGGATGTGAGGTATAACGTCCCGTCCAGAGCCCAAAGCGGCGGTCAGAATGTGGCGCTGCGGATGGGATTCAGCGTCCTCGGAGCGCACAATACCAGTCTCGACCAGGCGTCCTACGTAGGAGTGATCTCGCGTGAGGCGCGAGATCGTCTCTCCGCGAATCAGGTAGAGCCGACTGTCGCCTACATGAGCGAAACAGAGTTGACGGTTTACGATCGAGAGCGCAGTACAGGTAGTTCCCATCCCATAGAACTGAGGATGCTCCAGGGCGTAGCGCTGGATGTTCTGGTGGGCAGATTCGAAGGCCTCAAGAAGCGCGGCTTGCGGATCGCCGCCAGAGGTATTGTCGTAGATACTACGCACGGTTTCGACGGCGAGGTGGCTGGCTTCCTGCCCACCTTCGTACCCGCCCATGCCGTCGGCCACGACGGCGAGACGGCCCTTGCGACGGAAATCCTCGTCGGAATCGGGCTCCCAATAAAGATAGGAGTCTTCGTTATTGGAACGCTGGCGGCCGACGTCGGTCAGGCTCGCCGCTTCGATGCCGGGCTTAGGAGTTTTCAAGTCGACGGCCATGGTGAAAGAAGCCAGCGCTGGGCTCCGACGATGGAGCGATGAAATTCGTGCGACGGGTTCCGGAGCCACCGAAAACCGCTTTGGACCCGGACATTATAAGGTAAGCCCCCACTCCTTTGTCTTCTGCCTCCTGACCCAGTTTCGGGTTCAGGATTGGGTAGCCTATCACTTCTGAGGGCAGTCTGGACATCGAGATCATTCTTGTTCGGAAAAACAAAGAAACCAGGAAACTTAAAGACGCTTTAGGGATGGCGAATTCGGGCGGCAGAGTCCTGCGCGGTTTGGCAACCTGACGGGCGACCAATTAGTATTTCCGGCACCTCCAAGGAAACCTCATGACCATGATCTGCCACCTCCGTGCCCTGGGTTGTCTCGCTTTGTTACTGGCTTCGTTCTTGTCTGGATCTTCGTTCGCGCAGACCGTTTCTTCCTTGCCCAGCGAAACTCCGGCAAAACTGGAACCGGCTACTGAGAGCTTCGACTACGTTAAACGCGACGAAATGATTCCCATGCGCGATGGGGTGAGGTTGCATACCGTGATCGTAATTCCCAAGGGGGCAAAGAATGCTCCCATTCTTTTGACGCGGACTCCCTACAACGCCAGTTCTCAGGTCAGCCACGCTCAGAGTTCGCATCTCGGCCCAATTCTGAACGGCTACGACAATCCCTTGGAAGTGATTGTGGAAGGTGGGTACATCCGCGTAGTCCAGGACGTGCGCGGCAAATACGGATCGGAGGGCGACTACGTGATGACCCGGCCATTGCGTGGGCCGCTCAACCCGACAGCAGTGGATCATTCGACCGATACCTATGACACGATCGATTGGCTGGTGAAGAATGTACCCGAAAGCAACGGCAAGGTAGGAATTCTGGGAATTTCTTACGATGGATTCCTTCCGTTGATGGCGCTGGTAAATCCGCATCCGGCATTGAAAGTTTCCGTGCCGATGAATCCCATGGTCGATGGCTGGATGGGAGACGATTGGTTCCACAACGGCGCGTTTCGCGAACAAAACCTGCCGTACATCTACGAGCAGGAGGCCACCCGCGACAACAGCGCGCAGTGGTGGAGCAGTCATTTCGATGACTATGACGAGTTCATGGAAGCAGGATCGGCGGGCGAGTTAGGACGGCGGCATGGATTGGAGCAGGTCGGGTTCTGGCGGAAACTGTTGGAGCATCCGAGTTACGACGCATGGTGGCAACAGCAGGCGATGGACAAGATCCTGGCGGCGCAGCCCTTAAAGGTGCCCGTCATGCTGGTCGACAGTTTGTGGGATCAGGAAGATATTTATGGCGCTACGGCAGTTTACAAAGCAATCAAACCGAAGGACACCAACAATGACAAAGTGTTTCTTGTGATGGGGCCCTGGCATCACGGGCAGGAAATTGGCGACGGGAGCTCCCTTGGCGCGTTGAAGTTCAATAGCGATACCGGCCTGTATTTCCGCGAAAATATTCTGCGGCCGTTTCTGGATCAGTACTTGAAAGACGGAGCGCCAAAGGCGGATGTGGCTCCCGTAACGGCATTTGAGACGGGGACCAATACGTGGCGCCGGCTGCCATCGTGGCCGGCGGGTTGCGCGGCCGGATGCGCGATTCGCGCAGCACGTCTCTATCTCGGGGCGGGCTTGAAGTTGAGTTTTGACGCTCCGAAACCTGGCGACACGGCATTTGAAGAGTATGTTTCTGACCCTGCGAAGCCATCGACGTTCCGCACCCGACCGATTCAACCGGTCGGCTACGGCGGAGATTTCACTTGGGCGCAGTGGCTGGTGGATGATCAGCGCGAGCTGTCGGGGCGTCCGGACGTGGTGTCGTTTACGTCGGAAGTATTGAAGAGTCCGGTGAAGACTAGTGGTCAGCCGGTGGCGAACTTGATTGCGTCAACGAGCGGAACGGATTCCGACTGGGTAGTGAAGGTCATCGATGTCTATCCGGACGAAGTGGGAATGCAGCCGTCAATGGGCGGATACCAACTGATGGTTTCGGCAGACATCTTCCGCGGACGTTACCGCGAGAGCTTTGAGACACCGAAGGCGATCGCAGCCGATAAGCCGTTGCTCTATCGCTTCTCGCTGCCGACCGTGAACCACGTGTTTCTGCCGGGGCACCGGATCATGGTGCAGATTCAGTCGAGCTGGTTCCCGCTGTACGACCGCAACCCGCAAACGTTTGTGCCGAATATCTTCTGGGCTAAGCCCGGGGACTATAAGAAGGCAACGCAGAGGGTTTTCCATTCATCCGAGCAAGCAAGCTTTGTTGAACTGCCGTTGGTGGAGATGCGGTGAATCGGTTCCGTGAAAATACGTTGCGAGTATGGGTGAGCCTCTTGCTGCTGGCGGGGCCTGCACTGGGGCAAGGGAAGCGGTTGTGGGTGCTTCGTTCGCCGGGAGAGATGGTGGAGTACGATCCGGCGACCTTTGCGGTGAAACAGACTGTGAAGGTGCCAGCCGAGGCCGTCCAAACTCCCGGCAGTGTTTCGGTCAATCGACTGGGCCAAATGTTATTCGCCGTCTCTGCATCTGTGCCGCTCTCGGAAGAAGAGGCTGCATCCACGCGCAAGGTGTGGGTTTGGAATGGACACAGCGCGAATACGATTGATTCGGGAGTGAAGCGCGAGACGACGACAACCGGATCGAATCAGGCAATCACAGAGATCGCCCCAGCGGCTTTTCTTTCGGCTGACGGCACACATTTATTCTGGTTCGCGAATCAAGCGCGACGACTGCAGCGCGAGGGCATTGACCTCTCGACCGCGACGACCTGGCAAGCCTGGCAGACCGATTTGAGCGGAGCGGGGCGGGAAGATCTGGTAACGACGAAGTTTCCGGACTGCCGCTGTCCGACCGGGACTTGCGAAGAGAGTTGTGCATACGGCGTAGCCTGGGCGCCGGGAAATGGCGTCGAGAGGTTCTTTTTGATGACCCAGTTTGTCGCAGGGCAGACTGAACCTGAGTACAAGACAACTACGCGCTACCTGGCGGAAGCTGGAAAGTGGACGCCTAACGCTCTGCCCGAGCCTCTGAAGCGTGTGTTGGATACTGCCGCTGATGGGAAGACTATCGTCGAGGCGATTCCCGATACCGGCTGTTGCGGTTGGTCAAATCAGAGCAACGATCAAACGTTAGTGCTGGCGGATGGAAAGAAGCGAACCGTCTTTGACGAGCAGGCGACGTACAAGAATCCTGACTACGACATAAGTTTCCTTACCTCGAACGCGCGGCTGTCGCCGGAACTGGGGTACGTCGCGATGACAATCTCGACCACGGCGGAGGCCAACAAGCCGATTCAACTGGCGGAAGACGGCGACGCGAATCCCGAAGAGTCGCAGCGAATTCGGAAGGCTTTGTTGGACTTGCCCGCGATGGAAGTGAAGAGCATAGAGGACACGCCCCGTCGCGTGGCGTTCGTGCCTCATGCGGTGTTGGTGGGGTGGGTCAGCGAGAAGGAAGTGCTGATCGTCGAAGATCATCTGCTCGTGCTGTACAGCGTCGGGTCTGGAGCGAGGCGGAAGTCGAGCGTGCGGGTAGAAGATGCAGGACGAGTTTTCTTACGGTGAACGGTGCAACCACGAACTTCCAGCGCTGTGCCTAAATCTAGATGATAGGCAGAACGTTCTTCTGTCCTTCAGCGCGATAGATGATCCATCCGAGAAGGTTCGCTCCCAGCACAACTCCGGCAATTTTCCACGAATACTGTGACTCACTCTGCACATGAATAATCGGGACGATTGAAAGTATGACGAAGAGCAGGGTCACGAGAAAGCCTGAGACCGCAGCGATCCTGAGGGGTAGTCGAGGACGGATGCCGCTGGCTTTCGGCGCCAGCAGCGGAATGGCGAACAGCGCGAGATAAGCGAGCCCGTAAAAAGCAAAGCCCCAGGTGAGAAGAAGTTCGTATGCCTCCTGCTCGCCGACTCCAATCAGAGCTGCAATGCTGGCGGCGAGAGTCGCCCCACCCAGAAAAAGAATCGAGTTCACCGGCGTCTTGTAACGGGCGTGTAGACGCGCGAACCATGCCGGCAATAGGTGGTCCCATCCGGCGGCCATCGGAAGGCGTGCACTTCCGCTGAAATAGAGACTGAAAGTGGAGAGGTAATTGGTCAGCAAAAGGAATATCGCGACAGGCACGATGACGGCGCCCAGGCCTCCAAAGCCCAGGCGCAGAGCTTGCGGGATCGGTCCGATGACGTCGACCGAATCGGGGGAAACATAAACCAGGATTGCGCTCGTCGTGAGGATGTAAATCAGCACGATTGCCGGCGCGGTGATCACAATGGAGCGCCCGATATTGCGAGCGGGGTTGCGCGATTCACCGGCGAAGATGGCGACGTATTCGAAGCCGCTGAGCGCGCCGAAGGTCATTTTGCTGAAGACGCTGAGTGTGAAGATCGTGAGCGAGGGTGCCACCAACCGTAGAGGATGGAACGGTGCAACCGCTTCGTGGCGTGCGCTTACGAGCGGAAGTGCAACCAGCACGGCAACCGTGATGAGCACGGCAATGCTGCCGGCATTGTTGAACCATTTGCCGATGCGGAATCCAATGCTGGCCAGCAACGTTTGGGCCGTGATCAAGACCACCGACGCCGCGAGAACAGCCCACTTGTTGTCGGCCATCCACGCCAGCGCGGGTATTGCATAGGCCAGGAACGTGGATGTCACGAGACCAATAATCGCGACATATAACATGATGAAGAGCCACAAATTCCAGGCGACCAGAAACCCGATCTGATCGCCGAAGGCGAGACGCGCCCATTCGTACAGGCCGCCCTCGAGCGGCATCATGCGGTTGAGGTGAGCGACGATCAATGCGAGCGGGATGAAGAAGAGCAACATCGCCGATAGCCAGAGGACAACATGCGAAGGACCGGCTTTGACCGCGGTGCCGAAGAAATCAGGAACGACGACCAGCAGGATTTGAGCTAGGACAAGATCAAGCAGGCCGAGTTCGCGGCGCAGTCCCGTGGAGTGAGCGAGGACTTCGGCTTCAGCCGCTTTGAGAGACGTGTTGTCGGTGGTGGCCAATTGAATCTTTGAGCGATCTATACGAAGTCGAAATCCCCGCCCTCTCGCAGCCGAGGCGAGCACCGGACACCAACGCGCTGTGCGTTTATCTCTTCTCGGCCGGTTTCAGCAGCAGGTCTTGATAGTCGAAACTGAAATCGGCCAGCGGAGAGACTGCCACCATCCTTACGCTATTAACAGTTCCGTCCGGGTTGAGTGCGAAGGTCACAAAGGCGTCTTCAATCGTGCGATCGCGCCAGTGAGCTTTGAACGTGTCGTACTGCCAGTGCTGCAGGTCGCCGATCATGGTGGGTGTGTGATCGAAGGCCATGACCAGGCCACCGTTTTCCGAGCGGATGGTAATGGGTCCATACCACGCGTCGTTGTAGATTCCTGCGTATTTGTCGAGGGGCAGGGAAGGCTTGGAGTTAGCGGCGCGGGAGCTCTCGGCTTTCTTCATCTGCTCGGCGGCGTCCTGCTCCTCCGTGTCTTTCACCTTCTTGAAGGCTGCGATCCAGTCGGTCGCTGGCAGGCTGAGGTAATAATCGATCACGTGATACAGAATGGAATCGAAGGCACCGCCTTCTTCGGCGTTGGTGAGAATCACCACGCCGAGATTTTCTTCAGGCACAAGCATGACGCGAGAGACGAATCCAGCAACGCCTCCGGTATGCCCGACCAGTTTGCGGCCATGATAGTCGCGCAGTCCCCAGCCGAGAGCGTAGTCGGCGAAGTTGGTCTTCAGCTTTGCGAGTGGCGCGGGAGGATCGCTAGTCGGAAGGATGGTTTGCGGCGACCACATGTCTTTCGACCGCTGCTCGCTGAACAGGCGGCCATCGTGGTCGGTGAACTTGCCGCGGTTGAGCTGCAACTGCACCCACTTCGCCATGTCGGCGGCACAGGAGTTGATCGCGCCAGCCGGAGCCGCGTTGTCGAGAACTTCGAAGTGAATGACCTGGAGCTTGCCTTCCAGGTACGAGTGCGGGAAAGCCACGTTGTCGGTCGGCTTGATCCCGGCATTGCTCACGTTGGTGTGATTCATGCCTAGCGGCGCAAAGATACGCTGGCGGACGTAATCGTCCCACGATGTGCCGGTCACGGCGGGAATGATCTGCCCGGCGGTCATGTAGAGCAAGTTGTCGTAGGCATAGTGGCTGCGAAAACTTGAGGCCGGCTTCATGAAGCGCAGCTTGTAGATCACCTCTTCGCGCGTATAAGTGGAGTGCGGCCAGAATAGCAGGTCGCCTTCGCCCAGTCCCATTCCGCTGCGATGCGTGAGCAGGTCGCGGATGGTCATCTCGTGCGAAACATAGGGGTCATACATGACGAAGCCGGGCAGGCGTTGATACACGGGATCATCCCATGAGAGTTTGCCCTCGTCGACCAATGTGGCGAGAGCCGCAGTGGTGAAAGCCTTTGTGTTCGAGCCGATGCCAAACATGGTGAATTCATCGACCGGGGTGGGGTCGCCAAGCTTGCGAACGCCGTAGCCCTTGGCAACCATGATCTTGCCATCTTTCACGATAGCAACAGCGATCCCCGGGACATCGAAAGTCTTCATGGAAGCGGCGACGTAGCTGTCAAGATCGGGTGGAGCGATCGACGGCGTTTGGGTCCACGCGGAATGAACAAGAGTCAGAACCCCCAAAGCCACAGCGAACCGCTTCGAACTGGTCAGTAGCATGAAGTGTCTCCCAAGAATGTTTACGTGCGAGAATTGCGACGCGGAGATTAGAACACAGAAGTGGCTGATTCTCCGAGAGCGCCACCGCAGATCGAGAAAGCAATGCATACCTATCGTTTGGAACGAGAACAATGGCTTCCAAGGCCCGTGGACGAAGTCTTTGCATTCTTTTCGCGACCGGAGAACCTGCAGGTGATCACGCCGCCCTGGCTCGACTTTCGCATGGTCGAGAGTCCCGCGGAACTGGCCATGGGCTCATTGATTCGCTACCGTTTGCGCTGGCGCTGGATGCCTATCCGTTGGACAACTGAGATCAGTGAGTGGAATGCTCCCCATGGATTTGTCGATCGGGAAATCTCTGGCCCTTACGCGCTATGGAATCATGAACACTGGTTTGCGCCCCATGAGGGCGGAACCACGATGCGCGATCGAGTGACGTATGGGCTGCCTTTGGGCTGGATCGGTCGCGCCGCTCACACCCTCGTCGTGAAACGCGATGTCGAGAGAATTTTCGATTTTCGCGGCCAGACAATGTGCCATTTATTTCCGGCCTGACGGTGGCTGTACAAAGGCACGGGCTTCGTATACAAAGTCTGAAAGCGTTGTGTGGCGCGTTGTTCGGGGGGCCAATCCTTGTACTTCAGGCCGAAAACACTCGACGAGGCAGTCTCTCTGCTGGCTTCCCCGGGCGGACAGATTCTGGCAGGCGGGACAGATTTTTATCCGGCACTGGGCGAGCGATTGCCGCAGGGACGCATCGTCGATATTGCGACGCTCCGGGAGATTCGTGGCATCTCGATGGAGCGGGAGCATGTTCGCATTGGCGGCCTTACCACGTGGACTGACGTAATTCGCGCTCCGCTGCCGCGTTGTTTTGATGCGTTGAAAGCCGCCGCGCGGGAAGTCGGATCGGTCCAGATTCAGAATCGAGGCACGGTGGCAGGGAACCTATGCAATGCGTCTCCGGCGGCCGATGGGGTTCCGCCGCTCCTGGCACTAGACGCGGAGGTGGAGTTGGCTTCTGCTGGAGGGAAGCGGCGCATGCTTTTGTCCGAGTTTATTGCAGGCAATCGCAAGACCGCGCGGCGCGCCGATGAGCTTCTGTCAGCCGTTTTGGTTCCGCGGCGGATAGAGGACGCCGCATCGGTCTTCTTGAAACTCGGCGCGCGACGGTATCTGGTCATCTCCATTTCTATGGTGGCGGCAGTTGTGCTGGCGGACGGAGCAGGACGGGTTGCAGAGGCGCATGTGGCGGTGGGATCGTGTTCGTCGAAGGCGCTGCGGTTGACTGCTTTAGAGAACGACCTTGTTGGGTTATCCGCGAGGGCAGGAATTGGCGCGACCGTCCGGGCGGAACACTTGGCGCCTCTTTCCCCCATCGACGACGTGCGGGCCACGGCCGATTACCGTCGGGATGCGTCGTTGACTCTGGTGCAACGAGCGCTGGACGCCTGCGTGGGAGTGCGCTGACATGGCGACGACTGAAAAAGTTATCGCCGCTGGTGCAGATTTCGTTTCGTTCTCGGTGAACGGTCGTGCCATCGACGTCGCGGTCCATGGAACGCGGCGTCTCTCTCGTGTGCTGCGGGACGATCTCGGTCTGACCGGAACGAAAGTCGGATGCGATGCTGGGGACTGTGGCGCTTGTACAGTCTTGATGGATGGCGAGCCAGTGTGTTCCTGCCTGGTCGCAGCTGGACAGGTTGGGGGATGCGAGATCACGACTGTGGAAGGGTTGGCCGGGCGGCCGCCGCTGCACGGCAGATTGCAACAATCATTTCTCTTGCACGGCGCGGCCCAATGCGGCGCCTGCACGCCCGGGATGTTGGTAGCGGCGACCGCACTGCTCGAAAAAAATTCCTCTCCCAGCCAAACCCAAGTCGCGGATGCGATTGGTGGCGTGCTCTGCCGCTGTACAGGCTATCGCAAGATTATCAGCGCGATTCTGGAGGCCGGATCAGAAACGTCGCTGCCGTCGTCGCCCGCTGCGGGGGCAGCCGTTGGATCACGGTTAGTGCGCCTTGACGGAAAGAAAAAAGTCGAAGGCACCGAAATCTTCGGAGCCGACGAAGCCCCCACAGGAAGCTTAGGAGTGCGGGTGGTTCGCTGTCCGCATCACCGCGCGCGCTTTGAGTTGGGCGATGTGGATTCATTCATCGAGACTCATTCCGGCGTGGCGGCGGTGCTGAGTGCAAAGGATGTGCCGGGAGTCGATTGCTACGGCGTGATTCCGAGATTCGCCGACCAGCCTGTGTTTGCGCATCGCGAGGCTCGTTATCGGGGGGAAGCGGTCGCTGCGATCGTGGGCGAGACGGATACTCTCGAGGCGCTCAAGCTGGCAGAGTTTCCCATACGCTGGGAAGAGTTGCCTTCATTGAGAACTATAGAGGAAGCGCTGGCAGACGATGCCGCAAGAATTCATGCTCACCGCGACGGAAACATTCTGGTTCGCGGACGTGTGGTTCGCGGGGATGTTGAGAAGGCGATAGCTGAAGCAGATGTTGTAGTTGAGGGTGAGTACGAAACCGGATTCGTGGAGCACGCGTACATCGAGCCGGAGGCCGGCTTTGCGCGTCGTGTTGGAGATCAGATCGAGATTCAAGCGTGTACTCAGTCTCCGTACATGGATCGCGCCGACATTGCCAAGGTCCTGGGGATCGCGCAGGAGCAGGTGCGAATTATTCCCACAGCGGTCGGCGGCGGTTTCGGATCGAAACTCGATCTTTCGGTCCAGCCTTTTGTAGCGCTGGCGGCATGGAAGTTGGGGCGTCCAGTGCGCATGGTGTATTCCCGGACCGAGTCGATTATGTCGACGACCAAGCGGCATCCGGCACGCATGCGATTGCGGGCTGCGGCCACCAGAGAAGGCAAACTGACCGCGCTCGATTTTGCCGCTGACTTCAATACGGGCGCGTACTCTTCGTGGGGCCCGACGGTGGCGGGACGAGTTCCAGTGCATGCATCGGGACCATATACAGTTCCGAACTATCGGGCACTGACTCGCGCGGTACACACCAACGTCGTCCCCGCAGGAGCATTCCGCGGATTCGGAGTGCCCCAGGCAGCGATCGCACAGGAGCAACTCTACGACGAACTCGCCGACCGGGTTGGAATCGATCGGCTGGAGTTTCGCATTCTGAATGCGCTGCGGAATGATACGCCGACGGTGACCGGGCAGATTCTCGGGGAGGGAGTTGGCATAGGAGCGTGCTTTGAGGCGCTGCGACCGAAATGGCACGCTGCTCGAATTGCTTCAACTGCGTTCAACGCCTCGACCACCGGGCCCATGCGGCGCGGAGTTGGCGTGGCCGGCATGTGGTATGGGTGCGGAAACACTTCACTTCCGAATCCTTCGACAGTACGCATTGGATTAAAGCGCGACGGACGCGTTGCATTGCACCAGGGGGCGGTCGACATCGGACAAGGATCGAATACGATCGTCACGCAAATTTGTGCGGATGCGCTGGGGGCGCCGGTGTCCCGATTCGACCTGATTTCCGGCGACACCTCGATTTCACCGGATTGCGGGAAGACATCGGCTTCGCGACAAACTTTTGTGACCGGGAAAGCCGCCCACATGGCCGGTGCGAAACTGCGCAGCGAGATCTTGAAGTTGACGGGCGCATGTGACTGCGCTGCCGTCGAATTCGGCGAAGTTAGCGTGACAGTTGTTGAAGACAGAAAAACGAGGGTGCTTGACCTGTCCAAGTTCCCGATCGACGCGCACGGCTATGTGATGACCTGTGAAGCGACCTTTGACCCGCCGACAAGTCCGCTCAACGAAAACGGGCAGGGAAGTCCGTACGCCGTCTTCGGTTTTGGTGCGCACATGGCGGAGATTGAAGTGGACGTTGAACTTGGCACGGTGCATGTACTCCGAGTGACAGCAGCACATGACGTGGGGCGCGCCATCAACCCAACGCTGATCGAAGGGCAGATCGAGGGCGGCGTAGCGCAGGGTATTGGCATGGCGCTGATGGAGGAGTTCTTCCCAGGCAAGGGCGAGAACCTGCACGACTATCTGATTCCATCGGCTGGAGACGTTCCTCCGGTGGAGTCGATCCTGATTGAAGATCCATCGTCGATCGGGCCATTTGGCGCAAAAGGAATCGGCGAGCAGGCAGTGATTCCGACCGCGCCTGCAATTCTCAACGCTATCTATGACGCCGTGGGCGTTCGCATGCGCAAAGTTCCCGCGACGCCCGACCGGGTGCGGGCTGCGATTCTCGCGAAAGCTAACGGAGGCCCGCATGGCTGACGACGCGATCCGCTGCGATGCATGTCCCGTGCTGTGCTACATCAAGCCGGGGCGGACTGGATCGTGCGATCGTTACGGGAATCACGACGGCAAGTTGGTCCGGCTCGATCCGCATGTTGTGCTCGATCGTGCCGTGGAGCGAGGCGACTCGGTCGTTCCATTCCTTGAGCGCGGCCGCGACTGGGACGGCACGCTGGTCAGCCATGGCGAAACATTCGTGACTGCGATCGGGGCGGGCACAACATATCCCGATTACAAGCCAGCGCCCTTCATCATTTCGTCGCAAGTCGAAGGCATCGACATGGTCACAGTGGTGACTGAGGGGATTTTCAGCTACTGCGGCGTCAAGGTGAAGATCGACACCGACCGCCATCTGGGCCCGGAATGCAACGCCGTCCGTTCACAGGGGGAAGCCGTCGGACATGTCACGACCAGCGAGTACGGATCGCAGATGCTATCGCTGGGCGGGGTGCGGCATTTGACGGGCGGTAGCCGCCATGAAGGCACGGCCACTTGTGAGGCCTTGTTAAACCTGTGCAATGGCAAGGCTGTCGAACTGAAGATTGATAACGGCGCCAAAGTTGTCGTACAAGCGGGCAAGCCTCCGGTTGTCGATGGCGCACAGGAAGAGCGGATGCGCGTAGGCTGCGGATCGGCGACGATTGGCATGTTTGCCAAGCAGTGGTTCGGAAAAGTCGATGATGTTGTAGTGGTCGACGATCACATCACCGGCGTGCTGTCAGAGCATCAGGCCGGGAAACTGCTGGGCGTACCGGAGACCGGGATCAAGCTGAAGGGAAGACGCTCCACGCCCGGACGATATTTTCAGGTTGCCGAACCAGGGACGTCATGGGGTGGAACCGATATCGAGGATCCGCTCACGATTCTGGGGAAGTTCAACGCCAGGAAAGCCTGGCCGGGGCTTCGTTTGCTGATGGTGAGCACCACGGGTGAGCACCATGCTTACTTTGAGCTGGGCGAAGATCTCAAGCCCAAGGAAAAGGAGTTGCCGGCTTCGTTGAAAGAATCGGTGGCACGCATCAAGGAGAATTGTGAGCCGGCGCTTTGTACAGTGTTGTTTATGGGCGGGGCTGGAGGCTCATTGCGGGCAGGGGTGACGGAGAATCCGGTGAAGCTGACGCATTCGGTGCGCGACGCGTTGACCCGCGTGACCTGTGGAGGCGCACCCGTGTATGTATGGCCGGGAGGCGGAATTACGTTCATGGCCGACGTGACTCGCATGCCCCAGAACGCATTTGGCTATGTACCGACCCCAGCGCTGGTGGCACCGATTGAGTTCACATTGCGCTTGGCGGACTATGCGGCGCTCGGCGGCTATGTGGGGAATGTCCGACCGCTGAGTTCGATCGCTGCTGCGGAAGGGCAACGACGGGTGACCGCGCGGGCAGACAATCCGTGGCCGCTTGAGTCTGCAGAGCAGAAGAAACAATGAGGCAGCGCGCGCAAATCCGATTGTTGCCCGACGGCCGGCGATTGCATCTGCAAGATGGGCCGATCGACCTGATCGTAGAGGCATTCGGAGCGCCGCGTGAAATCGAATTGGCATACCGTGCTGCGGGTGCTCGATTCATCACGGTTCTCGACGAACTGTGCAGCGAGCTTCCTCATTTGCGGCGTGCCTGCTTGCCGGAACAGGCATGGCCCAAGGGATCGGTGGCGCGGAGAATGGTAGCGGCCGTGATGCCCTATGCAACGCAATGTTTTATTACGCCGATGGCGGCCGTAGCGGGAGCCGTATCGGAAGAAATTCTTGCCGCGATGCTCTCTGTCGCGGAACTCTCTCGCGCATATGTGAACGATGGGGGTGATATTGCGCTACACCTCAGCGCGGATGAGAGCTTCGTAGTCGGGATGGTCGAGCGGCCGGATCGCCCTTCTCTGTTCGGGACCACTACTTTACAGGCAGCTGATGCTGTGCATGGTGTTGCGACTAGCGGGTGGCGCGGCCGCAGCTTCTCTCTTGGGATCGCAGACGCGGTCACTGTCCTCGCCAATCGTGCCGCGGCGGCCGATGCTGCGGCTACCATCATTGCCAATGCGGTAGATCTGCCAGGGCATCCTGCGATTGTGCGCGTTCCGGCCTGCGAAATGGCGCCCGACAGCGATCTGGGAGCGAGGCCTGTCACGCAGGACGTAGGAGCGTTGGCACTCAAAGACGTGAATCAGGCTCTGAATGCCGGCGCCGAAACCTCGAGGCTCCTCCTGAAAATGGGCTTGATCCAGTCAGCGGCTTTGAACCTGCAAGGAGAAACGCGGGTCGTAGGAGCAGTGGGAGAATCGCGAAGGATCGCAACGCCGGTTCGAGAAAGGGGCCTGGTCCATGCCTGAGGTGCTGGTCCGAAAGAAGAGTATTTGTGTGGAGCAGATTTTTCATGAAGGCGGGCCAGTGGCCGAAACGCCGCTGCGGCGCGCGGCAGCGCTCGCGGTCATTCGCAATCCATTTTCGGGTTCGTACGTCGCGAACATCGAATGGTTCATGGATGACTTGAAGCCATTGGGCTTGGAGATGGCTCGCAAGTTGGTCGACGCGCTCGGCGGCGATCCCGAAGTCGTCGAAGGCTATGGGAAGGGTGCCATCGTGGGAGCGCTCGGAGAAATCGAGCATGGAGCGTTGTGGCATGTGCCGGGTGGTTACGCGATGCGCGAGGTGCTGGGCGGCGCGAAGGCAATCGTGGCCTCGACCAAGAAGGTAGGAGGACCCGGTACGCGGCTCGACGTGCCTATCACGCACATCAACGCATCGTATGTGCGCAGTCATTTCGATGCGATGGAAGTGGGATTGAACGATGCTCCGCGAGCCGACGAGATTTTGCTGGCTCTGGTCATGACTACTGGCGCGCGCGTGCACGCTCGCGTCGGCGGCCTCAAGGCGTCTGAGATCAAAGGAGAAGACGGACTGCGATGATAGCCAAAGCGAAGATTCGCAAGATTGCGACATTCGTAGAAGAGACCAATCGCGAGATGGACCGCGACGTTTCTCCGCCCACCAAGCGTGCGGCTGCGGTCGCCGTGATTGAGAATCCCTATGCCGGGAAATATGTGGAGAACCTCTCCGAGTTGATGGAGATTGGCGAAGAACTCGGCGAATTGCTTACAGCGCGAGCGGTCGCGGCCCTGGGAATCTTAGGGCCATCGGCGGAAAGTTACGGAAAGGCCGCTGCTGTTGGCGAGAACGGAGAGCTTGAACATGCGGCTGCGATCCTGCATCCGAAGCTCGGGACGCCCGTGCGGCGAGTGTTGGGCAAGGGCGCGGCTTTGATTCCGTCGTCGAAGAAGCGCGGGGGACTGGGTGTGACGCTCGACATTCCCCTGGGGCACAAGGATGCGGCGTTCGTGCGCAGTCACTTCGATGGGATGGAAGTACGCATCAACGATGCGCCGCGGGCAAATGAGATCATGGTGGCAATTGCCGTGACAGACAGCGGGCGTCCGCTGGCTCGCGTCGGCGGATTGGCCAAGGAACAGATTAAGGGCGAAGACGGGTTACGCTAACCAGAAGCGTACCTGCTGCTGAAAGAGTGCGGCGGGGGAGGACGCCCGCCGCGACAGCCGGCAAGATGCCGGCGCTACGAGTGTTAATGCGTTGCCGGTGCACGCATTAGAAAAGAAATGTCGTCCACCTTGTAGAGAACCTTCCCGGGCGAAGCCGCCGTCGGCACCACCTTCCCAGTTCGTACCGCATCGAAAGCGGTTACGAGCTTCGCTAACACCGAGGGCGGAGCGACGGGAATATTGTGAGCGCCCAGTACTAACTTAATCTGCGGGACAAGGGCAGCCAATCGGCGGATGGACGCGGCGTAAGCGTCGAAATCGGTTTCCGGGCGGAACAGCCAGATCGGTGCCGGATAATACGTGTCACCGGTGAAGAGTAGGCCGTTCGCACGATCGATCAGGGTGATCGCGTCCGGTGTGTGTCCCGGGGTGGCAATCACTTCCAGGGTGCGACCGCCGAGATCGAAGTGGTCGCCGTCGTGCAAGATGTTCGTGATCTTCCACGGGCGGGTTGCATAGGACTTCGAATCGAAATGCGGTGGCAGTATGCCGCAGAGTTGATCCGGCGCGATCTCTTCCTGGGCGTCGTCCCGGGAGCCCTGCGCATTCTTGCGGGTAAACTCCGTGTCCATTCCGTAGACCGTGTCGAATTCCCAGTTCCCACCAACGTGATCATCGTGCGTGTGCGAGTTCAGCAGGATGATCGGAAGTGTGGTCAATTCCGCGGTTACTTTCTTGATGTCGCTCATGCCCATGCCGGTATCGAGCAGGACAGCCTGCTTTTCGCCAAGGATCAGATAGCTGATGGTTTCTTCCGCCTGATGCGGTTCGTAGATCGCGTAGACGCCAGGCGCCGGCCTGTACACTTCGAACCACGGGTCTGCGATGGAAATCCGTTCGAGGCTTTTATATTCGGGTCGCGGGATTTTATGACACCAGTCTGGAAGCGGAGTCTGTGCGACGAGGTTAAGAGCGCATCCGCAAAACGATGCAGACAGCAGTAACGTTCGAAGAACAAGGCCGTTGAGCAATCTATCTCCTCTGGGCTGAAGCCCGATCACTTACTAGGTACCATCACACTGAGAGCACCGATCCCACATGCTTGCCGTTCCCACCTGACCTTATGGTCCCAAAATTACCGGGACTCGCGTGGCCGGCGGGGTGTTGCGGCTGCGCTGGATGCTGACTGCACCATCCGTGATGACCATGCCAACTCCAGCCAAGTCTCCTTTCTGAATACTGTCGAGCAGGTTCTTGCCGGCGGATTGCTGGGCGGTGTCGAGGCATACGAACGTGGCTTCACGCCCGGGGGAGATCAGGCCGCAGTTCAGGCTACGCATTTTTGCTGTGTTGCCGGTGGCAAGGCAGATTGCCACTTCTGCGGGAATTTCGCCCAGCGAAGACAGCATCGAGATCATGCGCAGAATGCCGAGAGGCTGAACACCCGATCCGGCGGGCGAGTCGGTGCCGAGAATCACTCGGTGGAGTTGCTTCAACTCTTTGGCCGTGCGCAAGGCGAGCAATCCCGCTCGTTCGTTGCCGTTATGGACAATTTCCAGGGCGCGTGATGAGCGCTCACATAGCGCGACAATCTGATCATCGGGCAGGGCAGTGTGCCCTCCATTAACGTGGCCGATGACGTCGGCGTCAGTTTCAAGAACCATGTCTTTGTCGATCAGGCTCGATCCCGGAATCGAAGGGCCACCTGTATGAATCGTGCTCTGGATGCCATATTTACGCGCCCATGCGACCATGCGGCGTCCGGTGACTCCATCTTTTACGCTCCCCAGGCCAACTTCCCCGAGAAACTTCACCCCAGAGGCGGCGAGTTCCTTGAAGTCGTCTTCGACCATGCCTTGCTCGAGGACGGGAGCCCCCGCGTAGACCTTCACGCCTCCGGGGCGAAACGCATGGAAGGCGCGCTGTGCAAAGATGGCCATCGCTTTCAGCCCAACGATATCTTTGGGGCGGCCGGGCGTGTGGACCTCACCGGCGGAGACCATCGTCGTCACACCACCGTGCAAACAGCTGTCGATCCAGCCGAGTTGGTTCTGACGAGGTGTCCAATCCCCGCAGACGGGGTGCACATGGCTGTCGATGAGTCCCGGAGCCAGTGACGTGCCTTTCGCATCCACGGTAGTGGTGGCGTCCGACGTGTCGATGTCTTTTTCTTTGCCGACAGCCTGGATCACTCCGTCAATCGCTACGACCGTGTCGGCATCAAGAATGGGACGGTCCAGATCTCCGCTGAGAACGAGGCCGATGTTGCGGATTACAAGTTTGTTGGGCATGGGTGATCCCGCATGCATTTAACCACGAAGGACACTAAGGTACACGAAGGAAGACAAACGCGAAATTGTTTCGTGGGAGCATTTGTCAGGCCCTCAGTCGGAATGATACGCTCGGCCTTCGCGGCGGAAGGAGAAGCATGGTTTCAAAGGATTTTATTTTCTGGGAAGTGGATGTGCAGGCCGACTTCATGCTGCCGGGAGGCAATCTCTATGTTCCAGGCGCCGAAAGACTGCTGCCGAATATCCGTCGCCTCACCGACGCGGCGCGGCAGGGCCAGGTCTTCCTCGTGTCGCATGGATGTTTTCACACGCCCAATGATCCCGAATTCCAGACCTTTCCGCCCCATTGCGTGAAGGGAACACCCGGAGCGGAGTTGGTCCCGGAGGCCCTAACGGAAAATGTCGCGCGCGTGCCCAATGACGTAGACGCGCACCTGCCAGAAGATTTGTCTTACTTCCAACAGATCCTATTGGAAAAGCAAACGTTGAATATTTTTGAGAGCCGGCACGCGGATGCTCTTGTTAAGCGGTTGGGAAGGCGGGCCGAGTACGTGGTCTTTGGGGTGGTGACGGAATATTGCGTGAGCTTCGCCGCGAAAGGCTTGCTCGAACGGGGACGAAGGGTGGCGGTCGTGCGGGATGCGATTGAAACTCTCAAGCCCGAAGACGGGAAGGCTACGATCGCGCGGTTGGAGCAGCTTGGTGCGAGACTTACGACCACCGACCAGGCTCTCAGAGACCTTCTCCCCTGAGAGCCCGGATTGGATTCTACTTGTGACCATGATCATGGTCGTGGTCGCGGTCGCGGTCGTTGTCGCCATGATTGTGGCGCCAGGTCCAGTACTCTTTCTGCTCTTGAGGAGGCAGCTTTTTAAACTCGACATGAGGATCTCGATGGGTTTCGACAGTCCAACTGTTGTAATAAACCACTTCATTGTGGTCCCAATGGTGGTAGTCGGTGTAATAGGGGTCGTAGACCCGGTAGGCATGATGCTCGGAACATCCGATGGTTGCTACAGACGAAGCCAGCGCAGCCGCCAGCAGCAATGAACTCAACGAACCACGACTCATGTTTGGCTCCTTCAAGAAATAGAAACCCTTCCCAGCTGAATTAGTTGCCGAAACGGGGAGTGCGGTTTATGGATGCTTTCCTGACGTTTGCTTGCGAACGCTATTTCTTTTTCTTTCGAATGCTTTTCAACGGGGTTGCATTGTATTAGACTACAGCTTCCTCGGATGGAGGGATTTCTACTTGAGCGACCCGTTGAGCAGCCTGCTGGAGTTACCAGAGCAAGAAAGATCCGAGCGGGGACTGGATCATACGCCTCGCGAAATCTGGCAGCAGCCGGACACTTGGAGCAAGACTTTCGATCTTTGTCGAAACCGTCATGCCGAGTTGAATGATGTGCTGCGTCGCGCCGGTATTGGTCGTGGCGGAACGTCATCCCCCACTGTCTATCTCGTGGGCGCCGGCACGTCAGACTACACCGGGCGCGCGCTTGCACCCTTGCTTCGCCAGCGTTGGGGTTGCGATGTCTGGCCCATTCCCAGTACCACCCTCCTTACCGAAATTGAAGAATTCCATCGGCCCGGCCGGGAATACTTCTGGATTTCATTCTCCCGTTCAGGGCAAAGTCCGGAAGGCGTTGCGCTCCTCGAACAGGCGCTCGATCGTCATCGAGAAATTCGCCATCTGGTGATTACGTGTAATCCTGAGGGGCCGATGGCGCAGGTTTGCGCCCGGAACCCCGACCGTGCAATGGCCCTGGTACTCGACGACGCAGTCAACGACCGCGGACTCGCTATGACCAGCTCGTTCAGCAACATGGTATTGGCAGGTCAGTGCGTTGGACATTTGGAAGATCTCAATCAGTTCGGCGAAGCGGTTGCTCAAATGAGCGAAACCGGCCGCCAGTTTTTGTCTAGCGCAGCTGAGACCGCCTCGGCGGTAACGCTGCTGGGTTGTACGCGCGCCTGTTTTGTAGGGGCTGGAGTGCTGCGCGGGGTGGCGGACGAGTGCGCCCTGAAGGTCGTTGAGCTCAGCGCCGGCAAGGTCACCACCATGGCTGAAACTCCGCTCGGGCTGCGCCATGGGCCGCTGTCGAGCGTGGATGGCCAGACTCTCTTCGTGGCGTTCCTATCCACCGATGCCCGGCGCCGGGGATATGAGCTCGATTTATTGCGGGAAATTGATCGCAAGCGCCTGGGCAAAGTTCGGGTGGTAGTCACGGCGCGGGGCGACCACGATGCATCATCGCTGGCGGACCATTCCTTGTCGCTGAACTGCGCGGCGGACTTTCCCGATCGATATCGTCCCGTTCTCGATGTGATGTTGGGTCAGTTGATTGGCTTGTTCGCGTCGATGCGCTGCGGATTGAAGCCGGATCAACCAAGTCCGGGCGGAACGATTACACGGGTAGTCGCTCCGATCAAATTGTATTCGTGATGTTGTCTAGGCTTTGAGGCTTATTCTGCAGGGTGCTCCACGGTGTTCGCCTGGGGTATGAGTTGGCGATAAACATACTCGGGAACATCCCCATTCCAATAACCAGCGGAATGCGCGTACCCAACAATTCCCAGGAACAACACAGCAATTCCCACCGCCAACGCCCAAGCCGGTAGCCGGCCGTCCTTTGGAGCGCGTGTCCAATGCGGCAAAGCCAGTTGCAGCGCGCCTTCCGACGGACAGACCGCAACACACTCGAGGCATCCCGTGCACTCCGCCGATTTGATGCTGATCAGTCTGTCCACCGGAAGCGCCGATGGGCAAGCCTTCGCGCACTTCGCACAATCTATACAGACAGATTCCGAGCGGCGAATTCGCAAGGGACTCAGCAGGGAAGCCACCCCGAGCAAGGCCCCGTATGGGCACAAGTAACGGCACCAGAAGTTCTGCACTAGAACAGAAGCAACCACCAGAACGGCGAGTACGATGGCAGCTGTTTCTCCGAGATGTCGAAAGAAGTTGAGCATGCGTACGTCTGCGATAGCGCCGTAAGGGCTATGCATGAACTCAGAAATCGCAGCGGGAGACATGTTCGCGACGGCCCACCCGAAAAATCCCAACAGCAGATACTTCAGCGAGCGTAGAGGAATATCGAGCCAACGGGTGATTTGAAACGTTCGGCCAAAGAGAGTTCTTCCTGCGCGCCACAGATATTCAGAGAGTGTTCCGACGGGGCACAACCAACTGCAAAATGCTTTCCGCAACAAGAAGGCGATCGCCAGAAATGCGAGGAGGAGGAAGAGCGCTGCCGGATGTGTTGCTGGGAGGTGCCCGGTGCTGAGCCAGAACTTAAGGTTCATCAGTCCGGCGATGGGGAGCCAGCCTTCAACGCCGCGGGTCGCACCCAGGGCTGATGTGCGGCCGTTTCAAAGTGGCGCACCCACAGATAAAAGGAGCCACCCAGCCAGACGTTCAAGAGCAAGAAAAGGAATTGAAAGCTTCGGCGAAAAGCCTGCGAGTGGTCCGGCAGTGCGCGCCGCACCAATTTCTTGCGAAGCACCGCAAGTCTGAGCCCCGAATCGTCGGTGACAAGACGCTTTGGAGGCTCACACAAAGCTTCGGCGGACGACTCACTCATCTGGCATTTGCTCGCCATCATTTGCATGCCATCTACGCACCGCTCCGCTAACTCACAGTCGTTTCGGCGGTTGCGGGTTCATAGTTGCAGAATGGGTCGGTTCCCAGCGCGTCGCCGGTATGAGCGTAGGCTCGGGCGCGCGATCCTCCGCAGATGTGGCTGTATTCGCAGGCGCCGCACTTTCCGTGGAACTGATCGGGTGAGTGCAGTGCGCGGAAAATATCAGAATTGCGGTAGACGTCAACCAGCGAACCGCTTCGGACGTTGCCGCACCGCAACGGCAGAAATCCTGAGGGATAAATGTCTCCCAGGTTCGAGACGAAGACGATGCCGTGGCCGTCACGAATCTGGAAGCCTTTGTAGACCGAGGTCTCCTTCATCTCGGGGGTGGCCATGCCGGAGGAGCGCATCTTGTTAATGGCGATGCGGCGATAGGACGGCGCCTCTGTGGTCTTGATGGCAAAAGGGGCGCGAGGCGAAAGATCAAATACCCACTTCATAATCGCTTCGCCTTCTTCGGCGGAGACTTCGTTGAGGGCCTTGCCGCGTCCTACTGAGATCAGGAAGAACAGGCTCCAGCGCATGACGGGAAAACTGGTGCGCAACAACTCATAAATCGCAGGCAGATCGTCGGCGGTCTCTTCCGCGACCAAAGTGTTGACCTGGATCGGAATGCCCAATCGTCCGCAATGACGCGCCGCTTCCATGGTTCGCTCAAACGTTCCGGCGACCGCGCGAATGTTATCGTGCTTCTCCACCGTGGAGCCGTCGAGGCTGAGTCCCATGCTTTGAATTCCATGGGCCTTCAGCTTGGCGATGGCGTCGTTGGTCAATTCGGGAGTTGCGCTCGGGGTAATAGAAACCTCGAGGCCGAGTCCGTTGGCATAGTCGATGAGAGGATAAATATCTTTGCGGCTGAGCGGATCGCCGCCAGTCAGGATCACGTGCGGTAGCGGATCGCCAAATCCGACCAACTGGCTCAAAAAGCGCTTGCTCTCGTCCGTGCTGAGTTCCAGCGGATGGGCCGTCGGCATTGCTTCGGCGCGGCAGTGTTTGCAAGCCAGTCCGCATACCTGGGTCATCTCCCAGTAGACCAGCATTGGATTCTTAGAAAAGTCTTGGGCCATGCGGCCCATCATTGGATGATTTCCAGTGATCCCCATCACGTTCCCCTTTCGGCGTAAGACTCTGAAAACGCTCCCACAGGCAAGTTCAGAGTACTTTTGGAATGCAGAAAAGGCTGTGATTAGAATCACAGGGAGTGGTGACTGATCTCGCAAAATGCAGGCAGGTGATCGTGGAACTGTGGCTCTGCGCCGCGACTCGCGGCTCGCGTTGCAGCGAACCATTTTGGGAAGGCTTACCTTTTGGTACCCCACCCCTCCCCCTGTCGGTCTATTGGAATCATCGACTTGAGGGAATCTAGATTTAATCTATGGGCTGCAATCGCTTAGGGGCAAAATCTTGAGCCGCAAGGAGTTACAATCCGAGATCGAAATCTCGAGCTCTGCGCCAGTATCGCGGAAGGGAATTTCTCAGTCAAGGTTGGATGAACAGGAACGCAGGGTCGTTCTGTGTAAAACGTGAGCGTCAGGGCGTCCCATTGTGATTGTGATAATGGGCAATCGGGAAATCGATGATTCCCAGGACTCGCAGTCTGGCTAGTGAGGAGATCAAAGAGAAATTGCGACCACTCACGCTGCTGGTTGAGTCTCTGGGGCTATATTTTGATTCACGCGAAAGAAATTCGTGGGATCGTATTTTTGCTTGATGGCGGCAAGACGTGGCAAGTTCGGACCGAATGCTGTCTTAATGACTTCTTCGGCCTCGACGTCGAGCGCAGAAAGCAAATGTGCGTTCTCCGAAAAAGGCCGTAGTATTTCCTCGCCGGATCTCGCCCAGTCGCGGTGCAGGTTCGTTTGCGCCGGATCGGTCCACTGCGCAAGAAACAAGATATCCCACGGCAGATGGCGATGCGGGAATGCGGTGGCTTCGCTCGAAACCCGGCCTGCGGCGCCGCCATAATATTCGAACACAACAACGGAAAGAGGGGAACTCAGCCGGTTGGCATGCTCGACGATTGCAGAGATCGCTTCGTCTGAGAGTTCCCGTTGCAGCCTGGATTTCCAATAGTTGTGATTTCCGTCCGGAAATGATGCGCCAAGCAGCGACTGCATCGCGGGAAAGGGCATGGCCTGGATGCCATCGACAATGGGGCTACCGAACTTGCGCAGAGGTTGCAGAACGCGTTCGCCATCGGCAACATTGCCGCAATAGCAAGGGATGACTCCAACCAGCGGAGAACCATCAGGACCGTGAAGCAGAGCGGTGTAGGCCGTGAGTTCGTCCGGAGCGGACAGCATGTAATCGCGGAAGTGGCGGATTACATCGATGGCCATCGCCCGAGGATAGAGGAGAAGGCCGCCCAGAACCATTGCAACCGGATGAGCCTGGAATTCGAAAGAAGTGACAACGCCGAAATTTCCACCTCCGCCGCGAAGCGCCCAAAAGAGATCGTCGTTTTCAGAAGCGCTGGCAGTGAGCACTGTTCCGTCCGCTGTGACCACCTGCGCAGACAACAAATTGTCGATCGACATCCCGTATTTACGAATCAGCCAGCCAACACCACCTCCGAGAGTCAAGCCACCAATACCAGTCTTGGACACGATGCCACAGGGGACAGCAAGCCCGAAGACATGCGTTTCTCTATCAATATCCCCAAGGGTCGCTCCACCTTGAACTCGAACTTTGCGTGTCGCACTGTCCACGAAAACGGATTTCATTCGGGAGAGGTCGATCACCAAACCGTCGTCGCACAGCGCACGGCCGCCTACGTTGTGCCCGCCGCCACGAATCGCCGTCGGCAGCTTGTTCGTGCGTGCGAAATTGATCGCGGCAATCACGTCAGCAAGACCGGAGCAGCGAGCGATCACCCGAGGATGTTTGCTGACGCTTGCATTCCAGATCTGACGAGCCTCGTTGTAGCCGACATCCGCTGGCTCGAAAATCTGGCCGTAAAATACAGACCGGAAGGATTTGATATCGACGTCGGACATGGTGGGACAGAATTGTACTCCACCTCAGGAAATGTTTCGCCCTGCTTCATCCATGCGGTAGGTGCGTTGCGGGGCAGCTGTTGTAGCCAGGCGTTACCTCAAAACCCCGGTCCGGGGCGGTCACTCCCAGCGGCAAATACACCTATTACCCCGGGACCCTGCCCGTTCCCGAGCGGTCGGTGGCGAACACACACGCTGTCTCGTACAAGATTCTGGCCGACGTCGCGTTGACCAAAGACGTCTACGGCGTCATCTTCGCGAATGGCTCACGCTTCGGAGGCCATGCGCTGTACGTCAAGGATGGGAAGATCATTTACTGCTACAACTTCCTCGGCATCCCGCCTGAGCAGCGTGTTGTCGCCAGCGCACCTCCACCGGGCAGGCATATTATCGGCGTCGAATTCAAGAAATAACGGATGGGGAGTACAACGAATCGCACGGTCCGCTCAAGTTGTACGTGGACGACAAGGTCGTGGCTGAGGGCGAAATTCGGGACGATGACCGGGCACTTCTCCCTCTGCGGCGAAGGCTTGTGTGTCGGCTACGACAGCAGCGATCCCGTCAGTAGCGACTATGGGACGAAGTCTCACTTCACAGGTGGGACGATTGCTAAGGTTGTGTTTGACGTTGCCGATGATGCGTACGTCGATGTCGAGAGGCACATGCAGGCGGCACTTGCGCGAGACTAGTGCGAAGGTGATTTAATGATTTGCGCTTTCAGAGGGTGGTTTATGAAACCAGGCGATTACACGTCTTGACCGCTGGTCATTGAGTGATATGTCGGGATGTATCGACAAGTGAGCGTCAGGCCAAATCGAGTCATCGCACACTAATCGCGAGCTCTTTTGCTACCAGATTACAGCGATCGCGCCAATCAAACAGCAGGGCCCGCTTAGGAACGGGATCGTTCAACGCTTCCGCTCATATCCATTCCCCCTTGTCCTTGACATACGCCACCTGATTCATCCCGAGGGTGAGATACCAAACAAGGAGCAGGCCAATCGCAGTCCCTCTATGTCCGGCGGCGCTTATTTCACGGGTGCGGGAGGCAGCCCCATCATGGCGCGGACCTGCTGCCATTGCTCAATGATGCGGGGCTCATGCGAGAGTTCAGAGGCCTGGCGGAAGGACTGCTCGGCTCGCGTCAGATTGTTGAGTTTCACAAGACATTCCCCACTACCCGCCCACGCATACCAGTCTTCTGGGAACTGCTGTATCGCTTCTTCAAATATAGGCATCGCCTGATCGCAACGGTCTTGTTCATCGAGTGCAAGCGCAACCTGAACGTTCGCCCTGGTCAAGTTTCGCGCCACCGGGACATTGTGAGGCGCGTTTTCGTGAGCGACGGTGAAGACGGTCATGTCATCGCTCCATGCGCCCTCTTGCTTGACGGTTAACACGCTGAACACCACCGTCACTAAAGCCGCCACAAAGAGGAGAGCAATGCGGCCCCTCCTCGCCAGACGCCAGCCGGTGGCGAGAAGAAGCATCAGTCCGCATAAAGAAAGGTAGGTGTAACGGCTATGGAGGAAGTCTCCGGGATTGAGTGCGTTCAGGTTTAACGTCAACAGGATGGGGAGTAGCAGGAGCAAGGTGCCCAGCAGCAATGCGCGCTTGACTCCGGTCGCCTCCCGATCGGGGAGACTTTGTCGCGCCCATTTCCAAGCCCAAACGCATGCCACGACGAGCGCAGCGGTGGCGCAGCAGACCGCCAGCCCCGGCAAGACGACATCGCGCAGCGACCAGGTGTCGGCAATGGTGGGATCCGCGAACCCGCGCGAGCGGACCGGCCAAAACAGCACCTTCACATAGAACCACAGGGTTGCTGGCCAGGACAGCAGGACTGTGCGCCACGGCAAATGCTGAGTCGGTGGGCTGACGTGACCTCCCAGGGCGTTGAGGCGCAAGAGGAGGTAAACCACGGTCACGGCCAGAAATGGAAGAGTCACGCGGAACGCAGAAACCGTTCGAACCCGCAGGCTCTGTTGGATCGGGGGACCTTCCGGGGCCCCATTGAACACCGGCGTAATAAAGGCCATGGCGAAGAGGATGACAGGCAAGACTACCGCTGTTTCCTTCGCCATTAATGCGGCCAGGCAGGCAGCCGCCGAGGCGTAGAGCCACGCCGAAGACGGGCGACTTCTAGATTGATCCTGGATCTGCTTGCGGGACCTTCGGCGCGGCCTTGCAGTTTGCGTCAAACCGATGGCGGAGTCGCGCTGGGTGTACAGCAGATACAAGAGTAACGCCGCGAGGATGCAGATGGACATCAGCGGATCGGGTACGCTCACCCATGCTACGGATTCTGTCTGGGCGGGATGCAGCGCAAAGAGGACGCCGGCAAGCAATGCCGCAACCTGGTCGCGAAGCAGTTTCCACACGAGCAGTGCAAGCAAAGCCGCCACCAACACGTGTTTCAAGATGCTGAGCAAGTGCCATCCCCAAGCAGACTCGCCACTGAGGATGAAATTCAACCTCATCCACAACGCGAACAGAGGCCGGTAGAAACTTGAGGGACCGCCGGTGAACTGTGCCCATACGTACGTCGTAAAGTATTCCCAGACATGGTCGGGCGACTGAATCCGTGGATCGCCAACATAGCGGTGATCGTCGAGAATGAATTTGAAATCTAACGCGGGGCTGTAAATGGCGACGACCGCTGCCGCCAATGCGACCGCAACCATGCCAAGGGTCAGGGGCGAAAGCGTGGCCGGCGCTCCGGCCGGACCCACCGAGGTAGAAACCTTCTGCTGCCGATTCAGGGTCGGAGGCTTCATTCTATGGATGACATTGTAGTAGCGGGGTAGGAAACCGAACAGCGGGTGCCTGAGAGTCCAACGGACACTAGCGATTCCGAGTCGGTATGTTTCTCGGTTTATGAGCCGGACTGAGCAATCATTGAGAATCAGCGATGGATGGGAACAAATAAAGCCCGGGTCTAGGGGTGAGCACGTAGACCCGGGCGGCTGTCCCGCGTGTAGGCGAACTGTTAGAGGGGACGCCTGGCAAGCCGGCTGGGCCAGAGCTTGCCAGCGAGCGGATCACTCACCCTCGCATGTGTCTCGCGGTGCCCGTCAGGGCAGCGCCAGTTCGCATTTTTCGGAACAGCGATCTTACGAATCAAATCAATTACGAGCCCAACTACTTCTTCTGTGTTTCGCGAATGTAGGACACGACCATCTTGACCTGGTCCGGAGTTACGCCCTTGGTCGCGAACGCGTGGCTGGCTTTCTTGTCTTTGCCGCCATTGGCGATCATTTCGGTCAGATCGGCATCGGATGCTTTCTTGGCATCGTCGGAGACCAGGCTCGGAATTTTGGCAGCCGGTTTTCCAGCGAGGTCAGCGCCGTGGCACATGGCACACTTTGCTTTGTAAACGGACGCGCCGTCATCGGCGGCCCACGAGAGATTCGGCAAAGCGAGGAATAATGCCAGGGCGATCATCACGATCAGGATTACGAGCTTCGACATCTTCATGATTGCTTTTTCCTTTCAGAACTTTAGTTGTCCCGCCACTTCGTCCGCGCTGAAGCAGGAGAATCTCACGGATAAGTTTCGAGACTCGATAAGAACGTGCTAATCGTCATGCAGTTTCGACGGTGAGTGGCTGGTTGGTCAGTGATTGTGATCACCGACCGCCGTGATTGCGGTGCGGCTCTAAGTCGATATGGCACAGGGAGATCGCGTGAAAAGACTCGCGACCCGCGCAATATGCCGCACTCATCGGATCTTGAGGAAACATCGCATCTGCCGATTCCATCGCAAGTCTCTGAAAATACGTTGCTTCACTGCGGATCGGAGCGGAACTGCTTTGGCAACCGGCTTGCGCTTCTTTAAGTGCAACTTGCGCTCGAGGTCTTGGTCATGGAACCCACACTCATGGTGATCGGCTTGAACCACCGGACCGCTCCGCTGGCCATGAGAGAACGTTTCTGGATCAGCGAAAACCGGCGTTACGAAGTCTTGCAACAACTCAAGAGTGCAGAAGGCATTGAAGAAGTAATCGTTCTTTCCACGTGTTGCCGCACCGAATTCCAGGTATGGGCCAGCGAACCTACGCTGGCGGCGAACTCGATTCTCCACTTTCTGGGGAGCGAGCACGGACTGAAGTTGAGCGAATGGGAGCACTTCTACCGGTTGTTGGACGAGTCGGCTCTGATCCATATTTTCCGTGTGACCTGCGGCCTCGATTCCCTGGTGTTGGGGGAGCCGCAGATCGTGGTCCAGGTGAAAGCCGCGTGGGAACAGGCACGAACGGTAGGAGCCGCTGGACTTTTTCTGAGTGCGGTCATGGAGAAAAGTCTCGACGTTTCTGATCAAGTACGCCAGCAGACGGCGATTGGCGAACTCGCAGTTTCCATCCCGACGGCGGCATTTGACCTGGCGCGGCACATCTTTGGATCCATGGAGGGCCGGAGGGTTTTGCTGCTGGGCACGGGCAAGATGAGCGAACTGTCGGCGCGCCATATGGTTGAGAACGGGGCGCGATCCGTCGTGGTTATCGACCAGTCGTCGACCCGGGCGCGAGAGATGGCGGAGAAGTTAGGTGGCACGGCGGCTACCTTGGCCGACCGATGGAAGTGCATGTTGCGCGCCGACATTGTGATCAGCGCAACTGGATGCCCCCACGTGGTGTTGACCCGCGAAGAAGCGGAGAGAATCGCAATCGAGCGCAACCGGGTGGCGCTGGTCATATTGGATATCGGGATGCCCCGCGATGTGGAACCAGCCGTGCGTCGGGTTGACGGGATTCTGCTTTACGACCTGGAAGGTCTGGAGCGCGAGGTAAAGAACGATGCAGCCGACCGATCCGCAGTGGCCGCCGAGGCAGAGAAGGTTATAGCCGCGGAAGCACAGGCTTTTCGCGGCCGACTGCAGGCGGAGGCTGTAGTACCGACTATCGTGGCGTTGCGCCAACGGCTCGACCAAATTTGCCGGCAAGAACTGGACTCCTTCATCGAAGAGCGCGGGCCGTTTACCCGGGAGCAGGATCAGTCACTTCACGCAATCACAGCACAGGTTATACAGAAGATTGCCAGCTCCCTAGCCCGCGAACTCAAGGATGTTCCAGAAAAGCAGGAACAGGAGCAGATGACCGCAGTGGTCACACGCCTGTTTCATCTGGACTCGCCGAAAGCGGCGCTTGCCGGCGCCAAATCGGAGAAAGAAAACAATGAGCGAAGCAAACAGCCCGCAATCGCAGCCAACTTCTAACTCCACCCGCGCGGCCGGAGCATGGACCAGCGCGCAGGCCTATATCCTAGCGGCGTTCTGCTTGCTACTCGGTGTGGCTTTGGGATATTTGTTTCGGGGCTCCGCGTCGGTCGCTCCGGCACAGACCGCTGCCTCACCGAGTATGCAGCAGGGAAGCGTGACTCAGCCACCAGATCCCAATGCGCAAGCAGCCCTGGCACAGGCTGCGGCGCCCTTGCTCGAAGCCGTGAACAAGAATCCCAATGACTTTGACATGCTGGTGAAACTGGGCAACCTATACTACGACGGCCAACAGTTCCCAAGTGCGATCCAGTTTTACGAGCGCGCGCTGGTGATTCATCCTGATAATCCGGACGTGCGGACCGATATGGGGACGGCCTACTGGTACACGGGGAACGCGGACAAAGCTTTGTCCGCAATGGAATCGTCTTTGAAATATCGGCCGGGACATCCTCAGACCCTGTTCAACCTGGGTTGGGTGAGGTGGCAGGGCAAACAGGATCCTAAGGGAGCGATCGAGGCGTGGCAGCAATTGCTCAAGGCCAACCCAGATTACCCGCAGAAGCAGCAGGTTGAGCAGTACATCGCCAAGGCAAAAGAGCACGCTTCGCGCGGTTAGCATTCTTACGAATGGGCGCTCTTCATATGTGCTCATAACAGCGCCAAAGGGCTTCCTCACAAGGAAGCCCTATTTTTCTGTCTGGAATCAAAGGGACGGGGTTCTAGCCTGAGGCGTTTTCGGAGGGAACGGAATCGGGCGTGGCTTCGTCGTCTCCAGCGGGGACGAGTTCAAATTTCTTCAGCTTGTAACGCAGCGCATCGCGGCTGATGTCGAGCAGGCGGGCGGCGTGAGTCTGGTTCCCGTTGGCTTGCCGCATAGCAAGATCCACCATCGCGCGCTCGACCTCTTCCAGAGATGTTCCTTCCTCGGGAATGTAGAGCCGAGGCAACACGCGGCCATTGGCTAACTGTTTGCCGCCTCCGTCCGAGGAGGCGCTGCTGTGCTCAAATGCGGTTAGGCCGCTGCGGGCAGCCTCACCCACCGCGAATGGCATGTAGACCGGCCGCAAAATCGTTTCGTCCTCCAGGATCATGGCTCGCTCGATCGAATTCTTGAGCTCACGAACATTTCCCGGCCAGTTATGAGCCAGCAGCAAGCGGCGGGTCTCGGGGCTGATGCCGCGAATGGATTTCTTGAACTTGCGGTTGTACCAGTCAATAAAGAACTCAACCAGCGGCAAAATGTCTTCGGTGCGCTCGCGTAGAGGCGGAATGAAGATGGCGATGATTGCCAACCGGTAATAAAGATCCTGGCGGAAATGGCCTTCGCGGACAGCTTTTTCGAGGTCGCGATTCGAGGCGGCAATCACGCGCACATCCACCTGCATATCGCGCACGCCCCCGACCCGGCGGATGACCTGGTCTTCCAACACGCGCAACAGCTTGGCCTGTAGCAGCGGCGAAAGCTCTCCAATCTCATCCAGGAACAGCGTGCCGCCATTCGCGGTTTCAAACAGGCCTTTCTTCATTTGCTTGGCGTCGGTGAAGGCGCCGCGTTCGTGACCGAAGAGTTCGGCCTCCATCAGAGTTTCGGGAATCGCCGAGCAGTTAATGGCGACAAAGGCGCCGTTCTGACGAGTACTCTCATAGTGAATCGTCTTGGCGATGAGATCTTTGCCAGTGCCGCTCTCGCCTTGGATTAAAATCGTGGTCGCTTCGCTGGCGGCGACTTTCTGCACGAAATTCATCAGTTCGGTGGTCTTCGGTGAGACCGCGACGACCTCGTGGTAGCCGGTGTTCCGGCGCACTTCGCCGCGCAGAGACTTAACCTCAGTCCGCAGCCGCGAAGCCTCAAGTGCATTCTGAATGGTGACATGTAACTCTTCGAAGTCTAAGGGCTTGCCAATGAAGTCATAGGCGCCCAGCTTGAGCGCGGTCTTCACGTCGTCGAGTTGGGGGTCGGCCGTGATCATGATCACCGCCGGGGCGTCGGGAGCTTTCTTGAGCTGTTCCAGGACCTGGATGCCGTTCAGGTCGGGCATGCGGACGTCGAGCAGAACCAGATCAGGTGACTCCTGTTGAGCCATGCGGAGTCCCGGTTCGCCAGCCACGGCTTCCGAGACGTGATAGCCCCATTCTTCGCACTTCTGACGCAGCGACCAGCGCACCAGGCGCTCGTCGTCGATGATCAGGATCTTCTCCGCGGGCATGTCTGTTTAGCTTACTACGGAAGGGGGCGGAATGGAGGCGTATGAGGCGGAACTGCAGAAAGCCCGCTTAGCGAACGCCCAGCAGAACGCCAAGATAGACTCGCACTCTGGCGAGCAGCGATGGATCGGCCTTGGAGTGAAAGTCGGCTTTTCGTGCAGACCAGTCCAAGCTCTTAAGATGGTCTACCAGCACCGCGCCTTCGACCTTATCAATGGTTACGGGCAACGCAAAAGGATAAGGGCGACGCCGGCTCGTGAGGGGACAAACAACGACAAGCCCGCTCGCCTGGTTATAGCTTCGGTCGGTAATGACCAAAACAGGGCGGCGCTTGGCCTGTTCGCGCCCTACTTGAGGATCGAAATCAAGCCAAATGATGTCACCTGCGCGTGGAATGTAGGCCTTCACCATTCGACATCTTCCTTACCACGCTCTGGCCCGGTCTGGATCTCGCCGTACCGGTCATCCCGGGTGATCTGGGCGACAAGTTCGCGCAAAGTTGGAACACGCAGCTTGGGCCGGAGGTTTATAAGTCCCTGGGCCGCCTCGATGACGATGGCATCGCCTTCCCGCACGCCCGCCTCTTCGGCCAACGGCTTCGGGATACGCACCGCCAAGCTGTTCCCCCACTTCACAATTTGCGACTCCGGCATCTCCGTCTCCTCGATATACATAGTATACACCAGAGATATACGTCGTATAGACCGAAAATTAGGGGATCATCCTGACCGCGGCCACTTTGCAGACGGAGGGAGGGATCGTGCGTGTGCTTGTCGAGGACTTACGAGGTGGCGTTCGAAGCGTCAGTCCTCCGCAAAGGCAGTACTACCGAGAATGTTGTGCCTTTCCCAAGCGTACTGGAAACATCGATGCGCCCCTGATGGTCTTCAACGATGCGGCGCGCCAGGGACAATCCTAGGCCAGTACCGTCGCCCTTAGTCGTATAGAACGGCCGGAAGATATTGGGGAGGTGATCGGGTGCAATCCCGCGGCCGTTGTCGATTACCTGCACCACGGCGGTCTTGCCGTGCGACTCCAGGCTAACCGTAACTTTTCCATTCTGTTCGATGGCTTGCAGCGAATTGAGCAGCAGGTTCAGAAGCACCTGGTGGATCTGATCGCTGTCGTGTTCAACTTCCGGTAGTGTCGGGTCCTTGTGAAGCGCAATCTCGACAGATTTCGCCAGCGCCTGCTGGCGGCCAAGCATCACGGCATGTTCCACGGTTGTATTCAGGTCGCTTTTGCGGACTTTGGGTGGGTGCGGGCGAGCCGTCTGCAATAGATCGGTAACGATGTGATTGATGCGGGCGATTTCCTGACGAACATCTTTGACCACGGAGCGCGCCGGGCTCGTAGCAGGCAGATCGCGGCCAATGATCTCGATGACGCCAGCAATCCCAGCCAAGGGATTTCGAATCTCGTGGGCCAGTCCGGTGGCCATCTCTCCGAGGGTAGCAAGGTGCTCGGCACGTGACATTTGTGTGCGATGTAGGCGCTCGATCTCGACCCGGCTCTCGCGGAGCTGCGAAACCATTTGGTTGAAGTTGCGTCCCAGGTCTCCGATTTCGTCGTTGCGATGGGCAAAGCTCACATTCGCGCTGAGGTCACCGCTGCCGAGTTGAGAAATTTTCTGCTGCAGTTCAACCATCGGCCGCTGCACTGTATAAGTGAGGACGACGAGGAGCACGCCGCAAATCGCAACCGCCCCCGCACCCGCGACCAACAACACCATATGGCGTTCGGGGTCACGCCAGGAAAGTGTCGCTAACAGGAACAACAACATCCCACCCAGCAACACGCTGGCAATCGGGACCAGCGCCTTGATCTCCCAGTTGATGCGCAGCCAGGGTAGTTCGGGATCCTTCTGCTCAGTCACCGGCGTCGGATCATCCACTACTCGCCCGGTTGAGATTGGATCGGTCAGCATACCTTCACTCGAATGCGCAGTACTGAAGAAACCGGTGCGCGACCGCGCAGAGGCGTTATCGGTCGGTTCCGTCGGCACGTCCCGATTGATTTGGTCCGACATAGTTTCAGGCATACGCGTGGAGTCCAGGCAACAAGTACGTCACACCGAAGAACGTAAACATAACAACGGCAAATCCCAAGATGGCGAAGTAAGCTGCACGCCGGCCTCTCCATCCGCGAGTGATGCGCATGTGGAGATAGCCGGCATACACGAGCCAAGTAATCGCCGCCCACGTTTCCTTGGGATCCCAATTCCAATAGGAACCCCAGGCCCGGTTGGCCCAGTAGGCGCCGGCGGCGATCATCAGGGTGAGCAGGGGGAAGGCAATGCAAATCGTTTTATAGGTAATACGGTCGAGCGCGTCGGCGTCGGGAAGCAATCGTTCGAGATCCTCACGCCGCCAGAGCAGGAGAAGATAAAGCAGGTTGGCGAATATTCCGCCCACCAGCGCCGAGAGAATGAATGGGCTCGCCGCAAGGCTGGTGGCATATAACCCTTCTGCGTCGAGCGAGGGATATTGTCCCGACTTCACACGGAGCAGGAAGAATACCAAAGCCAGCGCCTGCAGAAGAATGCTGATAAACACCGCACGGTCGGCAACCGCCAATAAACCGTGATTCTTTTGAACCCGAGACAGCACATACAGCACCAGCGGCGCAAGCACTGCGGCGAATACCAGCAGCATCAGCCATCCGAGATCGGGAATTGTCACAAACAGTCGAACGCCGCGCGACACGAACACCTCGGCCTTGTTCTCCGCGTCCCAGGCAATCACGTTGAATCCGCCCCACTTCTCGAACCGAGTCAGTACGGCAGCATAAATTCCGACTGTGAATATGCTGGTGGCTGCCAGAAACAACTCCGTCTTCACCTTGTCTTGAATCAGGAACATCATGGCCAGCGCGAAGCTCAGCGCGCATGCGGCATAGGCCAGCATGGCGAGCGTTACGTGCACGTGCAGCCATGTCGACTGCAATGCCGGGACCAGCGGCCGAACTTCGCTGGGCAAGAGCTGCATCAAGATCACGCCCACGATTGCGACTGGCATAGTCACTGTCCCAATGACCTTCACTCCGTAACGCTTCTCAGCAATCAGGGTGAGCGCGGCCAGCGTCCACACGAAGCTGAGCAGCATTTCATAGATGCTGGCAAACGGCGGATGTCCCGCTTCATACCAGCGATGCGCCACCGCCCCGGTGTTCGCCAAGAGTCCCGCCCAAGTCATGAGCGACGCGTACTTAACGTAGGCGTCAGTACCGGTGACGCCGAATCCCAGATACAACGCGCCCGCGCCGGCATAAAAGACCAGCGAGGCATAGAGCAAATTGGCTTCGCTCAGAACGTTTCCGCTCTTCACGACATTCAGAAAAGCAATGAACAGCAGGAATGCAATTCCCAACCCCACCATTACGACCAACGTATTACCGGTCGCGGGATGCTGTTCAACTTTTGCGGGTGCCATACTTTTCCTCCGTAGCCGGACTCACCGACCGGCGATCGTTGTTCCTGGAATCGACGTGGCCTGCGCCGGAGCGGAAGCCACGGTTGTGGGTTTCAATTCCTTCTGAATCTGTTCCACTACGTGCTTGAACTTAAGCTCGAAGGCGTCACGGTTGCGATTTGCCGTTCCGCCGATCCACAACACGCAATTGCCGCGCGCGTCGAGCACCGGAACAACCCAGAAGCGCACGTGAATCACATAGAAAACAAAAGTCAAGCCGATCGCCATCAGCACCACGCCAGCCCATACCGCCCATTGGCCGGGTTCGTGCGAGACTTGCAGCCCGGTGTAAATTCCCGTCTTCAGATCTTTGGGATCAAATGTGTAGGGGGAAGACGCATTCTCGGCGATGCCGGGAATCTCTGGCAGCCAAACATTCACGCTGCTGTTCGCCTTCTTCGACGTCACAATCATGTGAACTGCCGGGTTTGAAATGTCCTTACTACGCGTGTAGACCCGGCCATCCTGCACGACAAAGTCGGGAACGAATTCCACCAGTTGCACGCTGGTATCGGCGTCGAGCTCGACCGTCTGGTTCATCGCCAGAGAAATTTCTCGTGCCGCGCCGCCCCCGTTGACTGGTGTCGCGTTGAGAATCAGTTGATCCAGTTTCCCAGTGCGTCCATAGCTCGCCTGGTAGAAGCGCAGTCCTTGATAAACCAACGGATCGTTGACTACGATTTCCTTGCGCGAAACTTCGCGCCCGCCATCTACCACGGCTAGCTTCGACCACCACCGCTTCGGAGAGCCGTCGGCGTATGTTTCTTCTCCCGTCCCATCACATCGGATCGCGAACGGGATAGTTCGCTGGCTGCCGTCTTTCATGCCAACCTGATTGCTGGAAGCTCCTGGGCTAAGCATGAGGAATCCGCGCCATCCGTACAGAGAGTCCACGATGAAGCCCAAAAAAATCAGCAGCAGGCTGGCGTGAACGATGTAGACAGCCATCTCGGAGATCCGGCTGTGTTCCGAAAACAGCGAGAAGCTGTTGGTGCGGACGATCCGCTCGGTCTTCATTCCCAAGTGGCGGAAGGCGTGTTCAGCGGCACTCAAACCGTGCTCTTCGTCCGCAACTGGAATCACTGCCTGGGTCGGCAAAGCCTTGCGGAAGCTCTCGTCGGGACTCTTGTAAGGACGCGCGAAATACCGCCACGCGTTGGGGAAGCGCTGCACTGACGCAGCAATAATGCTCAGGCTGACCAGGATCAAAAGCGCGATAAACCAGCGCGTATGAAAAACGTCGGTCAGGCCCGTCGCATCAAGAAAGCGCAGCATCGCCGGAGAGTAGGCGCGCTGCATGTCGTCAGCATCGGTCATCGGGCGCTGCAGGATAACCGTGCCCGCCGCCGAGAAAATGACGACCAGAATAATCAGTACGACGCCGGTCTTGATGGAACTAAGCGTCTGCCAGATTTTGCGGGACGCGGAGCGAAGTGACGGGGCCATATCGTTTCTCTTCCTCGCATCCTGCGATGCACGTTCTGCGCCAACGCCTGCCATCGCAAGCAAGCTGAGTATTATCAATGAGTTGAAATTGTCCTGGTGCAAGGCGCCGCCGACTCGAATGAGCCATAACACTCATCGGTACAGGGCCTTTCTGCGAATTCCCCCACCAGGGCACTCCTGTGATTTCAATCACAAATAGGCCTAAATACAGAGGGATTGCTGTTTCTTCCAGCTCATCGACGAACGTGCGCGATTTCACCGATCGGGTGTGGCAGAAGGCCCATTGTGGATCAGGATGTCGGCGGGCGCGAAATTCCCTGCGTCCGGACCACCGCTGGGAAAGTGATTTGTTGCAATAATTTACAGTTTCGACAAGAAAATGCAGCCTCTTCGGCTCCGGAAGGCTAGGATCGTGCACATGCATCGATTGCGAATGGTCGCAGCGTCTTCATCTGGTTTCCGCATGAGCATTCAATTCAAAATTGGTCAGGCCCTCCCCCGCCTCCTCCAGTTCGCAATTTTCCTTCTAGCAGTGCAAGTAGTGCCGGCATTCGCGAAAGAGCATCCCGTGCCGCTCGAGAAGAATGTCGACTCGGCCAAGTGTCTTGAGTGCCATGAGGATAAGTCGAAGGGCAAAGCCGTCCACTCTGCCATTGCTACGGGATGTCTAAGCTGTCACGAAGTTCGTGTCAACAAAGACATCACCCGCATCAAGCTGATTACCGCGACGCCCCAGGCACTCTGTCTGAGTTGCCACTCTGAGAAAGATGCCGCCACCCTCAAAGGGACGGTGCATCCACCAGCCGTCCGCGACTGCATCAAGTGCCACGACCCGCACACCAGCGACAACAAGAACCAGTTGCTGAAAGCTGAAACGGGAGATAGAGCCCAGAATCTCTGCCTGAATTGCCACAAACAAGGACTCGATGTTCCGGAAAAGGGCAGCCGCCATGCCGCCCTCGACATGGGATGCGACACCTGCCACACGACGCACAAGACCGGAGAGGCCGGCAAGGCCGAGTTTGATTTTCATTTGACGAAGAGCGCTCCCGCCCTCTGCGTCGATTGTCACGATGTCAAGGATGCGGCGCTGCAGAAAGCGCACCACGATCAACCCTTCGCCACCGCGAACTGCACCAGCTGCCACGATCCGCACCAGTCAGCCGCACCCAAACTGATGCGACAGTTCCTGCATCCGCCGTTCGCTGACAAGTCGTGCGACACCTGCCATGCGCCAGCTAGGGATGGCAAGGTCGTGCTCACGCAGGCCGACGCGAAGTCGCTATGCGTCACCTGCCACGACGAAAAAGCCAAGCAAATTGAAAGCGCGAAGGTGCCTCATCCAGGAGCAGCCGGCGACTGCACCGATTGCCATAATCCACACGCCAGTCGCCAGCCGGGCCTGCCCAAGACGAACGCAGTCGAAATCTGCCTGGGATGCCACAGTGACCAGGCCGAGCAGGCGAAGAAACACAATCTGCATCAACCTGCCTTTAAGCAGGGATGCGCGACCTGCCACGAGCCTCACGGGGGCGCAAACGATCATCTGTTGCGCGCGAAGAATGCCAATACCCTTTGCCTCGAGTGCCACGGTCCGGATTCACAGCCCAAGAAACTCGAAGCCGAGCACGTGCTCACAATTTTCAATGGCAGCGTGAAACTGCCCGACGACTATTTCGCAAAGAACAAAGTGGTGGTGCTGCCCCTGAAGTTCGGACGCGGCCACCCGATCGAAGGTCACCCGGTATCGGATGTGGTCGATCCCACGGATATCACGAAGGTTCACGCCAAGATCGACTGCTTGTCCTGCCACCAGCCACATTCTTCAGCGCAAGCTGATTTGCTGATCAAAGATCAAGCCAACAACTTGGAGTTCTGTTCCAGTTGTCACAAAGATCTGACGCGGAGATAGCTATATGAGGAGAATGAAGCCGATGCCGGAAGCCAGCGCGAAACTCACTCGCAAACGTAAGAGCCTTGCCGCCGCCCTGATGCTGGTGAGCCTGACCCTGGCTGTGCCTCTGGCCTCGTTCGCGGACAAGAAAAAAAAGAACACCGACGCCGAACCGAAAAAGGTTCCTGTAGTCGACTATTCCAATATCGTGTGGCCGAACCCGCCGGCAATTGCCCGCATCCGTTACCAGGCGTTCTATTCGGCCCAGAAGCTCTCCCAGGTCGAGACTCCAAACACCAGCAAGCAGAAGTGGATGGATCGGCTTGCTGGCACACAGCCTGTGAGTGAGAGTGGCAAGGTGCTTTTCCAACTTGCCGAGCCTTACGGTTTGGCTGTGGATTCCAAGAACAACCTCTATGTAGCCGATCAGAAGGTCGGCGCTATCTTCATCTTCAACACAGAAACGCGCGAAGTCGAACTGATCAAGAATAAGACCCATGCCCACTTTGCGCGCATCATTGGCCTGGCCATGGACGACAATGACCGCCTGTTTGTCTCCGATCCTGGTCTCAGACACATCGTGACCTTCGATGCGAACCACAAGCCTGAAGACGTGATCTCGGAGGGGATGGTTGAGCCCGGAGGGCTGGCGCTCGACAAAGAAAATCGACTGCTCTACGTGGCTGATGTCGAACTGGATCAGGTTCTTGTGTACGACGCGGACAGCTTCAAGCTGCTGCGCAAGATCGGTACCACCGGGCACAAGCACGAACTCACTACTCCCGGCGATTTTTCGAAACCCACCGCCGTAGCGGTCGACCAGGATGGCAACCTCTACGTTTGCGACACCCTGAACAATCGGGTTGAGATCTTCGACGCCGATGGCAAGTTTGTCAGCACGTTCGGCAAAGCGGGAGACGGACCGGGATATTTTTCTCGCCCCAAGGGAGTCGCTATCGACTCTGACGGACACATCTGGGTCGCTGACGGCATGCAGGATCGCGTTCAAGTCTTCAACAAAGACGCGCAGCTACTTATCAGTTTTGGCGGGCATGGACTAATGCCAGGACAGTTTCAGGGATTGGTCGGGATCGCCACCGATAAGAACAACCGCGTGTTTACATCGGAAATGTTTCCCGGACGGGTGCAGCAATTCCGCTATGTGACCGACGCTGAGGCCGAGCAACTGAAGAAAGAGCGGGAAGATCAACGGGTGAAGAAAGCCGGCGGAGGGAACAAAGAGACCGCTCCCGCCCCAACACCCGCGGCCGCTGCTAAGAGCCCGCAGAGTAAGTAACTGATTGGTCGAATCTACTCGTAGAGACATAGCTCAGCTACGTCTCTCTCCCCACGATTTGAGAAGCCGCGTAGCGGAATTGAGCTAGTCGCCGCAAACCGCCTTCGGCCCGTGATGAATTTCGCAACAGCCCCGATGTAAACCCTCTCAACTGAGGAATTTGACCAACACACGCCTGACAGTGGTTGATTTCCCCCAGTTCCCTGGAATTTCTCCGGCTGCCGATTCATTCCACGCCCTGCGACAAGCGGCATGGAATCAATAGCTTACATTTGAGATGACCGGAACAAGGCTGCCTGGGCATTTCGGATAACCAGTTGCACTACTACCAGCCGAGGGGCGGTTGCACCAAGCGCCTAGGCGCAAAATGCAGCCCTCGGCCTAAGCCTCTGGGAGTTTAGCGACAAGCTGACTACATCATTCATGGAGGTCGTGAGATTTTATGAAGAAAGTGATTCTGGTAGCGATGTTCGTACTGGCGGTCGGGGGCTTGGTGATGGCACAGAATGCATCATCCACGGTTGACGTCCTCGGCGCGCACAACAATGGCGGCCGCGGTTGCGCGGGCTGTCACCAACCGCATAGCGGATCGCGTGGTTCAGGCCAAAACGGCACCACCGACTCCGGCAACTACGCTCTGTGGGGCCAGGATGCCAGCCCACTGTATGGCGCGACCATCGCATTCGGCGACGGTGGGAAATACACGGAAGTTCTGCCGGCTAACTTGACTGTCGCCAGTTCCGATGTGGGCGGCATTCTGCTTTGCCTCAGCTGCCATGACGGCAACGTCACGTCCAAGAACATGATGGCCAACCAGTCGTATGAACAGAGAATTGGCCTTCTGACCAATACCGCCTACGGCAGCCAGCCCATTCCGACCCTTCTCGGAAGCGACGGCTCGACTGTCAACAACTACCAGAATGACCACCCAGTGGGCACCAACGCCACGATGGTCAACTTCGGCAAAGTGATGCAGGGTGCAACCAGCGGCGTCGTCTGGGCCAACCCCAACTTCACCGTAACCGCCGGATCACAATACGCCCAGTTCGTAGCGAACTACGGCTATCCAGCGATCGCGCCCGGAAAATGGGGCCCGCAGTATGGTATCACCGCCGCCGGAACGCCCTATGTTTTGTGCACCACCTGCCACAACCAACACGTGATGACGGTGTACTCGTCCAGCACTCTTAGCCCGATCGCGGGCAACACCGCTGGGTTCTATAACACGTTCTTCTTCGTGAATGGACCATACAATCCGAATATCAACACCGTGTCCAACGCGAATGCTCCTTCGACCACACAGTTCTGCCGCCAGTGCCACTTTGGCGAAGCGAACGAAGCCAACAACACCAATGGCATCACCACAGTATTCCAGTAGACCCGAGTTGATGTGCGAACGGGGGGAGAGAGATTCGCTCCCCCCTTTTTTACTACCGGTTCTTCGAAATTGGTAAGCGAGGCAATATGAAATACCAACTTCCAATCTGCGGCTTCCTGGCAATCGCACTCACGGCGGCATCTGCTCAAATGGCTTCACACACGCCGACCGCGATCACGAACACGGCTTCCGCTCAAACCTCACCCCTTCAGGTGAGCGACAAACCGGTAGCGCGGGTAAACGGGGCCGTGCTGACGGATCGCGACTTGCTGCGCGAGATGTATGCCATTTTTCCCTATGCGCAACAGCACAACGGATTTCCCAAAGCTCAGGAAGCAGCTATCCGCCAGGGCGCATTGGAAATGATCATCTTTGAGGAGCTCGTGTATCAGGAGGCGGAGCGGCGCAAGCTGGCGGTTCCAGCCGCGAAACTCAATCAGGCGGACGCCGAGTTCCGGAAACAGTTCAACAGTCCCGACCAATACCAGCAATACTTGCAGAGCGAGATGCATGGTTCCGAGCAACGTGTGCGCCAGCAGATCCGGCGTTCTCTGCTGATTGAGCAGGTCTTAAAGACCGAGGTAGAGCTGAAAGACACGGTTAGCCTCGCAGAAATGCAGACCTATTACGCGAAGAACGCCGCTCGTTTCTCGCAACCGGAGACATTTACGTTCCAAAGCATTTCCATCGTCCCTCCGCTTAAGGACAGCCCCGAACAGGCAAAACAAGCCCGCACCAAAGCGGAGGATGCTCTGCGGCAAGCCAAAGCGACGAAGAGCTATCAGGATTTCGGACTACTCGCCGAGAAGATCTCTGAAGACGATTTTCGTGTGAACATGGGCGACCACAAGGCCGTGTCCAGCGATAAATTACCGCCGCAGGTGGTCAAGGCTTTCCGAGCCATGCAAGCTGGACAGGTCAGTGGAATAATCCAAATTGAAAGCGCATTCACGATCCTCCGGCTGAATGCCCATACGACGCCTCGCACGAAACCATTCTCTGAGGTCAAGACCGAGCTGAAGCAGGACCTGCTGAAGAGTAAGTACGAGAAGTTACGCTCGAATCTGGCGAAACAGCTACGCGCCAAGGCGAAGATCGAGGTCGTGTAGCGTACGACCCGGAAACTGACTCATTTTGTCTTCCTGAACGAAGTGAAGGACCTATGCACTCTGCGGGTGATTGCATAGGTCCTTCACTTCGTTCAGGGTGACCGTTTTATTTCCAATCTGATTCTCTGTTCTTCGAACGTCCTCAATCGGGCGTTTCTCTCATTAGAACCACTGGCGGAATGCCTGCTTTTCCCGTTGTTGTGTATTTCAACTCGCGCGCCGGGTGATATGCCGCACTTCACTTCGATTCCCACGTCTCGATAGGCTCAGTTAAGCCGCAACCGCTCTATTTTCAATGTCTTAGAAATTAGTAAAGCGCCCCCGATTTGGCAATCGTTGTGCCTTCTAAGAGTGCAAGGAGCCGTGGTCCTGAGCCGAAAGGCGAAAGGGCACAGCCGAAATGAGAGTTGCGCATCGCATCATCGGGCTGGCGACATTGGCGATCGCCCAAATCGCCTTCTCTCAAAGCCAGCCACAGACCCAGACTCCTGAGCTTTCCATTGGCGAGAATACCAAGCTGAGCGCGGGTGGCCTGTTTACGTTTGGATATAGCGGGGACTACGGCGACGTCATTTCCTCACAACACGGATTGAATTTCGGCGTTGACGGCAGGCTTTCGGGTTACTACTACAATCCTAATTTCATCTCTTTCACCGCAACGCCTTACTACAACCAGTCGCGGGCCAACTCTAGCTATCAATCTCTAACGGGTGCGACTGGCGTTAACGGGACTGCGAACTTCTTCGGCGGCAGTCACTTTCCGGGCTCAGTAAGCTACCACTATGACCGCAATAGTAGCGGGACCTTTGGCTTGGCCGGTCAGCCCAACTTTACCACCGTGGGCAACGATCAAGGATTTGGCATCAACTGGAGCGCCTTGTTTCCCAACATGCCAACGTTGTCGGTTGGGTATTCGCAAGGCGGCGGCAGCGGAACGATCTATGGCACCGATGAACAAACGAACTCGAACGCTCACCTCTTGAACGTTCGTTCGGGCTATGAAATTGCCGGATTCCGTCTGAATGCCTTTCTCGACCGAAATAGCATCAGCTCGACCTATCCGCAATTCCTGGCAGGACAATCAGAGTCGGTGCAGGATTCAACCGGCGACGACGTGGGATTTGGAGCGCAGCACGCCCTGCCGTTCCACGGCCAGTTTTCCGCGAACTACACTCGGGCCTCGGCCGATACCAGCTACCTCTCTGATGCGGGGCAGACCTCAAGTAAGTCGAACTATACCGACGACATCATAAACACGGGCGCCAGCTTTCATCCGACGATGAAACTCACCCTGAATGTCACCGAGAACTACACGAGCAACCTGAACGGATACTTGGCGCAGAGTCTGGGCACCGGCGGAACCGTAGAGCCGGGACTCAGCCTGGGTTCGGGAGCGCACTCCTCGACTCTGGGCGGCGGCGCAACCTACCAGTTCACGAACTATTTATCGGCGTCATCCCAGGCGACCTATTACGACCAGTACTATTTCGGAAAGAGCTACACAGGGACTTATCTCAGCGGTACCGTGAGCTATGGAAGAAGGCTGTTTGACATGTTCACCTTCTCCGGTTCGGTCATCGATAGCAGCAATGGTCAGGGCACGAACTCACTGGGATTTGTCGGGAACATGAACTTCTTTCGCAGTATCAAGGGCTGGCAGCTGTCGGGGGTCTTCAGCTACGCGCAGAACGTGCAGTCGATACTCGTCACGTACACAACCTCCTATTACAACTACAACGCGAACCTGCATCGCCGCTTGCCGGGCGGCATGCAGTGGACCGCAGCCTTTAACGGATCTCACAGCGGTTTAACGAATTATCAAGGGACGAGCAGCCGCAGCGAAGGCTATTCCACGTCGCTCGGTTCACGGCGGTACAATCTCTTCGCCAACTACACTCAAGCGACGGGCATATCGCTGTTGGGAGCGACCGGATTCGTGCCGGTTTCCGGGACCCCAGGTGTGACCGACTTCATTACGTTCGGCGGATCGAGCTACGGTGGCGGCATCTCGGTCACTCCGATACGACGACTCGTGATCGCCGGAAGCTATAATCGCGCCATCAGCAATACATTGGGCCAAACGATCTCGCACAATAACACCGTAATCTACGACGCCCAGATGCACTACCATTTACGGAAGATCGGACTGGACGCGGGTTATACACGGTTCACCCAGGGAATCAGCGCCGTGGGCGCGCCGGCAAATACTACAGCCTACTTTGTCGGAATATCCAGATGGTTCGACTTCTTCTAGAGCCGCGGCGCAGTTTGGCTTTTCATCGGAAACTGCCTGTGGCCGGGCTGATGATCCTGCTCGCGCTATTTCTGATCTTGCCCGCATCCGCGGCCAAGCGTCCCAAAGAAACGATCAAGCCTTCCGCGCCCGATCTGGTGATGGAGGGCGGCCGCAAACTTTCTTTCGAGCGCAGCTTCAGCCTGGAGCGCGAGGTGAAGCCCAAGCGCAGCTTCTGGACTCGCGTGGTCGACACCATTGCGGGGCAGCCGGACTTTCACTACCTCGTCAGTCCCTACAGCGTGGTTACCGATTCGCGCGGACGCATCATCGTCACCGATGTGGCCGCGGCCGGCGTCCACATCTTCGATTTCGATCAGCAGAAGTACAAGTTCCTCTCGCGGCGCGATACCGGGAAAGATCCCATGCTCACGCCGCAGTGTGTGGCCGTCGATGCGCAAGACAATATCTACGTCACCGATTCTCAAGTCGGAAAGATCTTCGTCTTCGACGCGAAGGGCAAGTATCGCCGCGCGATTGGCAGCCTGAAAGGCGGTGAAGGATATTTCAAGCGTCCCACGGGAATTGCTATCGACTCTGCGGCCCAGCGCATTTATGTCAGCGACACGCTCCGCAACAAGATTTTCATAATGGACATGCAGGGCAGCGTTCTGCAGACGATCGGCAAGACGGGCACCGCCGACGGCGAGTTCAACTATCCTACCGAGTTGCGACTGCACGGTTCGGATCTGGCGGTGGTCGATGCCATGAATTTCCGCGTCCAGGTATTCGATCGATCGGGTACATTCCGCTACGCCATCGGCAAACCAGGTGACGGCACGGGATGGATCTTCCGGCCCAAAGGTATCGGCTTTGATTCCGAGTCGCATCTCTACGTCGTCGACGGACAGTGGGGAGTAGTGCAGGTCTTCGATGAGCAAGGACAGCTACTCTACTACTTCGGAGGGAAGGGAACCGGGGCCGAGCAATTTCAGCTGCCTACTGGCTTGCAGATCGACAATCACGATCGCATCTACGTCGTCGATTCCTTCAACCGGCGCGTTCAGGTATTTCACTACTTCGGACTCGGACAAGCGGCAGACGGGAGGAAAGAGCCGTGAAGCCTCTCCTGTCACTGGCGTGCCTGTTGATTGCCGTCCAGAGTCTCGCCCAGGCGCCTACGGCCGACGTGCTGGGAGTGCACAACTTGTCATTGTCCAGCGGTTCGTCCGTGTATTCGCAAGGAAGCCTGGGATGCACGTTTTGCCACGCTCCGCACAGCGGACTCGGCGGCAACACACCGCTGTGGAATCAGAAGCTGTCGCAGAAATCGTACGTACCCTACAGCAGCACAACGGATCCGAACCAGGGCAACACGCAACCCACACTTGGAGTCACTAGCAGCCTCTGTCTGAGCTGCCATGATGGCACCGTGGGTGTCGGGCAATCCGCTGCCTATGGGCAGTTGCCCACGGTCGGAACCATGAACAGCGCCGATTCGTTCGGCACGACTCTGACCGGATCGCACCCCTTCAGTCTGGTAACTCCGCTGAAAGATGCATCCAACCTGGTCGCCTCGTTGTCTACCCAAGGCAAGACTGCCGACCCAACCGGCGCCGTAAAGTTGGTGAATGGCAACATCGAGTGTACGAGTTGCCACGATCCGCACGTGCAGAATATCGACAAGATCGCACAAAACTTTCTGGTGCGCGACAGTTCGGGAGCGCAGATGTGCCTGGCGTGCCATGATCCCAACCGCGTGGTACAGGGCCAGGTCAATCCGCTTGCGGGATTCACGAATAGCGTCCATCAGACCGCGACCAACCAGGTCTCACCCGATGCTCATGTCGGCCCCTATCCGACCGTCGGAGTGAATTCGTGTGCGTCGTGCCACATGTCGCATGATTCGGTGGCTCCGGCGCGACTACTGCGACCCGCGGCTCCCGCTGCTCCGGCGTATGACCCGGTGACTCAGAGTTGTATGACGTGCCATGGCGGCGGTACGTACGTCTCGCCGGCGCTTCCTAATGTAATGGCCGAGGTCGCGAAAGTAAGTCATCCTCTGCCTTCGGGAAACAACTTTCACGACGCGGGAGAGGCGCCGCTGCTCAACAATAATCGCCACGCCACTTGCGTGGATTGCCACAGCGCCCATGCTTCCAATCCCGAGTTGCAGTTCTCTTCGCCTCCTGCCATTCGCCCTCCGCAATCGGGCGCGACGGGCATCAGTGCGCTCGATGGTATTACGGCGACAATTCCTGCAGTCAATCAATACGAAACGTGCCTGCGCTGCCACGGCACCAGTACCGGCAAGCAGAGGCTCATTCTTTACGGCTATGCTCCGATTCGCGTGGTTTCTGCTCCCGACTCTCTGAACTTGATTCCGGAACTCGCATCGACGGCAACTTCGAGCCATCCCATAACGCATGCGCGTTCCAGTCCGTTGCCGCAACCCAGCCTGCTGCTGAATATGCTCGACGAGAAGGGGCTGGCATCTACGCGCGTGGTGGGGACACAGCTTTTCTGCACCGACTGCCATAACAGCGACGACAATCGCGAATTCGGGGGCGCTGGGCCCAACGGTCCGCACGGTTCGGTCAATTCGCACATTCTTGAGCGCAATTATCAGTTCAGCCAGGCGGCGGTCCCGGGCGGACCGGTCACGAATACGTTCCCGAATCCTGATACCAGCGTCGCCGGACCTTTCTCCATGTGCGCAAAGTGCCACGATCTCGCCCAGATCTTTGCCAACACCAGTTTCCCCCAGCACAGCCTGCACTCCAATCAATACGGATTCAGTTGTTCTGTTTGCCATACGGCACACGGCATGGGCGGGACCTCTCCGACCGTTAGTGGCGAGCGCATGGTGAACTTCGACGCCAATGTCGTCGCACAAAATGGCGCCGCTCCCATCGCGTACAACCATGGTACCAACACCTGCACGCTGACCTGCCATTCCACCGCTCACAATGCGGATGGAACGGTGACCTCGATTACCGCGCCGGCTGCGAAGCCGAAGGGAATTAGAAACCGGTGAGCTTGCGTCTTGGCCCCGTGGCAATAGATTCAGTGCATGCCAGCAAGGGTTAAAACACGCGTGGAGTGTGGCGAAATGCTCCGAGGCGATTCGTGAGAATGAAGGCACGGGTGTGCGGCAATTGGTAAACCGCTGAAACAAAAGATTCATCGTTCGCTGGTAGCTACTAAGGCTTTGGCATTGCTGGTGCATGGAACCATCGGTTGCGTTGTATATCTGCGCCTGCACTTCGTTTTTCCGGGGCGTCGTATCTCCTGCTTCCAAGCAGGACATCGCATGCACGGGGACCGGCAGGGCTGGATGACTTCGAACTGACGCCGTGGTTAGGCCCACGGATTCGGCTCGGCTCCTCCAGCCCTGTATCGTGAAACTGCGAGCGGGCCCTGAGATTGGAGAGTTGTTCGAGATGGCGGCAACTGCGAACCAGGTAAGTGTCGGCGGCGAGCGCCCAAGCGCTAAGCGCTATTGGCCGCAAATCGCCAGTGCCATCCTGATTCCTGTCCTGCTGCTCGTCGTGATCGAGGGAGCGTTGCGGCTCTTCGATGTCGGCTTTCCCACCAGCCTCACTGTGCCCTGCACGTTGCAAGGGCATGCGGCCGCCTGTTACAACCTCTTCTTTCCCGCGCCGTTCTTCCCGCCAGGCATGATTAAGACTCCCCAGGCATATGCCATTCCGGCAGAGAAATCACAGGGAACCTTCCGCATCTTCGTGCTCGGGGAATCCGCTGCCATGGGAGATCCCGACCCGGCCTATGCCTTCAGCCGCTATCTCGAGGTGATGTTGCGGCAACGCTACCCGTCGATGAAATTCGAGGTCGCCAACACCGGCAGTGTGGCCATCAACTCGCACGTGTTGTTGCCCATTGCACAGGGACTCGCAAAACAGCGTCCCGATCTATTCATCGTCTACTCCGGCAACAATGAAGTCGTTGGCCCTTACGGTCCTGGTACCGCCCTTACCTCTTCGGGCATGAGCCTGCCGGTCATCCGCACCAGCATCTTCGTCCGTTCCACGCGCATCGGACAACTTCTCACCAAGGTTGGAAGCCAGAAGAAAGAATGGGGCGGAATGGAGATGTTTCTCGACAAGCAGGTGCGCGAGAGTTCTCCGCTCATGCAGTATGCGTACTCGAACTTTGAAAGGAACCTGAAAGATACGGTCGAGATCGCTCGCCGAACTGGCGCACGCGTCATCGTGAGCACAGTCGCCACCAACCTCAAGGACTGTGGGCCATTCTCATCCCTGCACCGGGAAAACTTGGCGCCCGAGGAGTTACGTTCCTGGACGACACTGGTGCAACAAGGAAAGGAATTCGAGGCAGCCCGCTCCTATCCCGAGGCGCTGCAGGCTTACCAGGCAGCCACAAAAATTGATGACCAGTTTGCCGAACTGGAATTTCGCATGGCTCGCAGCCTCTGGATACAAGGAGACTACGACGGCGCCAAACAACATTTTCTGCGGGCCCGCGATCTGGACACACTTCGCTTTCGCGCCGACAGCAGGATTAACGCCATCAATCGCTCGGTGGCGTCTTCGACTACCGGCGCCGAGCTCGTGGACGCCGAAGCTTTATTTTCCAAAGAAAGTCCGAACGGAATTATCGGCAGTGACCTCGTTTATGAACACGTTCACATGACTCCTCTTGGCAATTACCTGCTGGCTCGCGCCATGTTTCTTCAGATCGCGAGCAAGTTGCCGTCAGAAGTTGGGCATCCCATAACCGAGGCCGATGTTCCTACCCAGGCGGAGTGCGAGCAGTTGCTGGCTTTCACCGGCCATGACCACGCTCGCATCACCATCGAAATGCTGCAGCGATTGCAAAAGCCGCCCTTCACCAACCAGGTGAATCATTCTGATCAGGTTCTGCGACTGACGCTCAAGGCCGAAGGGCCCAGCGAGAGCGCTGACGAAACCGCCGCTCAATACGAATGGGCAATCCGAAAGAATCCCGCCGATCGCGTCTTGCACTACAACTACGGACTTTTCCTCTTCGAACACAATCGCAATGCCGCCGTCCAGCAGTTGAGTATGTCCCGCGCGTGGGACGGCTTCCCCGTATTTACTCCGGATGGCGTGCCGGTGCAGTAAGCGTCAGGGCAGGATCTTCACAGAATCCTAGAACTTGTTGTACATGAACTGCGCCGTGCTGGCCCCTTGCGTCAGGGTCACGAGTAGCAGAAAGATCAGAGCTAAGGCATATACAGGCGGGATCCAAAACCAGCGCCAGCGCGCCATGAGTCCAATCATGGTCGGCTTTAAACCGCCTTCGGTCGTTGGAATCTCATCTGAATACCGGGCCAGCGCGTCCGCGATCAACAAGACGATCGCATAGCCAATGGCCACCGCCGCAACCAGAAAATAGAGGCTCGCGCTTAGAACATGCGAACCGTAGTTCATGGGCGAAACAATCGCTCCGATCATTTGCCGCGCTTGCGGCAGGGAACTGGCACGAAAAAAGATCCACCCCAGGTTGATGAGCGCCATGGTCGCAATCCACGAGATTGGAAGCCAGGATTTAGCCGGAGGATTCCAGTCGAACCTGCGCTGCGCCTGCTGCACCTGGCGATGCAAAACCAGAAGGGTTCCGTGATAACAGCCCCACAAAAGAAAAAGTAAACTCGCCTTGTGCCATAGCCCAAACACCACCATCGCGATTACCAGCGCAAGGTTTCGCCACCACATTTCACGTCGCACCGTAGCTAGCGGAAGAAATAAGTAATCTCGAATCCAGAACGACAGCGACATATGCCAGCGCGTCCAGAAGACTGAAGCATTGGTTGACGCAAAGGGACGCGCGAAGTTTTCCGGCACAGCGAAGCCCATCGCTTGAGCGGCCCCGATGGCAATATGCGAGTAGCCCGCGAAATCAAAAAACAGCTGTAGTCCGTATCCCAGCGCCAGGCACCACACGTCCGCGGCGCTCCACTGATGCAACCGATCAAACCCGCTGGTGATCCCGTCTCCGCCGAAAATTCCTTGCCCCAAGAGTTTGGCTACTTGCATCATGAACATGCCAGTAGCGATGCGGGCAAACCCGCGCCATATGTCGCTCCGCGACGTCGGTTGCTCTGACCGGAATTGCGGCAGCATATCCGGCATCCGAAAGATCGGGCCCGAGATCGTCACTGGAAAGAAAGCCATGTACAGGGCAAATTCGAAAAATGTCGGATCCAACTCCTCGCCGCGATACTGATCAAAGAGGTAACTCATCGCCTGGAAGGTCCAGAACGAAAGCCCCAGGGGCAGCGCGAGATGGGAGAACTGTTGTAGCGAAGTATCCGGGAAATGCACGGCCACTTCCGGCAGATACTTAAACCCACCCAACAGCACTAAATTTACAACGATGCCTAGCCCCAGGATCGCCCCAGAAGGTTTTCGCAGTAGCCGTTGCCCCAAAAGAAAATTGAGAACCGTCGAGGTGACCAGAACCGCACCAAACCAAGGCTCCCAAGTCAGGTAGAGCCCATAACTCGCGATCAGCAGAACGGCCTGCCGTACCCTCCGCGAACGGACCTTCGCTAGGATTCCTGCGCAAAACAGGAACACCACACAGTACAGGATGCCTTGGAACAACACTCCTCCATGCGTATCGATGGAATCTAGCGGGTAGAGCTATCTATTTCCAGAAGATCTGGGACGATCGCGCTGGCAATAGCGAACCAGAATAAAGGGCCACCATCCGACTTACAAGAACACTCGGCTTGTCGGATGCAATAATATTGGGTGCAATTCCGCAATCTGATCGAAGCCCTTGAGGCAGCCCCCGCCAACCGTCCCTTCGTGACTGCTTGGATTGATGAGGATGAGCGCGAGACGGTGACCTTCGGCGATTTTCGCCGCCGTGCCCAGCGGCAGGCGACCTTCCTCAAGAATCACGGCGTTAGCGCTGGCGACCGTGTGGTGATCATCATGCCGCAGAGCATCGTCGCGATGACAACTTTCGTCGGCGCGATGACGTTAGGCGCAGTCCCCGCATTCCTGGCCTATCCCAATTTCAAGATCGAGCCTTCCAAATATCGCTCCGGCTTAGCCGGAGTCACCGCCAACCTCAACGCCAAGCTTGTGATTATCGACAACGAATTCCCTGATGAGATGCTCGGTCACGTTTCGTTGGGGAGGGAAACCACACTGATTCGTGCCGACGCAGACCCGATCGTAGATAAGGACCGTGCAGACCCAAGCCAACGCTTTTCTAACCCTCACATTCAATCTGAGAGCTTGGCTTTCATCCAGCACTCCGCCGGCACAACCGGCCTGCAGAAGGGAGTCGCACTCACGCACGCATCCGTCCTCCGCCAACTTCAACATCTTTCCCACGCCCTCAAGATCGACGCTGCCACCGACCGCATCTACAACTGGCTGCCCCTTTACCACGACATGGGTTTGATCGCGTGCTTCATGCTGCCCATGGTTTGCCACATTCCAGTTGTGCTGCAGTCGCCGATGGATTGGGTGATGCATCCCCACACCATGCTCCAGATGATCGACGAGTACGAGTGCACGCTGGCGTGGCTTCCGAATTTTGCTTTTCAATTCGTGGCTCGGAGGACGCCCGCCGCACTCCGTTCCAAGTACGATCTATCGTCGGTTCGCGCCCTCATCAACTGCTCCGAGCCCGTCCGCGCCAACAGCATGTCTGAATTTCAGAGAGCCTTTTCGGGCAGCGGATTGAAAGACTCCGCCGTGCAATCTTCCTATGCCATGGCGGAGAACGTTTTCGCAGTGTCGCAATCGAATCTCGATCGACCCGATGGGCCCGCTCGCATCTGGGCGGATGGTGCCCAATTTCGCGTCTCTCATCGAATCGTTCCAGTTGGGGAGCAGACGCCGGGCGCAATAGCGTTCACTTCCTCGGGCAAGGTGCTTCCGAGCCACGAAATTCGTATCATTTCCGAGGCTGGCATAATCCTCGGCGACAATTCCGTCGGTGAGATTCTGGTCAAAAGCGATTGCCTCTTCGACGGGTACTTCAACCGTCCCGACCTCACCTCACAGGCTCTCATCGATGGCTGGTACCACACCGGAGATCTAGGCTTCTCCCTGGCCGGCGAACTCTTCGTCGTGGGCAGAAAGAAAGACCTGCTCATCATTGGCGGAGAAAATATCTATCCACAGGATATTGAGGAGATCGTTGCTACCCATCCTTCCATCCACGACGGCCGCGCGGTCGCCATGGGCGTATACAATCCCGATCTCGGTACCGAGGACATCGTCGTCATCGCAGAGGTTGAGCGCGAAGAGTTTCTCCCCCGGGCAGCGGACATTGAAAGCGAAATCCGGAACCTGGTTGTTTCCGGTATGGGCGTTGCCATTCGTACGATTTTTGTGAAGCCCCCCAAATGGATTGTGAAGAGCACCGCCGGAAAGCCCGCTCGCTCCGCTACCCGTGAGAAACTGCTGCAGGAGCATCCAGAACTCGGAGTCGACTAGGAAAGGGAAGGCATGCCCGAAGAAGCGCAGCAAATGATCGCGTATATCGTCCAACTGCTCCGAAAACCCGGCATCACCCTCGACGAGAACACACCGCTCGTCTCCTCGGGACTCATCGACTCCATGTCACTGGTGGACCTGTTGTTGAAACTCGAAGACCTCACTCACAGGCGTATTCCCGCCGGCAAAGTCCAGCCCAAGGATCTGGATACAGTGACCAAAATGTTCGCCACCGCGCAACGCGTAGGCAAGCCCCGCAAATAGACCATCGGTCGCGATCGCAACCGGAAGCCGCTGACTCCCGACTCCGAGTACTGCCTACTGCCTACTGATCCCTCATTCCCCCAGCATCCAAGTGCCTGGCCGCCACTGCGCTAGACTCCTCTTCTTCGAGCATCTGATTCCGATCCCACTCCGGCCGCAGCACCATGGCTTTGATGTGGAAACGCGATTCCTTCGGAGCGTCATCCACCCGAATCAACATTTCATTCTTCTGCAGGCGAAATCGCGTCATCTCCGCCAGCGGTACCAGCTGTTCCGAGCTCTTCCCGCTGATCACGTACACCACTCGATCCGACACCAGGACATATTCCGGGCAGAGCGCCCCGGCCTCGACTTTTCCGCTTCCTGACATCGCCGCCATAAAACCGTGTTGTGGCCCCAAGCAGTCCGTCATGCGCATACGGATGATGGTGCCCTTCTGGACAGGTTGGGTTTGTGCCGGCAGCAAAACCGGGAAGGCGAACACGAAGATGCAAAACAGCATGCGTTTCATAGGTGTCCTCTTTTACTGAACTTGGTTGGGATAGTAATATCCGCTTCGGCTGCGGAACTGCAGTTTGAGGTTGTGTGTTGGCAGGATTCTTACTTCGTGGAATCCATAGGCATGGTTCGGCAATCGGTAGGTCACGGCATAGCTTGCCCGAAAACTTTCAAGAATTACATTCAGTGCCTGATCTGCTCTGCCCTTCAATGGAAAGTAGCGTCCCCCGGTGGCACTAGCCAAAGTCCCGAGAACCGCCGCTCCTTGAGAACGGTCAGCAGCCTTGTTCAAATCAATACAATCCAGTTGAACTTCGCTTCGCAGTGAGGCGTTGATGGCATTGCCCAGCGAACTTCGGCTGGCAGTGTCGAGACCATCGGAAAACACGATCAGCACTTTCTCGGCATGCGGATCGCCCTGCTGTGCCAGAAAGTTCGCTGCAAAGATAATGGTGTCGAACAGCGGAGTCAGTCCGCGAGCGCGTTCTCCGGGAAGTCGATCCGCGGCGTGCGACGAGCGACAGTTTCCCGCGCAAAGCTGAGCCGGTTGTGTGTCCTGAAACGAGAACATTGCCAGATTCTCGTCCGGAACGCCTCCGGTTTGAGAAACCAATTCCAGCGCATCCGACATTTCCTGTCGAAATCTCGGGCTCACCGACTCGCTGGTGTCGACCAGGATGGCGATTTCAAGTTTTGTCCAGTCCGATCGGGTAAAGCTTTGGAAATTGCGGACGATAACATCTTTGTCAACGACCGCAAAGTCGTTGGCCTGTAAGGTAGCCACGCCGTGATTGTTCTGGTCCATGGCTGAAAAGTTCAGCCGGACTTCCGTGGCGTTGGTACGGTAGGTATAGTCGGGCCGGTCTCCGCCCATGGCCGAAGAGATGGCCGCCCAGAATAGTAGGAGTGAGAATCGCGGCCAGTGACGTCGACTGGGTACAAGTGTGGCCATACCGACTACATCGGCCTTTCGCACGAAACTTTAGGGCGATCCCCGTTACGCTCGTCACCCCACGCCCCTGTATTGCCTTGGATGTGGCCGCACGGTTGCCTGTTGCTGTATGACCAAGAAATTTCTTAGAGGGTTTGAAGAATTCGCGCGTCGACGATCGTTGAATTTCTTCCCAACGGGTGGGCTCGCCCCCAAAATCAGTTCGCGGGAATGTCCGGGATTTGTGGCGTGGCTATTGGGAAATCTTGGGCTGGCGCGCCTGTGCAATCAGCTTCTCGACTGCGGCCTTCTTGTCTTCGGGCAAGGTGGGGTTCGCCTTCAACAATTGCTGCCACGCGCTGATCGCACCGCTGGGATCGTTTTTCGCCTGTAACCGGATCATCCCCAGGTTGAACAGGGAATTGGCGTCCTTGGGGTCGTAGCTCAGAGATTTTTGCAATTGCTGAATCGCACCATCGGCATCCCCATCGTAAAACAGGCACGACGCTAAATCCGTTCGCGCTGCCACGTTCTTGGGATCGGCATCGATCGCCTTCTGAAAGTACCCAGCTGCTTCCTTGAATTGATGCGTCGCCTTATAGAGCGTTCCAATCTGATTCAGCAGTTGAGAGTTGTTGGGATCGTTCTTCAACTTGGCGAGCAGCGGCTCTGCCTTTTTGTCCGCCATGTGCTTCATGTCTTCCAGGCTGGGTCTTGCCATCTGCGGATGGACGCCAGCCGAAGCACCCGCAGGCACGGACCCTTGCACCGCCGGTGGGACAGAAACATGGCTCGATGCCGATCCGCGATATAGGTAGCCCAAAACCAGTCCGATAGCCAGGCAGATGCAGGCCATCGCATACACTTGCGACGTCCGCCATGCTCGTGATGCGCCGGATTCCGCTTCGTTCGCCATAGTTTTTGATCCAGGGAGCAGCCCGTAGCCACCTCTCCATCGCACGCGGACGGCCATCTCAGCCATGCCATCCCGTCAATCGATTCAATGACTTGCAGGCGCTAAGTTCAGGCCAGCGGACGATCACGATCCCCGGGTCGCGTCTTTCCTCGCACATCCTGCGCTTTTTGGCGCGTCCCAGTGTGAATCCAATCACGTCCTCCGGTGTGCCCGAACACTGTCGGTTTCTAATCCTACCCGTTACTATCAAACGTCCTTCCCCGTAAGAACTCGGAAACTGCCCGTTGGCCCTTTCCCTTTCCGAGAGAGAGGCTCCATGCAAGGCCTCCGTAAACATTCCTCTCCCTTGCGCCCGGCGGCAACGTTACTCCGCCCACGCTCGTCGGACCTAATCCGGTCTCGCCGCCGGCGAACTTGTCTCCTCCCGCCCTGACACAGCCTCCCGGCCCCGAAATGTTTTTCAGGAGGCGGACCATGACTCGACGCTACTTCTTCACGGTTGCCACCCTGTTGGCATCCTTTCAGCTTTTCGCAGGCAGCATTCCGAAAGTCAATCCCGATCAATCGATCGATCGCATCGTCGCCAACGAACGCGCCTTGAGCGCCACCATGCGCAACTACAGCCCGATGGTGGAAACCTACCTGCAGCGCATGCAGCCCGACGCCACCTTGGGATTCGTCCCCTCGGAGGATCGTTACTTCCTTGGGCGCGTGCAATTTCAGCAGGCGAAGGAAGAGTTCTATCTCGACAAACGCCTGGTCGAGCGCATGGCAGGTTCGTTCTCGAAGCTCTATTCGCTGAGCCCGGTCGGATTCTCCAGCATGATCTTCGTCGACCGCGCTGGATTCGATCGCAAGAATTATCAGCTGCGCTACATGCAGAGCGAGTTCCTGGGAGAAGTGCGCTGCCTGGTGTTTGAGGTCAGCCCGCGCAAAGACCGCAATGCCAGCCGGTTCAAGGGCGCCATCTGGGTCGAAGACAAGGGCTACAACATTGTCCGCTTTAACGGCAGCTACGGAACTTTCCACATCGATAGCTGGCGAATGAATCTGGGGGAAGGCTTGTGGCTTCCTGCCGTGGTCTACTCTGAAGAATTCGACTCCGCCAAACCGCAAGCCCGAAATCCGCGGCTGAAGGCTCAGACCCGCATCTGGGGCTACAACCTTGGTCCCCGACGCGAGTCGGAGTTTGCGGAAATCATCGTCGACCCCTCCGTTGCCAAGGACTTGTCCGAGACTCCCGACCAGAGCCCGCTCGATATTCAGCGCTCTTGGCAGAGGCGCGCCGAAGACAACGTCATCATCAAGCTCGAGGAACTGGGGTTGGTCGTGCCCGAAGGCGAGGTTGATAAGGTTCTGCAAACCGTCATCACGAACCTGGAAATTACCAACAAAATTGTGCTCGATCCTGAAGTTCGCTGTCGGATTATTCCCACCACGCCGATTGAAGTGGCAACGATCGGGCACTCGATTCTGGTCAGCCGCGGCCTTCTTGATGCCTTGCCGAACGAAGCCGCTCTGGCCGTAATACTGGCCCACGCGCTGGCGCATGCGGCTCTGGGCCACGATCTCGACAGCACGTTCGCCTTCAACGATCGCATGGTTGTGCCCAGCTTGCAGCAGCTTCCTCTTTTCGATTTCAAGCACAGCCCCGAGCAGGAACGGGAAGCGGAGACACTTGGGCTCAAGATTCTCGCCAACTCTCCCTACAAAGACAATCTCGCCGAAGCCGGTCTGTTTCTGAAGGCGCTCGCTAAGTACGAGCACAAGATGCCCAACCTGACGAAAGCGACTCTCGGCGAGAGCCTGGTCGTCGACAATCGAATTTCTTTCATGGCTGCCGTTGCAGACGCGGCGCCAGCGCTCGAACTCGATAATCCGCAGCAGATTGTTGCCTTGCCACTCGGCAGCCGCGTGAAACTCGATCCATGGGCCGGACAACTGAAATTCGTGAAGGCGCGCCCGCCGCGAATCTACTCGCCCAAAGACAAGCTGGCGTTGGAGGTCACGCCATTCTCTCCCTATCTGGTTCGTATCAAACCTGCCGCGACAGCAACAGCAACCGTGCCGGGATTCAATGAGGACCGCTAAGTGAGGACTCTATGAATCTCGCTGTGCGGTTCGCATTTCGCATGATCACTTCTTGTCTGGTAGGCACCTGCCTGTGCTACGCCGGGTCGCATCCCGTTCGACTCGATAAGAATTCCAATTGCCTGGAATGCCACGCCGATCATGCGACCGGAGATCATGTTCATCCCGCCGTCGCGCTGGGATGCAACTCCTGCCACATCATCGAAAACCATGACGACGCGACCGATGTCGCTCTCAAACCCGCGAAGGGTGTCGTCTGTTTCGAGTGCCATCAGCCTGCGACATTTGCGTATTCGCATCTGCCCTATACGTCGGGAATGTGCACGCGTTGTCACAACCCGCATGTCTCGCCGAATCCTCAGTTGCTCCGCGCTAACGTGAACGTGATTTGCCTGAGTTGTCATTTGCGTACGCCTCAGAGCGTTGCGTCCCGCTACATGCCGACGATTGAACTCACCGCCAACAACAGCATGGGACATCCTTACGAGCGTCATCCCGTAAGCGGAAGCCGCGATCCTCTTACAGGCGGTGAGATCTCGTGCCTGAGTTGCCACCTCGCCCACGGCGGAATGAAAGTCCATCTATTGAAAATGGCTGCGGCCATTCCAGAGGATGCCCTGAACCAGAATACGGAGACGAAAGACATGTGCCGCCAGTGCCACCTGCGCATGTGGGGACTGGAAGGTGGTTCGCAGCAAAAACACAAGAAAAAAGGACACTAGT
>Ga0207693_10000169_pt1 | contig 58960 bp, 66 predicted proteins | sample LARL81metaG_FD_184347 | JGI IMG/M metagenome (GOLD analysis project Ga0207693, IMG submission 184347) | Corn, switchgrass and miscanthus rhizosphere microbial communities from Kellogg Biological Station, Michigan, USA - LAR L8-1 metaG... | ecosystem: Host-associated > Plants > Roots >... | reverse complement strand
GAGGGAGGCGCGCGGGCCGTCATCGACGACGCCGTGCACGCGAAAGATGCGCTGGCCCACCTCGACGCGCTGGCCGGCGGCGAGATCGCGGCGGCGGCGCAGCACGATCCTGTGGCGCACGCGTGATTCCAGATGGGCGCCGCCCAGCGTGTCGGTCGCGGCGAGCGGCGTCAGTTGGATCCAGACGGTCGCGAACGCATTCCAGCTTTCGCTGAAGCCGCCGCTGCCGTCGGGCGTGAGCACGCGCGCCAGCAGCGTCGCGCGCTGGTTGAGTGAAGAGAGCATTTAGTAAAATTCCGCTAACTGTCATTCCCGGCCGAGCGATAGCGAGGGGAAGGGAACCCAGAAATCGACACAGCCAAGTCGCGTGGTATTCTGGGTCCCCTTTCCTCGCATCGCGCGCAACGCGCGCGATGCTCGCCGGGGATGACACTCTGTTAAATCTTCAAAACCCGATACGGCGCGAGCAGCGCGGCCACGTCCTGCGGCAGGTCGGCCGGCGCTTCGCCGCGATGCTCGTAGAGGAACGCGACGAGCGCGAGGATCGCGCTTTTCAGTCCCTGCGGCACATCCGAAGCGCCGCCATAGCCTGCGGAAAACGCGATCGCGATCGCGTTGATGTTGCGCAGCAGCGGTGGCAGCACCGTCGTCGGGCGCAACGCGATGCGGTTGCCCGCGAGATCGACGATGGTGCGCGCGGGATCGAGCAGGCTCGGCGCATCGTCGCGCGCGAACGTCGTGACCGATGTCACGCTGCGTAGCGGCGGCAGCGGTATGTCGACGACACCGCCGGGCGGCCAGGCGTCGAGCCACAGTGTCCAGCTTTGCGTCAGCAGCGCGCGCCCGGTGTGCCATTCGGCGCGCGCGCGCGCCGCGATAATGAGTGCGGTGACGAGCGCATCGTCGTCGGATGTGTCGAGCTTAAGCTGCGCCTTGGCATCGGCAAGCGTGACGGGTTCGCCCGCAGGCGGTGTGGAGAGTGAGAGGGGCATGGTCTTCCTTTCCTCCCCCGTCGTTACGGGGGAGGTGTCGAGTGCAGCGAGACGGAGGGGGCATGGTTGTGGCCCCCTCCCCGGCTTCGCCGGACCTCCCCCGCTTCGCAGGGGAGGAAGAAGCGGCGTCAGCTCGCAGAAAACTTCATCAGCTTGATGGCTTCGAAGTTCTGCACGCCGCCGCCGACGCGCTTGGTGGTGTAGAAGAGCACATACGGTTTGGCCGAATAGGGATCCCGCAAGGTGCGGATGCCGATGCGGTCGACGACGAGATAGCCGCGCGCGAAATCGCCGAACGCGATCGAGAACGAGCCCGATGCGATGTCCGGCATGTCCTCGGCTTCGGCAACGGGATAGCCGAACAGCGTCGGCGGCTGACCGGCAGCGGCGCCCGGCTGCCAGATATAGTTTCCGACATTGTCCTTGAACTTGCGGATCACGCTTTCGGTCTTGCGGTTCATCACGAACGTGCCGTTGGCGCGATAACCCTGCTTCGGCGCGTAGGCAAGATTGACCAGCGCATCGGAAGGATTGCTCGCGGCGAACGCGCCATCGGCGCCCGATGCGATGTAGCCGAGCTTGCCCCACACCCAGGCACCATCGGCGACGACGGGCTCGATGAGGAAGCCCTTGGGTTGCGTCGTGCCGTTGCCGGAGACGAATGCGGCACCTTCCTGTTCGGCGAAGACGATCTGCACTTCGCCCGCCAGCCACTGTTCGATGTCGACCTGCGAATCGTCGAGCAACGTCGCGGTCGCCGCCGGCATGGCGTAAAGCTCCATCGCCGGGAAATCGATCGCGGCAAGCGTCGGCGCAGCGGTTGCGCTGCGTGCGTCGGTCTCGGCCACCCAGCCGGTGGCCGCACCCTGCGTCGCGATGGGCTTGCGATACACGTTGCTGCCGATCTGGCGCACGCTTGCGATGCCGCGGATCGGCGAGGCCTTCGCCAACACGCGATCGATGGTCTGCTCGATCTCGAGCGGCACGGTGTAGCCGCCATCGGCGGGCGAGCCGACGCTCATCGCCTTCAGCTCGAGCGCATCGAGCCCTGCCGTATCGCCCTTGCGTACATAGCGGTCGAAGGCGGATTTACGTTCGAGCGTCTCGCGCGGCGATTTCTTTTCGCCGCCGAGCGCCGAACGCGCAGCGGCCAGCGTCAGATCGTCGAGCACGCGCTTGTGCTCGTCGAGCGCGCGATTGATGCGCTCGACCTTCTCGTCGGTTACGACATCGGCCGAGCGACGTTCGAGCGCCGCCAGCCGTTCGTCATTGGCGCTCTTGAAGCTGTCAAAGGCGCGCAGGAAATCGTCGAACGCGTCCTTGACTTCGGGTGTTACGGCTTTGGTTTCCAATTCCATTCTTCCTTCTCCTTGGTTGAACTCAGTTTGCACTTGTCATCCCCGGCCGAGCGATAGCGAGGGGAAGGGGAGCCAGGATTCGATGCGGCAAGGCTTTTTGTAGGCCTGGGTCCCCTTCCCTCACATCGCGAGCTTCGCTCGCAATGTTCGCCGGGGATGACAATCGAGTTTGTTGATCGAAAAAGTGCACTTGCCTTGCGCAGTTGTATGGCCGCGTGGTTTTTTATGCCGATGGCGGTGACTTCGCTGCCGGCGAGCAGCGGGAAGGTCACGATCGAGATTTCCCACAATTCGATTTCGAGCAGCGTGCGTTGACCGGTGAGTCGATCGCGCCTGGCGCGCATGGCGCGAAAGCCGATCGACAGGCCATTGAGCGCGCCCTTGCTGATGAGGGCCGAAACATCACGCGCGCGTTCGACGTCATGGATCAGTCGACCGCGAACATAGAGACCTTTCTTGTCCTCGCGGATCTCTTCCCACACGCCGATCGGCTCGTGCGCGAAATGCTGATAGAGCATGCGCACGCGCGACGGCGGACGTTTCCTGAGTGAACGGGTGAACGCCCCGGGCGCGACGATGTCGCCCGCTCCGTCGGCCACGTTGAAGAGCGAGGCATAGCCTTCAAACTCGTCGCGGCCGAGCGCTTCCAGGAGCGCAGGCGTATCTCTGCGCACGAGCCTGGGCTCGACGCGTTGGATGATGGTCATGTGTGTTCCGTTTCCCCCTCCCCGGCTATGCCGGACCTCCCCCGTAAACGGGGGAGGAAAGAGGAGCGTTGAATTTCCTCCCCTGCGTAGCGGGGGAGGTGCCGCGCGCGTCAGCGCGCGGCGGTGGGGGCGCGATCCAGCTTGTTCTCGATGCGGGCGAGCGAACCTTTGATCTCGGTGATCTGTTCTTCGAGCACGGCGACGCGCTCGATCGCCGCCTGCTCGCGCGCGATGGTGCGCTCGAGCGTGGTGATGCGTTCCGCCGCCGAGCCCGCCCAGAACAGAGCGCCCGTCGTCTGCAACAAAAATGCCGCCACGAGGGCGGCGGGAAATTTTTTCTCCAGCACCGGCTGGAGGGTTTCAGTAAGAGTCATGTGATTGATCCTCCTCGCCCCCGCGCAGCGGGGGAGAGGTTGGGTGAGGGGGTGTCGAGTTCATGCTTGATCATCGTCAACATCGCCGCGAACGCGCTCGCAATATCGTCGTTCTTGATTCGGATGACGCGATAGCCTCGTTCAATGAGAAATCGATCTCGAATTCGATCATATTCGACGCGTCCGTCATGCAGCTTGCCATCCAGTTCTACGATCAACTTCTTCTCGATGCAGACGAAGTCGACGATATACGCGCCGATCAAGACTTGGCGCTTGAACTTGTGGCCACCGAGCTTGCGATTTCGTACTTCCGACCAAAACAGGTTCTCCATCGCAACGGGCTTGCGTCGCATCTCTCGCGCGCGAGAGCGGTTGAGGTCTTGATTCCTTCTTTCAAGTTTTCGATGAGGCGTCACCATCCCCCTCACCCTACCCTCTCCCCCGCAAGGCGGGGGAGAGGATGACTGTGTAAAAATAATCATCCCACGACATCTCCGCTCAGCAGCGGGCCGTAGCCGGCGGCGGCGCGTTTTTCGTTTTGCGTCAGGAACGTCGCGTTGTTGAGCTTGTCCCATACGCTTTCGCGTTCCAGCGCGAGCGCTTCGACCGCGTCGATGTTGTAGGCGATGCGCAAGCCCGCGCCGAAACGCGGCGCCAGCCAACGCGTCAACGCCGAGGCGGTGCGCGCCACCAGCGGCAGCACCGTCTGGCGCCAGAAAGTCAAGTTCGCCTCCTTGTAGTTGGCGAACGTGTTGTCGCCCGGAATCCCCATCAACAGCGGCGGCACGCCGAAGGCGAGCGCGATTTCGCGCGCGGCGAGATTGCGCGAGTTCGCGAAATCCATGTCGGCCGGCGTGTAGCTCATCGCCTTCCAGTCGAGCCCGCCTTCCAGCACCATCGGCCGCCCGGCATTGAGTGATCCCTGATAGGCGTCCTCGAGCTCGCGTTTCAGACGTCCGAATTGTTCGTCGCTCAAGCCCGGCGCACCATCGGGTCCCTTGTAGACGAGCGCTCCCGACGGCCTGGCCGCATTGTCGAGCAACGCCTTGGTCCAGGTCGATCCGGCATTGTGGATCTCGATCGCATTGGCCGCAGCCGAGATCGGCGAGAGGCCGTAATAATCGTCGAGCGGATGAAATAGTGTCGCGTGCAAGAGCGGCAGGAAACCGCTCTGCGCATCGCGCGCGATGCGCGTGGTGCGCCCGTCGACCGTATAGTCGTAGGCGTGCGGCCAGCCGCCCGGTCCGGGCACGACGGCGACGCGATCGGGACGGAGATTATAGAGTGCCAGCACTTCGCTTCCGCTCGTCGCGGCCTGCATGTAGGCGTTGCCGGCGGATTGCAGGAAGGAATACCAGCGCTCGAAGAAACTCGTACCGTCTTCCTCCGGATTGGGTCGCGTCAGCAGCGCGAGCAGCGGATGGGATTCGAGCTCGGCTGTGCCGTCATAGAGGAGCCACGGCACCGAGGCCGCGCCTTCCGCGATCATGCGCACGCAGCGATAGGCCACAGCGTTGGAAAGGATCGCCTCGCGCGCCAGCTGGGGATAGTCGCGCGAGGCGTTGCGCGCGAGACCGGTGAGCTGCAACGCGATCAGCGGCGCGGATTTGGTTTCGGGCGCTTTCGCGGAGCGGAAGAGAAAATTGAACATTTCGTCGTGCTCGATGTTGAAATCAAACAGGTTTCCTCCCCCGTTGTTACGGGGGAGGTGGATTGGCGCGAAAGCGCCAAGACGGTGGGGGCAACGTACGCGACTCCCCCTCCGTCTCGCTGCGCTCGACACCTCCCCGTAACGACGGGGGAGGATGTTAAAGCGTTCGCACTTTCGGATTACCGCGTTTGACCGGCGGGATGAGTTCGGCGAGCGCCCAGACGAGCGCGTCCATGCGGTCGGGACTCTCGCCCGTGCCGTCATAGTTGCACATCTGATCCTCGAGGTCGGCGAAACTTCCGACGTGATGCACGCGGCCGGTTTCGTACGGCACCGTATAGGGCGACGCACGCACGCGTTTGCCGCGCGTCGCATGCACGAGCGTGAGCCGCGCCCTCGGCAGCGCGTCGTTCAGCACGGCGCGCACCATCTCGCCGCCCTGATTGGCTTCGGCGACGACGCAATCGGCTTCGTGGCGCTCGAACGCATCGGCGACGCGCTTGGCCCAGCCGGCCGGCGTCAACCCGTCGGCGGAGCAATCGGCGAGCACATAGACCTCTCTCTCGTCCGTGATGCCGGCGACAATGATCCCGCACTCGTCGCCATGCGCGCTCACCGGCGAATCGACGGCGACGACGATGCGCGACAGCGCCGGCGCCTCGCGCACGCGGCCGGCATCGATCCAGCTGCGTTTCCACAGCGCTGCGTCATTGTCCGCGATGATCTCGGCGTCGAGTTCCTGGCGACCGAGGCGCGAGCCGGCGTAGCGGCGCTGCATCGTCTCCAGGAACCCCGGCGCGAGATTGCCGGCGTTGGCCGCCGTCGTGCTCTTCGTCAGCGCGACATCGGGTGACTGCATGAGCATCTTCAGACTTTCTATGGCACGCGGCGTGGTGGTGATCGCCATGCGCGGATCGTCACCAAGACGAAGGCACATCAGCGTCATGTCGAGCGCGGCCTGCGGCTCTGGCCAGCGGGCGAACTCGTCGAGCCAGATGCCATCGAATTGATGGCCGCGCAGACTGTCCGGCTCGTCGGCCGACAAGACCGTCGCCAGCGCGCCCGAGGGCCATGTGATGCGCCGGTTCGACGGTTCGAACGTGGCGGTCGGACAAAGCTTCAACAAGCCGGATTCTCCTTCGATCATCACCTGGCGGGTGTCGTTGTGCGTGGCGCCGATCACGCCGGCGCGACGCAACGTTCCGCCTTGGATGCCATGGGCGATGAAGTGCGCGCCGGCGAGCGTCTTGCCCGCGCCGCGCCCGCCCAAGAACAACCAGATGCGCCAAGATCCTGACGGCGCATGCTGTTCCGGGCGCAGCCAGAACGACAAGCGCTCATCGATCTCCTTGGCTTCCCTGGGACTTAGGCTGGAAAAGAAGGCGCGCTTGTTGCTCTCGCTCAAGGAGTTCACGCAGGCGGCGTTCAAGTCTGGCGACCACGTCTTCGGAGCTCTCTGCCGACCGGGTGCTGCGTCTGACGGCACAATCATTCTCCATCTTGAGTAGTTCCTTCACTTCACGCCTGAGCGTGGCGAGCGTGCGCGCGTCTTGCGCGCGCATATTCTCGTCAACTTCGCGTCGCGGCGTATGGATCGTGGAGTCTGTCAGCCGGATCATCTGACGGCTGCATTCTTCGAGTTGTCGTCTGATCATGTCGTCCTTCCATCCTTCGGGGAGTTCTTCGACGTCTTTTGTGTGCCAATGGCGCGGATGCTCGCGCGCGTAGGGGCCATGCCCAGCGGTGTGGCTCATTGTTCTTTCGATGCAATTGTGGGGATATAGCGCAATTGGTGATTTGACCGACTCGGTTCAAGAGCGGCCTCGCTTTTTACAAAAGAAATTTTGAAAAAAATTCGCGCCCGGAAAGTTATCCAATAAAGTGACGCTGTCCCCGACGCGAATGCCGCGCGCAAGCTGGAAAAAATTTCGCGAGCCGTTGGATAAGTTTTAGACTTATCACGGCGCCGCTTGTCATTCTCGGCGAACATTGCGAGCGAAGCTCGCGATGTGAGGGAAGGGAACCCAGGATTAACAATAGCGGAGCCGCTCGTACGCATGGGTCCCCTTCCCTCGCGCTGCGCTTACGCGCACCGCTCGCCGGGGATGACAAGTGAGTTGGAGCTTTCCTCACATTACCGACCCTTAAGACGCGAAAAGCGGGCGGTACGCCGCAGGGCGCAAAAATATCGCCGCGAGCGAGCCTTGATTGCGCCGTAAATCTGGGCGAGGTACGCGGCTTATGGACCGCAACGAATTCTTCGAGACCCTCTGGGACAACCTCACGGAAAACCTGGAGGCGCTGAAGGAGCATGTCGTCCGCCAGCGGCGCTGGTACATTCCCATCGGTTCGGTCGCGGCAGTACTGGTCGCACTGCCGGTGCTTCTCTTCTACGTACTGCCGACCTTCCTCTCCTGGTTTGCGCCGCCGCTCGACATGACGAAGGACCTTTACACGGTCAACCGTCCGGTCGCCTTCACCTTCCTCGATGGGCAAGGCAACGAGGTCGGCCATCGCGGCGCCATCATCGGAAAGCGCCTGAGCCTGGAGGAAATGCCCGCCTATTTGCCGGCCGCCTTCATCGCCATGGAGGATCGCAACTTCTATTCGCATGGCGGCTTCGATCCGCGCGGCTTGATGCGCGCTCTGTGGATCAACTGGCGCGCCGGCCATGTGGTGCAAGGCGGCTCCACCATCACGCAGCAGACGGTCAAGATCGTCTTCCTGAACCAGGAGCGCACGCTGGCGCGCAAGCTCGACGAGCTGATGGATGCGGCGGTGCTGGAGAAGTCACTCTCCAAGAAACAGATCCTCGAACTTTATCTGAACCGCATCTATCTGGGTTCGGGCGCCTATGGCGTCGATGGCGCGGCGCACGTCTATTTCAACAAGTCGGCGAGCCAGCTCACGCTGCCCGAGGCCGCCATGCTGGCGACGCTGACGCGCGCGCCGTCCGCCTTTTCGCCCAGGCGCGATCTTGCGAAATCGCAGACGCGCGCGGCCATCGTCTTGAAGGCGATGGTGGAGACGGGTGCGATCAGCAAAGCCGAAGCCAATGCCGCGCGCGCCAATCCCGCCGTCATCAGCGACCGCGCGGCGGCGGATTCACGCAACTTCTATTTCGACACCGCGGCCGACGAAGCCAAGCGCCTGGTGGCCGAGCGCGGCGAGACGCCGGCGAGCGATCTCATCGTGCATACGCCCTTCGTCGCCCCCATCCAGGACGCAGCGCGGCTGAGCGCCATCCAGACCATTCGCAAAAGCGGGCGCAAGATGCATGCCAGCGAGGCCGCCGTCGTCGTGATGCGGCCCGACGGTGCGGTCGTCGCACTCGTCGGCGGCACGGACTATGCCGAGAGCTCCTTCAACCGCGCGACGCAAGCCCATCGCCAGCCCGGCTCGGCGTTCAAGCCGTTCGTCTATCTCGCCGCCCTCGAAAGCGGCTTGACGCCGTGGGACACGCGCTCCGACGAACCGGTCGACATCAATGGCTGGACGCCGACCAATTTCGGCGGCCGCTCCTACGGCACGCTGACGCTCGCCGATGCCATGGCGCATTCGGTCAACACCATCACCGCGAACCTGGCGCAGGAAGTGGGCGTGAGCAATGTCGTGCAGGCGGCGATGCGCTGCGGCATCCAATCGCCGCTCGCCGAGAACGCTTCGCTCGCGCTCGGCACCTCGGAAGTCACACCGCTCGAACTCACGCGCGCCTATGCGGTCTTCGCCAATGGCGGCTTGAAGGTCTATCCCTATTTCGTCACCGAGGTGGACGACAATGAGGGCCACGTTCTCTACAAGCGCGAGCCGCCCGCCGAGCCCGAACGGATCGTGGCAAGTCACGTCAACCGCGATCTCGTCGCCATGCTCTATGGCGTCGTCACCGAAGGCACCGGGCGCGGTGCTGCGATCGCGGGCCACGAAGCCGGCGGCAAGACGGGAACGACGCAGGATTTCCACGACGCCTGGTTCGTCGGCTTCACCACCGACTATGTCGCGGCCGTGTGGGTCGGCAACGACGATTCGACGCCGATGCGTACGGTCACCGGCGGCTCGCTGCCGGCGACGATCTGGCATGCGGTGATGACGGTGGCGGAAACCGGCCTGCCGTCGACCAAGCTCGACAAGTCCACGCCGCAGCCGGCTGTCGACACCGGCATCTTCTCCTCGACCGACACGTACACGCCGTCGGCGGGCGACGATGAATCCGGCAGCGGCCGCTATCCCGACGCACGCGCCGATCGCCCGCCGCCGGAGAATCGCGGCGATCGCTCCAACTTCTGGGATTGGCTCTTCAACGAGCGCGGCCGCGACGAAAGCGGCCGCCCGAGAGAGCCCGACGACAGCCAGGACGAGGCGAATTAGCGGGTGATACTTTCCCGCCTGCTGCTGCGGGCGAGGAAAGCACGGCGCGAATGAACGGCGGCGATGGCCCCTCTTGACGTTATTACTGTGTGTCTCTATGTATAGTGCTGGAAACAGTAAACTCAGCCCGTGCATAAAGAACACGCCGTCCTCGCCGGAAAGCTCGAGCAGGAACTGCGCCGCGGCGTCCTGATCCTCGCGGTGCTCTCCCAGCTCGAAGGCAAGCAATATGGCTACTCGCTGCGCCAACTGCTCGCCGCGCAAGGCATGCCGATCGAAGAAGGCACGCTCTATCCGCTGCTCCGGCGCATGGAAGAACAAGGCCTGCTCTCAAGCGAGTGGAAAATCGACGACGGACCGCCACGCCGCTACTACATGCGCAGCAAGCAGGGAAATGAAGTCTATCGCGACCTTGGCGCCTCCTGGCGCGCGCTGGTCGGGACGCTCGACAAGATGATGAAGGAGACAAGGCGATGAAGCCCGCCGATGTGATCGAAAGCTATGTGCGCGCCGTTGCCGCCCAGCTTCCTGTGAAGCAACGCGCCGATGTCGCGGCAGAGCTGCGTGCCCTGCTCGCGGAAGAATTGGCCGACGGCGACGAGGCCGCGGCGCTGGCGCTGGTGCGCAGGTTCGGGCGGCCGTCGGACGTCGCGGCGCGCTATCACACGCCCTACGCCGTCATCGAACCGGCCGACACGCGCAGCTTCGTGCTGGCGGCCGTCATCGGCGCGCTGCTCATTCCCACGACGAACCAGCGCCTACCGTTTTCTGTTGATTCCGCGACCGCGCAAGTCTGGTTTCTCGCCTGGCTCGGCACGCTCGTGATCCTGTTCGCGCTGAAGAGTTGGGCGGCGCGGCGCTGGCCGGATTCATTCCGCTGGAAGCCGTCGCCGGTTCGCGACGACGACCGCGTCAAGTGGATCGAGCAGGTCGCGCTGATCGTCGTACTCGCATTCTACGAAGTGGCGTATCTCTTGCCGGGGCCGGTGATCAGCGCTCTGTCCGGCGGGCGCGTCGATCCGGGGCTGCTCGTCTACACCCAGGATTTCGCGAACCCGCTGCGCATGCTGTGGTTCGCGCTGTTCGTGCCGGTGCTCATCGCGTTGGAGGCGATGGTCACCTTGCAGGGACGCTGGTCTCGACTGACGCGCACGATCGAGATCATGCTGTTCATGCTCGCCGGAACGCAGCTTGGCTGGCACGCAAGCTACGGCGACATCTTCGCCAATGCCGAGGCCGATCGCGGCGCACGCATGGCATGCCAGCTTCTGGGAGCGGCGTTGGAGTTTACGGCGGTGTACAAGATCTACCGCGAATGGGGCCGCATTCCGCCGGCGCAGAAAAACCTTCATCCGGCGCGGGCCTGACGAACGGGCCTTTATCACCCGCAAGGGCAGGATGGCTTTGGACGGTCGCTACTTGAGCGCGAGCACGACCGCGCCCGACACAGGATCGGTGACGCCAAGTCCCGAGCCCAGATCCTCAAGCGTGTCGCGGAAAGAATCCAGAGTCGCGATCATGTGGGAGCGCGCTTTGCCCAGCGCCTCCATGTCCGACCATTCGCCGATGATGCAATAGGTGTGATCGCCGGTCTTGATCAGGTTGGCATGGAGCAGTCCCGGCCAGTCGCGGTGCGCCTTCTTGTGCGCATCGAGGAATTCCTGATCGCGACCCGGCTTCACGCGAAAACGCACGGCATTGTAGGCGGTCATGGGCGTCCTCTCATGACGGGGCCCAAAGGTGGGCTGGCCCCGTTTCAGAGGCATATTTATACAACGTATCGGAATGTCAGGTTGACGAATTTGGCGGGCCGATGGGGGAAAGGGCGTAACCTGCTGCCGGCAATTGGCATGCGGCTCCCGACTGGTTATCACCGTGCTGCGGTCTGCGGGCCGCAACCTAGGGAGTCGGTTGTATGAAGCGTTTTGGTCTCTTTGCCGGGTTGCTCATTGCGGCGGTTCTCGCATTCTCGGGTGCGCAAGCCCTCACCAAGGTCCGCTTCGTCACCGACTGGAAGGCGCAGGCCGAGCATGGCGGCTTCTATGAGGCGCTGGCCGAGGGTCTCTACAGGAAGGCCGGCCTCGACGTCACCATCATCCAGGGCGGCCCGGCAGTGAACGTGCCGCAGATGCTGGCTGGAGGGGCTGCGGATTTCGGCGTCGGCTCGGACAGCTTCATCGCGCTCAATCTCGTCAAGCAGAACGCGCCGATCAAGGCGGTGATGGCGGTGTTCCAGAAAAATCCGCAAGTGCTCATCACCCATCCGCGCGCCGACGTGAAGAAGCTCGCCGACATGAAGGGCATGCCGATTCTGATCTCCGACGCCGCGACGGTGGCGTGGTGGCCGTGGCTGCGCGCGAAATACGGCTTCAGCGACAGCCAGATCCGCAAATACACCTTCAACCTCGCGCCCTTCCTTGTCGACCCCAAGGCGATCCAGGAAGGCTATCTCTCGAGCGAGCCCTACACGATCGAAAGCCAGGCGCATTTCAAGCCGCAGGTTTTTCTCCTCGCCGACAATGGCTTTCCGAGCTACGCCAATTTGGTGTTCGCGACGCAGAAATGGATCGACGGCGATCCGAAGACGGTGCAGGCCTTCGTGACCGCGACGCGCAACGGCTGGCTCGACTATCTGAACGGCGATCCGAGGCCCGCCAACACCCTCATCAAGCGCGAAAACCCGGAGATGACCGACGCGCTGATCAAGCAGGCGATCGCCAAGCTCAAGGCCTACGGCATCGTGATGTCGGGCGATGCGGCGACGCTTGGCCTGGGCGTGATGACGGACGCGAGGTGGAAGCTTTTCTTCGACACGATGTCGGCCGACGGGCTCTATCCGAAGACTCTTCCTTACAAGAAGGCCTACGATTTGCGCTTCGTCCACGCCCTGCCGCAGAATTTTCAATAGGCGCAAGAGGTGAGAGGGAGATCGCCATGACCACCGCGCTCGAACCCGTCCGCCCCATCACGCTCGATGAAGTTCGCGCCGCGCAGAAGCGCATCGCGTCGACGATCCTGCGCACGCCCTTGGTGCGGCTCGAATTGGGCCAAGGCTTTCCCGACGTTCGCCTCAAGCTCGAGAATTTGCAGCCGATCAATGCCTACAAGTTGCGCGGCGCGGCCAATGCCGTCGCGCTGTTGCCGGAGGCCGCAAGAAAGCGCGGCGTGTGGACGATCAGCGCCGGCAATGCGGGACAAGGCGTCGCCTATGCCGCGCGCCAGGCGGGCGTGCCCTGCACCGTCGTCGCGATCGAGACCGCGCCGGCCGCCAAGATCGAACGCATGCGCGCGCTCGGCGCCAAGCTTGTGCTCGTGCCATACGAAGTGGCGTGGAAAGCGCTCGACGAGCGCGCCTATGCCGGCGTCGAAGGCACCTTCGTGCATCCCTTCGACGACCACGATTTCATCGCCGGTCACGCCACGATGGCTTTGGAGATTCTCGAAGACGCGCCGGACACCCAAGCGGTGATCGCAGCCATCGGCGGCGGTGGTCTTATCACCGGCATCGGCAGCGCGCTCAAGGCGCTTGCGCCCAAGATCAAGATTTTCGCCGTCGAGCCCGAGACTGCGGCACCCTTCGCGGCGTCGTTCGCGGCCGATGCGCCACAGGTTTTCACGGACTGGAAGGCCTCGTTCGTCGACGGCGCCGGCGGGCAGAGCGTCTTCCCGCGCATGTGGCAGCGCATGAAGCCGGTCGTGGACGGCGCGCTCGTCGTCAGTCTCGACGAAACGCGAAATGCCATGCGCCTGCTCGCGGAGAAGTCGCGCATCGTGTCGGAAGGTGCCGGCGCCTTGTCGGTCGCCGCCGCGCTCAGCGGAAAGGCGGGACAGGGTCCGATCGTCGCCATCGTCTCCGGCGGCAATATCGATCTGGCGAAATTCTCGGAACTGATCGCGGTCTAGAGCGCGGATCCTCATCCTTCGACGGGCTCAGGATGAGGGACAAGAGAAACCCTCATCCTGAGCTTACCGAAGGATGAGAGCGCAACTCTCGAAAGCCGAGAAGCGGATCGGCCCCTTGCGCAAAATTTTCAGTAGATCGCCGCTGCGACACGGCTCACACTGGACCCCTCTCTGGGGGACGGCATGACGAAGAGAGTGGCAAAAGCACCGGCGAAACGGATTTCACCCGCGGAGGCCGCGGGTCTCGTCCGCTCGGGCATGTGGCTGGACTATGGCGTGACGCTGAGCCAGCCCGACACGTTCGATGCGGCGCTGGCGGCGCGCGTGGCTGAACTCGAGGACGTGAAGATCCGCTCCTGCCTCTCGGTCAAGCGGCGCGCCTTCATCGAAGCCGATCCGGAAGGCAAACACTTCCATTGGTTCAACTGGCACTTCAGCGGCTATGACCGGCTCAAGCACGACGCCGGTCGCTGCACCTACATCCCGCTCAATCTGGGCGAGGTGCCGGACTATTATCGCCGCTTCATCGAGCCGGTCGACATCGTCGTCATCAAGACCTGCCCGCTCGATGGGCACGGCATATTCAATTTCGGTCCGACCAACGCCTGGCATCGGGCCATCATTGAGCGGGCCAAGATCCTGATCGTGGAGGAGACGCCGCGTCTGCCTTACGTGCATGGCGACGACAACGGCGTCCTGATCGACGAAGTCGACTACATCATCGAAGGTGACGGCGGTGCGACGGCGGAACTGCACAACCCGCCGCCCGGCGACATCGATCACGCGGTGGCGCGCCAGATCGCCGGCGAGATCGAGAACGGTGCTTGCATCCAGATCGGAATCGGCGGCATGCCCAATGCGGTGTGCGAGTTGCTTCTTGAAAGCGGCGTGCGCGATCTGGGCGTGCACACCGAGATGCTGACTGACGGCATCATCGATCTCTATCGCGCCGGCTGCATCACCGGCGCGCACAAAAGGCTTGATCCCGGCAAGGTCGTCTTCACTTTCGCGCTTGGTTCAGCGCCCATGTATGCCGCGCTCGACCGCAATCCCGAGATGCTGTGCTGCCCGGTCGAATACACCAATCTGCCCAACATCATCATGCAGAACGACAACGCCATTTCGATCAACAACACCACCCAGATCGACTTGCAGGGCCAGGCGGCATCGGAATCCGACGGTCATCGCCACATCAGCGGCACCGGCGGCCAGCTGCAATTCGTGCGCGGCGCCTACGCCTCGAAGGGCGGCAAGTCCTTCATCTGCCTGTCTTCGACCTACGAGAAGAAAGGCGTGCGCAAGAGCCGCATCGTGCTCGATCTCACGCCGGGAAACATCGTCACCACGCCGCGCTCCGACACAATGTATGTGGTGACCGAATTCGGCATGGCCAATCTCAAGGGTCGTTCCGTCGCCGAGCGCGCCAGAATGTTGATCGGTCTTGCGCATCCCGATTTCCGCGAGGGTCTGGAACGCCAGGCCTACGACAACCGGCTTATCCCGCGCGGTCGGTGAACGGACTTTGCCTTTTCGCCATGCGACATGACATTGTCGGTCGTCATTGAGTCCGTCCGCCATGCCGCCCCTGCTCTCGCTTTCCAATATCTCCAAGACTTTCGACACCGGCACCGCGGCGATTGCGCGGCTCGACATGGATGTCGCGGACGGCGAGTTCGTGGCGCTCGTCGGGCCTTCGGGCTGCGGCAAGTCGACGGCGCTGCGCATCATCGCAGGCTTGCTCACGCCCGACACCGGTACGGTGAGCTTCGCCGCGGCGAAACCCGAAATCGGCTTCGTGTTCCAGGAACCGACCTTGATGCCGTGGGGCAGCGCGCTTGGCAATGTGCGCCTGCCGCTCGACATCGAGGGTATGAACCGCGGTGAAGCGGACGATCGCGCGGCGCGCGCGCTCACGCGCGTCGGCCTTTCAGGTTTCGAGAAGGCCTACCCGCGCGAACTTTCCGGCGGCATGAAGATGCGCGTTTCCATCGCGCGCGCCATCGCAGCAGAACCCAAGCTGCTTTTGATGGACGAACCGTTCGCGGCGCTCGACGAACTGACGCGCCAGGCGTTGAACGATGATCTCCTGAAGTTGTGGGCCGAGGATCGGATGACGGTGATTTTCGTCACCCACAGCGTCTACGAGAGCACCTATCTTTCGGGGCGCGTCGTGGTGATGACGCCGAGACCCGGGCGCGTGGCAGCGGAAGTGCTGCTGTCGCCGCCTTTTCCGCGCGACGAATCCTATCGCCTGTCGCCAGCCTTCACCGAAGGCGCGGGCAAAGTCTCCGCCGCATTGAAGCGGGCGCTTGCGGCATGAGCCGGGCTCAGCGTTTTCGCTTTTTTCGCGCCGCGGATTTTCGGCGCTTGACGACCCTCACCAGTGTCTCGTTGATGCGGCCCTGCCAGCCTGGGCCATCTTCCTTGAAGGCTTTGACCACGACGGGATCAAGGCGGAGTGTCACATGCTCCTTGGGATGGGCGAGCTTCGGCCGGCCGAGGCGAATGCGCAGCCGTTCGGCCGCCTCGATCAGTTCGGGCATGACTTCGCGCACCGGGCGGGCGTTGCGGAAGAATTCTTCCGTCAGCTCGGGAATGTCCTCATCCGGCACGCCATATTTCGGCCGCTTAACTTTCGTCATGTCGTGCTCGCTCTCTGCGGCTCGCCGGACGCATGCTGACCATACGTGTGATGCCACCACGCGGCGTGAATGCAACGGCGACCAAAGCCCCATCCAGCGCGCCCACCGCGATGAAGCGGTCTTCGCCATAGTCGAAACGATGGTCCCGCTCTATTCGCGCGCTCGTCCAATCGAGCCGCTCGATGTCGGCGAAATCCAGCCCGTGCTTGGCGAGATTGGCGATGCGCTTGGCTTCGTCCCATTCGAACTCCATCCGGTTTCTGTAGCACGAAAAATCGCGCTGGCTATCTTTTACGTGCTACAAAAAGTAAAGGCAAGCCCATGAACGCGGCACTGAAATACATCGTGCCGGCGGCGGTCGGAATCGCAGCGCTGGCGCTGTGGGAGTGGCGGGTGCGCGCCAGCGGGATTTCGCCCCTGGTGCTGGCGTCGCCCTCGGACATCTACTCCGCTTTCATCGCCAACTTCGCCGTGCTGATGAGCGCGCTATGGACGACCTTGCGCGTGACGCTGATCGCATTCACCTTTGCCGTCGCCGGCGGCGTTCTGGTCGCGATCCTCTTCAGCCAGAGCCGGCTGATCGAGTTCGCGCTGTATCCCTTCGCCATCATCCTGCAGGTGACGCCGGTCGTCGCCATCGCGCCGCTGCTATTGATCTGGATCGGTTACGACAACATCACCACCGTGCTCGTGGTGCTGGCCTGGATCATCTCCTTCTTCTCGATCCTCTCGAACATGGTGGTGGGATTGCGCTCGGCCGATCATAACCTGGTGGATCTCTTCCGCCTCTACGGTGCATCGCGCTGGCAGATTTTCGCGCGGCTGCAGTTGCCGGGCGCGCTTCCCTATCTGCTTTCCGGCATGAAGGTGTCGGGCGGGCTCGCGCTCATCGGCGCAGTGACGGCGGAGCTCGTCGCCGGCACCGGCAACGATACGGGGCTCGGCTGGATCATCACGCTCGCCGGCCGCAACCTCGAGACGGCGAAAGTGTTCGCGGCGCTCGCCATGCTCTCGGTGCTCGGCATCGCGATCTTCTTCGCGCTCACATCGCTCGAGTGGCTCTTGCTGCATCGCTGGCACGAAAGCGCGGTGAAGAAGCAGAGCTAAGGCGCCGTGCGCCTCTGAACCAGCTTCATGGTGGATGTGGCTTTAGCGAGCACCTCGCCGGCTTCGTTGCGGATCAAGCCTTCGACGAAGGCGATCGACCTGCCGCTTCGCTCGATCCAGGCTTCGGCAATGATGAGGCCGGGCGTGGCGGGTTTCAGGAAACTCACCTTGATCTCCAGCGACAGTGGATTGGCCGCGTCTTCCGATTGCGCCATCACGACATGGGCCATCGCCGCATCGATCCAGCCAGTGACGAAGCCGCCCTGCACGATGCCGCCGGAATGGCACATGTCCATGCGCGCGCGATAATGGATGATGGCGCGCCCGTCTTCGCCGCGTGCGATTACATTTTCCATGCCGAGCGCGTTGGCAACCCCGTGGCGCGCGACCTGTTGGTTCTGTTCGCTCATGCTCAACGCGACTCCATTTTTGCCAGACGCGCCGGTGCGGACTCGGCCATCATCAGCATGGCGACGATGCTGAGCGCTGTGGCGAAGAGCAGATACCAGGACGGCGCCAGCGGATTGTCCGTGACGTGGGTGAGCCAGGCGATGAAGGGCTGCGTCGAACCGCCAAACACCGCAACCGACGTGGCGTAGACGGTGGCGAAGATGCCGCCGCGTACCTTTTTGGGCAGCGTCTCGGTGAAGGCGACATAAAACGCGCCCGAACTGATGTTGAGCAGGATTGAAAGCAGCGCAGTGCCGACGAGAAGTGCGGTGGTGGAGTGCTGATACACGATCAACAGGAAAATCGGATAGACGGTGAGGAGCGCGGTGACACGCGGAATCAGCATCAGCCGCCTTCGTCCGAAGATGTCCGACAGCCAGCCGCCCGCCAGCGACGCGATGAGTCCGAAAAGTCCGCTCACCAGCGTCGCCGCGAACGAGGGCGAGGCAGCCATGTGCAACGTGGTGCGCGCAAAGGTCGTCATGTAGTTGAGAACGTAGGTTGCAACCGTTCCCCCCATCAGGATCATCAAGCCGATGGTGATGGCGCGAGCATGATCGCGCGCGATGCCGAAGAAACCCGAACGCGCGTCGAGGTTGATTGGCAAGTGATCGGGTTCGTGCAAGGTCTCCGGCAAGGACCGGCGGATGATGAGGCCGAAGGGCAACGTCAGGGCGCCGAGAAAAAATGCGATGCGCCAGCCATATTCGTCGAGCGGACCGGCGCTCAAAATCATGGCGAGCGCCACGCCTACGGCGCCGCCCACCATGTTGGCGATGCTTTGGCTGGCGCTTTGCCACGATGCCAGCAGTCCGCGGCGATGTTCCGGCGCCGCCTCGACGAGATAGGCCGTCGTCGGTCCCACTTCACCGCCGAGCGCGAAACCCTGAACCATGCGCGCCAGCACCGCCAGAATCGGCGCCATGATTCCGATGCTGCGATAGGAGGGAATAAACGCGAGCGCCAGGATCGCCGCACCCATCAACGAGAAGCTGAAGATCATCGCGGGGCGGCGGCCGACGCGATCGGCATAGGCGCCGATGAGGACGCCGCCGACCGGGCGCAACACGAAGCCGGCCCAAAAAGTGCCGAGCGACGCCATGAGGCTGCCGAACTCGCTCGTCGTCAGTCCGCCGGGGCCGGAGGGGAAGAAGGCCTGACCGATCGAGACCGAAAAGAAGGCGTAGATCGTGAAATCGTAGAATTCGAGCGCATTGCCGATCACCGCCGCGGTGACATGACGGCGGCGGATGCGCGGCGGCTCTGGCGAAATTATGTCTGACAAAGTGTCCCCGAAACTGGCGCTCGCCCAACCTTTGCACGAACCTTCGCCTGGGAGTCCAGCGTGCGAATCGGCTATTGCGGCGCGATACCGTCGGGACGGGCGATCAGCGCCTTGGGCACGAAAAGCAGCATCGGCAGCATCAACGCGTAGACGAAGGTGGTGGCGATGACGCAGGCGACAAAGCCGCCATGATGTTCGTAGAGATCGGTGCCGAGCAGGTTGCCGAAGTTCTGCGCCAGCGCATACATGCTCCAGGAGAGCATCATCATGGTGCCCTGAAGTCCCTTCGGACAGGAGCGGATGAGCAGATCCATGAAGGCGGCGGTGGCGACGCCGCCCATCAATCCAATCGGAACAGCGGCGAGCAGCACCGCATTGGCCGACGGCACGAACAGCAGCGGCACCATTTGCGGCACCGCGACGGCGGTTCCCCACCACAGCAGTCGCGATAGCGGCACACGCGGACTCAAGAATCCGAACAGCACGAAAGTCGGAACCGCGAAGATAGACGCGATGGCGTTGTACGCACCCCACTGCGCGTCGCTCGCATGTAGAGTATCGGAAAGATAGTATTGCAGCACCGTCTGGCCGCCGGGCGAGAAATTCCACAGCAGCCAGATGCCCAAAGCAGGATAGATCGGTCTGTGCCGTATAAGGCGCGTGAAGTCATTCAGGAGATGGCGCGGTTCGGCGCGAGCACTGTCCAGATGGTCGAATATCACGCGCGGATGCCAGAAACCCATCGCCGCGATCACCGCCATCACGAGTGCGACCAGAAGATAGAGCGTGCGGATGGCGCCGGCCGCGCTCAGGGTCTCGAGCCAATCGCTGAGCACGCCGCCGAACAAGAGCGAAGCGAAGATCGTCAACGTGCCGGCGAAGTTCCATAGCGAACTGATCTGGCCCGACATGTGAAGCTTCTGGCCGATGGTCGAACCAAGTCCGTTCCAGGCGCCCCAAAGGAAGAGAAAGGACACGGTGCCCAGGAACGCGCTTGCCAGCAGCATCGGCACGCTGACGGGAATGAATGCGAAGAACGCGAACAGCGCCGCAGAGAGGGTACCGAAGAGGATGAAATAGCCGCGGTCGCCCAATCCGAACGGACTCCAGAAATCGCGCACCACGCCGAAGGCAAAGGACAGATAGCCGGGGATGCCCGCCCACAGCGCGAAGATCGCGAGCTCGTTGGCGCTCAAATGCAGCTTGTTCTTGAGCACGAAAGAAAGCGGGATGACGTGAAAGCCCGACGCCGGCGTGACCAAGTTCAGAATGACAATGACACTGCCGGCGTAGAACAGAATTCTGCCACGCTCGCTGGCCACGGGTGTCGCCCGTTCCCCCAGCGGCGGCGCATCATCCATCAGTGGCTCCAGTCTTCGAGCGAAAGGCCCGCTATGGCGGAGAAATCGCCGACATTGTTGGTCACCAGAACCGATCTCGTGCTGATCGCGTGCGCCGCAATCATTCGATCATAGTCCTTCCCCCTCGCCAAACCGAGTTGCGCGATGATACGGCCGTAGGCAAACGCCGCCGCTTGGTCGTATGGCAACACAGGAATATGTCGCAGCACTGAATCGAGGCGTGGCGTACGCGCCGCGGTCAGCGCGGGCGTCTTGTAGAGGCCGCGCTCCAGCTCGGTGAGCGTGAGGGCAGACATCGCAACGCTGCCGGCGTGCTCATGAAATTTGGCGAGGACTCCTGGATCGCCATCGCGCAGATGAATTGCGATATTGGTGTCGATGAGATAGGCCACGCGCCGCTGTCAGTCGTCGTCGCGATCGGGCAACTCGATCGGCTCGCGTTTTTCGATCTCGGACGGTTTGGGCAGGCGGCGAAGCTCGTCAACCATCGCTTTCAAATCCTGACGCGCCGGATAGATCGTCACGACGTCGCCGGTGCGGGTAATTTCGAGCTCCGCATTCATGTCGGAAAACGCGATCTCCGCCGGAATGCGGACCGCCTGGCTGTTGCCGGATTTGAAGACCTTCGTGCGCATCGTGCCCTATTGCATGTGTTCGATTCTATGTCAACACATGTATATACATCGTAGATTCCTATGCCAAACAAAGGCCTTATGTTTCACTACGATATAGTGTTCTTTAATCCCAATCACACAATTTTTCTGTAGTGTATTGAAGTTCGCGCTGCGGCGTGTGATCTAACTCTCATGGCCAAAGTCTCCGATCCGCAAATGCTGACCGCAAACCGTCTGGTCGACGGCGACGTGCTTTATTGGAAGGCGGGTCAGTGGGTGCTGTCACTCAAGGACGCCGATGTCTTCGCCGCTGCCAAGGACGCCGAAGCCGCGCTCGCCGCGGCGCAGAAATATGTCGCGGACAATGTTGTCGTGAATCCCTATCTCTTCGACGTGAAGACGGATGCGAAAGGCATCCATCCGGTGAAGGAACGCGAGATCATCCGCGCCGCGGGACCGACTGTGCGCGACGATCTCGGCAAGCAGGCTTCGGGCCTCGGCAGCAAGCCACCGCCGCGCCGTATCGAGATGCCCCCCAAGCCGGGGAAGGACAACGATGTATCGATATGACGAGTTCGACGCGAAGTTCGTGGCCGAGCGGGTAGAGCAGTTCCGCGGCCAGGTGGCGCGCCGCCTTTCCGGTGAGTTGAACGAGGACCAGTTCAAGCTGCTCAGGCTGATGAACGGGCTGTACCTGCAACTCCACGCCTACATGCTGCGCATTGCGGTACCGTATGGCACCTTGTCGGCGAAACAGTTGCGCATGCTGGCGCACATCGCGCGCAAATATGATCGCGGCTACGGCCATTTCACGACGCGGCAGAACATCCAGTTCAACTGGCCGAAACTCGTCGACGTGCCGGACATTCTCTCCGATCTCGCATCGGTCGAGATGCATTGCATCCAGACATCCGGCAACTGTATCCGCAACGTCACCGCCGATCACTTCGCGGGCGCCGCCGCCGACGAGATCGAGGATCCGCGCCCGATCGCCGAGATCATCCGGCAATGGTCGAGCCTGCATCCCGAATTCGTCTACCTGCCGCGCAAGTTCAAGATCGCGGTGAGCGGCAGCGCGCATGACCGCGCCGCGCTCAAGTTCCACGACATGGCGGTCGAGATCGTCAGGAACGACGCGGGAGAAGTCGGCTATCGCGTGCTGGTCGGCGGCGGCATGGGGCGCACACCCTATCTCGGCTATGTCGTCGGCGACTACGTGGCCAAGACCGACATCCTCGCATTCCTCGAAAGCGTCATGCGCGTCTACAACCAGTCCGGCCGGCGCGACAATCTCTACAAATCGCGCATCAAGATTTTGGCCGCAGCGCTGGGGCCTGAGGAAATGCGCCGCCAGGTGATGCGCGAATTCATGGAGATCAAGCAGAAGGGCACACTCGCGCTTCCGGCCGAGGAACTGGCGCGCATCGACGCCTATTTCGCGCCGCCGAAGTTCGAAAGTTTGCCCGACGAGATGCCGAAGGGCGATGCCGATTTCGAGAACTGGAAGAAGACCAACGTGCACGCGCACCGCGCGCCGGGCTATGCCATCGCGACAATCTCGCTGAAGCCCATCGGCGGCGTTCCGGGCGACTGCTCGGCCGAGCAGATGGACGCGCTCGCCGAGCTGATGGACAAGTTCGGCATGGACGAAATCCGCGTCAGCCACGAGCAGAACCTCGTCCTGCCGCATGTGAAGAAGCGCGACCTGCCGGCGATCTTCGCGCGACTTTCCGAGCTCGGGCTCGCGACGCCCAATGCCGGGCTCATCACCGACATCATCGCCTGCCCGGGACTCGACTATTGCGACCTCGCCAATGCGCGCTCGATCCCGATCGCGCAGGACATCGCCAAGCGCTTTGCCGACCTCGACAAGCAGCACGAGATCGGCGAGCTCAAGATCAAGATTTCCGGCTGCATCAACGCCTGCGGCCATCATCATGCCGGCCATATCGGCATCCTCGGCGTCGACAAGAAGGGCGTTGAATTCTACCAGCTCCAACTCGGCGGCTCCGGCGCGGAGGATGCCAGCATCGGCGACATCATGGGGCCGGGCTTCGGCGAGCACGAGATCGGACCGGCGGTCGAGCGCGTGGTCAAGGCCTATCTCATGCTGCGCCAGGACGGCGAGCGCTTCCTCGACACCTATCGCCGCGTCGGCATGGAGCCGTTCAAGAACATGGCCTATCTGGATCAGCTCTATGCCGCTCATTAAGTTGAGCGGCGAGAGCAGGACAGCAACTCTCGCCTGCGATTCCTTCGTGCGCGTTGCCGACGACGCGGCGTTGCCGGAGGACGGCGGCGCCATCGTCTCGCTCACCCGCTTTCGCAAAGATCGCGACGCCCTTCTGGCGCGAAATGCGCCGATCGGCGTCAGGCTCATGGCCGATGAATCGCCCGAACAGCTCGGCGACGATGTCCATCGCCTCTCGGTGGTGGTGATCGAGTTTCCCAAGTTTCGCGATGGGCGCGGCTTTTCCTGGGCCCGCATGCTGCGCACGCGGCTCAATTTCAAGGGCGAGGTGCGCGTGGCGGGCGATTTCCTCTACGACCAGATCTCCTATCTGGTGCGCACCGGCTTCGATGCCTTCGAGACGAACTTCACTCTCGAAGTTTTCACCCGCGCGCTTTCGGAGATGAGCACGGTCTATCAACCGAGCGCCGATGGCCGCAAAACCATCCGCGACTTGCGCAGCGGGAAGTAGCATGGTCGGCGTCACGCGCAATCGCGTGCCATCCATCCTTCGACAAGCTCAGGATGAGGTCTTAGATCTGGCACACGCCCCGAGCCCTCATCCCGAGCCTGTCGAGGGACGAAGGGAGAGGGCTTTGGCTCAATCCTCATCCTGAGCTTGTCGAGGGACGAAGGGAGAGGGCCTTGGCTCAATCTTCATCCTGAGCTTGTCGAAGGACGAAGGGAGAGGGCCTTGACCCAATCCTCATCCTGAGCTTGTCGAAGGACGAAGGGAGAGGGCCTTGGCTCAATCCTCATCCTGAGCTTGTCGAAGGATGAGCTTGTCGAAGGATGGAAGGCCCGGGCAAAGAAACGGCGCGCGGGCCTTCGCTATAAGACCACGAAACTGTACGTCACCTTCGCGACCAGCGCCGGCTCACACCAGTTCGTTCCGTAACAATTCGTTCGGCTGACGTCGCTTCCATAATAACGTATGTCCAATGCCCATTGCCGGTGCCATGTCGCCGTCAGCCCGACGTCCCAATGGTTGGATTCGAACCGCGCCCATTGGTGACCGAAGGTGGCGCTCGCTTTCAGCCAATCGTTCAGCGCGTAGCCAGCCTCAGGGTTTATCGACCAAAGGTTGCCGCCATGGCTCTCAGGCCGCGGCTCGGCAATGAGCTTGGCGCCGACACTGAAGGCTCCGATCGTGCGCGTCAGTTCGGGTGCGAATTCGAAGAAATTGTAGGTCGGAAGGATCGTGCCGGGCGGCGCATAGGACGGATGGCCCGCCGTATCCGGGTCGACGCTGTAGAGAAGCTCGAGATTGAGATCGTTGTCGTCGAAATAGAAGTGCCGGCCGGCGTAGAGATCGACCTCATAGCTGGTGTTGCGAAAGTCGCGGAAGTCCACGCCGGTGACGAAGACGCCGAGATAGAAATTGTCGGGCAGGACCCAATGCAGTCCGCCCTGCTCGGTCGCATGGCGATCGCTTTCGCTCGCGCCATAGAAGCGGTAGTCGCTCGTCCAGTCGACATAGCCGTAGAGGTGACCCCAGTCGCTGGCGTGCGCCGCACTCGAGAGGACGGCCAGCACGCTCGCCACCAGGAATCCGAAGAGGATGTGCCTCACGTTCGCCTCGCGTCTGTCGAACAAGACCTAGGCGCGCGCATGAAATGCTGCTACTGAATTCGATGCATGAGCGATATCGATCTAAATGATATCAGGAGGCTGGATGGCGGCCTGCTGCTCGTCTTCCGCGGTCTTCTTCGCCGCCGCCGCACCACCGCGGTGGCGCGAGAACTCGGCTTGAGCCAGTCCGCCGTCAGCCACGCTTTGACGAGGCTGCGCGAACTCTTTGCCGATCCGCTCTTCGTGCGTCGCAGTCACGGGCTTGAGCCGACGCGCCGCGCGCTCGAGTTGATGCCGCGCATCGACGCGCTGATCGACCAGATCGGCGACACGCTCAAGCGGCACGACGCGTTCAATCCGGCGCAGAGCGAGCGGCGTTTCGTGCTGTCGGCGCCGGAATTCATCACCTCCCTGATCGGCGCCAAGCTCGTCAGGACGTTCCGCAAGCTGGCGCCGAAAGCCTCCTTCGTTGTCGATTTCATCTCGCCCGAGCTGGCGCTGGAAGCATTGCGGCGCGGCGAGATCGACATCGCACTCGGCCCCTTCGGATCCGTGCCCGCGGGATTCATCTCCGAGATCATTTTCACCGACCGCTACTGCGTCGTGGCGCGCCGCGGCCATCCCGTGCTCAAGGGCCGCATCAGCACAACGCAATACGCCTCCATCGGTCACATCTTCGCGCACGCGGAGAGCGAGATGGCGGCGAGCGAACGCATCGAGATGCCGGACGTGGCGCTGCGCGCGGTCGTGCCGCGCTGGCTCACGGTGCTCACCATGGTGGCGGCGAGCGACGCGATCGCGACCTGTCCACAACGCTTCGCGCAGCGCCAGGCGAAGCTCCTGGGACTTCAGATTCTGAAACCACCGTTCGTGCCGCTCGCGATCGAAGTGCGCGCGTTGCGTCGCACCGGCAGTCCCGATCAAGGCATCGACTGGCTGCTCGAACGCCTTCGCGAAGCGGTCGCCGATTAGCGCGTTGGCGCGGATCCTCTCGTGGCGAACGCGGAGGCGCTCCGCGCGGGCATTCTCGGATTGAATTTCTTCAGTCGATCACATAGTATTACCATGGATGTCAAAGGTAATACTTTCATGGCGACGACCGTTACGAGCAAAGGCCAGGTGACAATTCCCAAACGCGTTCGCGACGCGTCCGGCGTCAAACCGGGCAAGTCCGTCAACGTAGAATACGTCGACGGCAAGGTCGTGATCAGTCCTGTCGCCGCCGCGGGCAAGAGCGATTTCAGGAAGCGTCTCGAAAAAGTGCGCGGCACACTCGATCTCGGCATGAGCGCCGACGAGTTCATGAAGATGATTCGGGGCGACGATTGATCCTGGTCGATACCAGTATTCTCGTCGACATCCTGGCCAGAAACAGCCAATGGAGCGAATGGTCGTTGGGCCAGCTAGAACGCGCAGCCGCGCAGGACAACATTGCGCTCAATGACATCATCTATGCGGAGCTTGCTGCCGGCCCTCGCCACATTGCTGATCTCGATGCCGCACTTTGGACTCTCGGAATGGATCATGTGCCGATTCCGCGCGCCGCGCTCTTTCTCGCGGGTCAGGCGTTCCGGATGTATCGCCGCCAGAACGGCACAAAGTCGGGCGTGCTTCCCGACTTCTTCATCGGCGCGCACGCCGTGGCAACCGACGCGCCCTTGCTGACACGCGACCCGAGCCGCATTCGAAGCTACTTCCCGTCCGTCACCGTGATCTCACCCTAGGGTGTGACACCGCCTTGAATTTCACGCACAGTACGGCTGCCTGGCCTGGTGGGGAACTTCGATGAGCGTGTTGACGGCCGACGTCGGAGCACCACGCTCCGTTCCCATCCGCCATGTCGCGGCCGTTTCGGTCGGCAACGCGCTCGGCTTCTACGATTTTCTCACCTACGTCTACTTCGCCGTCTATATCGGGCGCGCCTTCTTTCCCGCGCATAGCGAAACGGCCAGCCTGCTCAGCACCTATGGCGCCTCGTTCGTCGGTTTTCTGGCGCGCCCGGTCGGCGCCATGATCATCGGCCCGATGGGTGATCGCATCGGTCGCAAGATGGCGATGATGCTCTCCTTCACCTTGATGGGCATCGGCGTCATCGGCGTGGCGTTGACGCCGTCCTATGCGCAAATCGGACTGGCCGCGCCGATCCTCGTCATCGTCTTTCGCCTGGTGCAGGGTTTTGCGCTCGGCGGCGAAGTCGGACCGACCACCGCCTATCTGATCGAGGCCGCACCACCCAGGCGCCGCGGTTTCTACGCCTCGTTGCAATATGCGACGCAGGATGTCGGCGTTCTGGCGGCCGGCTTGGTCGGAACCGTTCTCGCCGCGAACTTGAGCGCCGACCAGTTGCAGGGTTGGGGCTGGCGCGTGGCGATGCTGATCGGCGCCTCGATCGTGCCATTTGGACTGTGGATGCGCCGCAGCCTGCCCGAAACGCTGCACGCCGCCGACGATGCCGCACTCGCGCCCGACGCCACAAAGGGCGAGACGACGGCGAAGACCGGCTTGCGCCCTTACACGGCGCTGATCGTCTACGGCTTGATGATGCTGACCTCGGGCACGATCGGAAGTTATGTCGGCAGCTACATGACGACCTTCGCGCTCACCACCTTGCAGCTGCCGGCCACCGTCGCCTTCGGCGTGATCATCGTCAACGGCGGTTTCAACGTCATCTTCGAGCCGATCAGCGGCCTGCTGTCGGACCGCTTCGGGCGCAAGCCGGTGATGCTGATTCCGGGATTCATTCTGCTCGTCACGATCCTGCCCGCCTTCTGGCTGATCTCGCACTATCGAACGACGTTCGTCTTCTATGCGGCGATCGCGACTGTGACGATGCTGGCAGCACTGAGCTCACCGCCCGTGGTGACGACGTTGACCGAGTCGCTGCCCAAGGGTGTGCGCTCCGGCGTGGTGTCGACGGTCTATGCGTTTGCGATCTCGATCTTCGGCGGCTCGACGCAATTCATGCTGACCTTCCTGATCGCGCTCACCGGCAGCCCCTTGACGCCTGCCTGGTATTGGATCGGCGCCCTCATCTTCGGTCTCACTGCGATGGTATTGGTAAAAGAGTCCGCGCCGGTGAAGCTGGGGCGCGACTAGCCGATCTGAGCCTGGGCATAGTGAATCAGCATCAGGGCGAAAAGCAGACCGACGCCGATGTAGTGCGCTGTGCGCGACTTCAAGAAAATGAGACCCGCCGAGATGACGGTCGGCAACGTCATGAGTGTGAGGAGCGCTGCTGCGACCAAGGGACGCCCGGGTTCAAAATCATTTCCCTCAGTCAGGCTTCCCATAAAAAAAAGAAAAAAGCCGAACGCGGTATAGAACGCCTGAAACACCGTCACCAATATCCAGAAGTAGCGACGGTTTCCTTCGTAGTAGGCGCGCAGGCTTGTCGTCTCGTTCGCCTCATCGGGCAGGCTCGCGGCGGCGGCAAGGTAGAGAACGAAGAACAACGCCACCAAACACAGATAGACGAAAAAGCCACGCGCCGGCGCGAAGTGGCGCACACCCCACAGGTCGAACCACATGTAGACCGCCATGCAAAGCGTGTAGAGCGCAACGATGAGCGTGAGTGGATCCCACTTGATCGCGCGACGCACGCGCGCCAGCCGGTGAAAACTCGTGGCGACGTCGACTACGGCCAATCCGATCAGGACCGAGAACAGCCCCATCGCATATTCAAAGGCGGTCGCTTCAGAACCCATTTCGCATTCCGATTTTCGCCGCGAAGACGTTGCCTTGCGCACGAGGAATCGGCAACCCCGACTGTGCTCCTCGCTACTTTGGCATGTTACCTCCCCCTTGTGGGGAGGTCGGCGATGAAGCGAAGCTTCATCGTCGGGTGGGGGCTTCATGCGAAGACGATTGGCGCAAAATGCAATTTCTCGCGCGCGCGCATTGCGAAACAGGCCGACAGATGCCGAGGGATTGCTCTGGTGGAGGCTTCGCGATCTGAACAAGCGCGGATGCCACTTTCGGCGCCAGATTCCGTTTCGAGGCTACACACTCGACTTTGCCGAACACCGCGCGCGCATCGTCATCGAACTCGATGGAAGCCAGCACGGATCGTCCGATCAACTCGAACACGATTCCATTCGTGATGCAGTGCTCTCGCGGCAGGGTTATCGCGTTCTCCGTTTTTCCAATATCGAAGTGTTCAAAGAACTCGAGCGTGTGGTCGAAGTGATTTTCCGTGAAGTCTCGCGTCGTCATCTCCCACCCGAAGCGCTGCGCGCTTCGACCTCCCCACAAGGGGGAGGTGATGAGACCGACACGCGCGGCGGTTCGGGGAGCATGAACGGCGGGCCATGACAACCTTCTAAGTGATCCTCGCGACTGCGTTCCCAATCTCTCCTTGACCCCCTGCCCCCTTTGCCGCAAAGAGACGCCGCCACACCTTCTGGTGTCTCAGCATGAACGCACCCACGCGCATCGATTCGATGCCGCGCTTCGCCTCGGTCGAGAAGGCCATCGCCACGCTGAAGCCGGGCGAACCGCTCTATTGCATCTTCCCGGAGAAGTTCGGCGCGGCGGCGCGGCGTTTCCTGGACGGGTTTCCGGGCGATGCGCTCTATGCGGTCAAGGCCAATCCGGCGCCGCAAGTTCTCGAACAGGTGTGGGCGGCGGGCATTCGTCATTTCGACACGGCATCGGTGCCGGAAATCGAACTCGTCAAGAGCCGCTTTCCCGACGCGCATTGCCACTTCATGGCGCCGGTGCGCCAGGCAGGCGCGGCCAAGCTCGCCTTCGAGAAATACGGCGTGACGGATTATGTCGTCGATTGCGACTATGAACTCGACAAACTGCTGGCCGAAACCAAGCAGCCCAAGCGCCTTCGCATTTTCGTGCGCATCGCAACGCCACTCGGCGGCGCGGTCTTGGAATTGTCGAGCAAGTTCGGCACCACGCCACAAGAAGCGGCGAAGCTCCTGAAGCGCGTGGCCGACTCGGGCGCTGCGCCCTGCATCACCTTCCATGTCGGCTCGCAATGCCTCTCGCCCTTTTCCTATGCCCAGGCGATCGAGATGGCGCGGCGCACCGCAGCACTTGCCAAGATCGAGATCGCAGCGCTCGACATCGGCGGCGGCTTTCCCGGTCCCTATCAGGGCGACGACGTGCCGCCCTATCACTGGTATTTCGACACCATCAAGGAAGCGCTCGAGACGCTGCCCAATCCGAAAGTGCCGGTGATCTGCGAGCCCGGCCGCGCGCTCATCGCCGAAGGCATGTCGCTGATCACGCAAGTCATCCTGCGCAAGAACGACCGGCTCTATATCAATGACGGCGTCTATGGCAGCTTCGACGAACTGACGCTGCCGGGATGGAATGCGGACTATCCGGTGCGCGTCTTCACGCTCGATGCCAAGGGCCGCGCACTGCCTCTGCCCGGAGCGACGCTCGCCTTCCGCGTCTATGGTCCGACCTGCGACACGCTCGACGTGCTGCCGCGACCGATCCTGCTGCCCGCCAATATCGCGCCCGGCGATTTCATCGTCTTCGACGCGATGGGCGCCTATTCGGTGGCGGTGCGCACCACCTTCAACGGCTTCTTCCCCGACACCTGGGCGATGATCGGGAATTGAGCGCGATGAGCGACGCCGTCGAACCGCTGATCCTGGATCTCCTGGAATGGGTTGCCACCGGCGAGCGCGACTACGCCGAGATGATGGAGGCCTGGCGCACGTCCTGCCCGAAGCTGCCGGTGTGGGAAGAGGCGAACGTGCGCGGCCTTGTCACGCGCATCGTCAGGGACGGCACGCCGCGCGTCGCTATCACCGAGGCCGGACGCATGCTGCTGGATGGGACCAGACGCGGCGCGTCACAGGCGCCGCCGGGCGCGCCCTAAGCGCTCACGCATTGACGTCGTGGCGTTCGCGGGTCTTGGCGAAGCGCACTGAAGGGAATTTCTCCGCGACATAGCCAAGCTCCCAGTTGCTCTTGGCGAGAAACACCGGCGCGCCGTCGCGATCTTTCGCCATGCCGCCGCGGTTCGACGCCATGAACTTCGCCATGTCGGCGTCGCTGGCGCCGAGCCAGCGCGCGGTCTCATACGGCGCCGGCTCGAGATCGGCATCGAGGCCGTACTCCGCGTTGAGCCGCGACTTCAGCACATCGAGCTGCAACGGGCCGACCACGCCGACGATCCATTGCGCGCCGATCTCGGGCTTGAAGACCTGGGTCACGCCCTCTTCAGCGAGGCTCCCCAGCGCGCGTGCCAGATGCTTCTGCTTCATCGGGTCTGAGAGGCGCACGCGGCGCAAAATCTCGGGCGCGAAGTTGGGAATGCCGGTGAAGACGGTGGTCCCCGTTTCCGATAGCGTATCGCCGACGCGCAGCACGCCATGATTGGGAATGCCGATGATGTCGCCGGGATAGGCTTCGTCCACCGTCTCGCGTTCCTGCGCGAAGAAAAGAATCGGATTGTGTATACCGATCGATTTTCCAGTGCCGGATTGCACGAGCTTCATTCCGCGGCGGAATTTACCGGAAGCCAGGCGCAGGAACGCGACACGGTCGCGATGGTTGGGGTCCATGTTGGCCTGGACCTTGAAGACGAAGCCGGTGACTTCGCCGTCGTCCGGCTCGACGGTTTTCCCGCGCGCCGGCGCTGGCCCCGGTGGCGGCGCATTCACCGCGAGAAACGAAAGCAGATTGCGCACGCCGAAATTCTTCAGCGCCGAGCCGAAATAGACCGGCGTCTGGTGGCCTTCGCGATAGGTGCCATGATCAAAGCGCGGCAGACCGGAACGCGCCAGTTCGACATCCTCTTCGAGCTTTCCCTTCTCCTCTGCCGTGAGCAGGGCGGCGAGCGCATTGCCGCCGATCGAGGCTTCGCCGCCGAAGGGCGAGAAATCATCCGTATAAAGATCGATCGTGCCGCGGAAATTGAGCCCCATGCCGACCGGCCAGACCATCGGCGCGCATTCGAGCTGCAACTGGTCGGAGATTTCGTCCAGCAGTTCCAGCGGATCCCTCGCCTCGCGGTCGAGCTTGTTGACGAAGGTCAGAATCGGGATGTCGCGCAGACGGCAGACTTCGAAGAGCTTTCGCGTCTGGCTCTCGATGCCCTTGGCCGCATCGATCACCATCACCGCGGAATCCGCAGCCGTCAGCGTGCGGTAGGTGTCTTCCGAAAAATCCTCATGGCCCGGCGTATCCAGCAGGTTGAAGACCGCGTCTTCATATTCGAAGGTCATGACGGCGGAGGTGACGGAGATGCCGCGCTCCTGCTCGATGCGCATCCAGTCCGACTTGGCGCGCCTGGCCTCGCCGCGCGCCTTGACGCGGCCGGCGGCATGGATCGCGCCGCCGAGCAAAAGCAGATGCTCGGTCAGCGTGGTCTTACCGGCGTCGGGATGCGAGATGATCGCAAAAGTCCGGCGTCTGGCGGCTTGGCTGGCGAGTGTTTCGCTCATGGCGGCGGGGCGTAGCAGGCGGCGGTCGCACGCGCAATGACCTTACGCGCACGCACGGATGGCTTAGGATCGCCGAAGGAGATTGTGCATGCAGGTCACGCCAGCATCGCCGCACGACACCGCCGACTGGCTGGCGCTGCGCCGCCAACTCTGGCCGGAGGCGAGCGCTGACGAGCATCGCGCGGATATCGAGAAAATTCTCGCTGGCGCGGGGCGCGCAGTCTGCCTCCTGGCGCGCAGCGAGGGGGAGGCAGTTGCGGGCTTTGCCGAAGTCACGCTGCGGCACGACTATGTGAACGGCTGCTCGAGCTCGCCGGTCGGGTTTCTCGAAGGACTCTATGTCGTGCCAAAGGCGCGTCGGCAGGCCGTCGCGCGCGCGCTCGTCGCTGCGGCCGAAGCGTGGGCCGCGCATCACGGCTGCAGCGAATTCGCCTCCGACGTGCTGGTGGAAAATGTCGAAAGCCAGAAGGTGCATGCGGCGCTCGGCTTTTCCGAGACCGACCGCGTGGTTTATTTCCACAAGTCGCTAGGGCCGCGCAAAGGCTGAGCCGGGCTTGCAAACCTTTCGTTAAGCACTCTTGCGACACTGTCGCCGGTGGAACGGATCGGGGCGGGGCAGATGTTTGCCGATTCCATCAAGCAGGCGAATAGTGATCGCCATGCGCAGCCGAGCGCGCTGCGCGATCTCAGGCGCGATTGGGAAAGCTGGAGCATCGGCGAACGCATCGCCATCGTGATGATCGCGAGCTCGAGCATCGCGCTGCTCTATCTGGCGCACTGGTTCGCGACGGTCTGAGACCTGTTCGGCGCAAACCCACCTGGTCATCGAAGCCGGGCGCCCGCTACATCCAGTTGAACGGCCGGAAGCGGAAGCCGATCGCATATTGCAGCTGGATCACCACGATCATGCCGATGGCCCAATAGTTGGAGAAGACGCACAGCGCGGCTGCGGCGGCGTAGAGAATCTGCGCGACGACGACACGCCGGACGAGCGCGGTATCTGTGCCCGGCGGTGCGTCCGGCTTGACGAGATCCATCGCACGGGCGCGATACCAGCCGCCGAGCAACGTGGCGCCCAAGAATGCGATGTTGAACCAGTAGACGAAGAGCGCGGTGCGGTAGGTGATGAATTCCGCGAGCAAAGACGTGGAGAAGGGCACCAGCGTCACCGCCATCAGAAACGCGATGTGGATCCAGGCATAGCCGCGGTCGCTGCTTTTCAAGAGGTCGTGCTGCGTGTTCTGCCCGACCCAGAAGATGCCAAGCGTGAGGAAGCTCATCAGATAGGTGAGAAGCCGCGGCGCCAGCTCGATCAGCGCATGCTGCAAGCCGGATTCGCTCGCGATGGTGAAGGCGGCCGGCACGTGCAGGTCGAGCGCCAGCACCGTCATGGCGAAGGCAAAGACGCCGTCGCTCAAGGCCGCGAGCCGGTCCGCACTTCGCCCTGCGATTTGGTTGTAGATCGTCTTCATGGCGCGGGCTTAATGCTTGGCTTGGTCACCGGCGATCACGCGTCACTCATGCTTCGACAAGCTCAACATGAGGGTTGTGCAAAATCCTCATCCTGAGCTTGTCGAAGGATGAGGGACACCGATCCACGCTCGGCTTGCTTGCTCTACCAAGGCATGCACGATGCAGCAAGGCGTTCACACCACCGGTTCGTCGAGAAAGGTGCGCCCTTCGCGATCCTCGATCTCGACGATCCACAGATCCGGATCGTATTTGATCTGGCGCTCGAGATAGGCGGCGGCTTTTTCGTTGTCGCTTGTCTCGCCAAGCGGTCGCGCCCAGACGCGCTCGCCGTCGGCGCCGCGCGACTGGTTGAACACGGTGCAGCTGCCGTCGAGGCGGGAAACCTGAATGAAGATGGCGCCGGCCTCTTCGGCGCCCTTGCGCACGACATAGGCCTGCGCGCCTGCAACCTCGGCGCGGCGGATGAGCGCGCGCACGAAAATCCCGGCCTTGAGACGCGGAGTCATGGCGCGACTTTGCCACGCGCCATCCGCGTCACCAACTAGGTCTTGGGCACTTCGCCGTCGGGTGTCGCAATCAGCCCGCGCGGCACCAAAAGGATCATCGGCAGGATGAGCGCGTAGGTAATCGTGATCGCCGCCACGCAAATGCCGAAGCCGCCGAAGCGGTCATAGAGCGTGGTGCCCAAGAGGTCGCCGAACCGCCCCGCAATGTAGTAGAGCCCGATCGACATCATCAGCACGGTGCCTTCAAGGCCCCGCGGACAGGAACGGATCATCAGATCGTAATAGGCAGAGGTGGCAACGCCGCCCATCAGTCCGATCGGTATGGCGGCGAGCAGCGCCGCCGTGGTCGAATGGACGAAGAGCAGAGGAATGAACTGCGGCACGCCTATCGCCGTACCCCAGATGAGGAGCGTGCGCAGCGGGTATTTGCGGCAGAGATAGCCGAACAAAAGATAAGTCGGAATGAAGGACACCGCGAAAATCGCGTTCCATTCGCCCCATTGCGCGTCGTTGCTGTGCAGCGTGTTCTGCAGATAGTACTGCAAGGGCGTCACCGAGCCGGGCGCGAAGCTCCACATGAACCAGATGGCAAGTGCGGGATAGACCGGCCAGTGCGCCAAGAGCCGCTTCATGTCGGCGAAGGGATGCACATTCTCCTTCGGCGCGTCGTGGACATGATCGTAGACCACGCGCGGGCGCCACACCGCGAAGGATGCGATCGCCAGCATGATCGCGGCACCGGCGAGAAAGAGAAGCCGCGCCGCGTCGCCCGCATTCTTGCCTTCCAGCATGTCGCTGAACACGCCGCCCAGCCAGTAGGATGCGAGCACCGGCAACGACTGGACGATGTTCCACATGGTCGCGACCTGGCCCGACATCACGTTGCGCTGGCCGAGCGCCGAGGTGAGGCCCGCCTGCGCGGCGTTGACGAAGAGGAACGCGATGGTCGAGAGCGCAACCGCGAAGAGCAGCATCGTGTAGCTGACGTCGGCGAACGCGAAGTAGACGTAGACCGCAGCCGTGATGGCGCCGAACAGCATCATGTAGCCGCGGTCGCGCGAGGCGAACGGATTGAAGACGTCGCGCGCGAAGCCGAAGAGAAACGAGACGTAGAGCGGCACCGACGCGACCAACCGGAACATCGCCACCTCGTGCGCCGACAAATGCAGCTTGTTCTTGAGGAAGAAGCTGATGGGAACGTCGATCAACCCGAGGAACGGCGCGCCGAAGTTGAGCAGGAAAATGAGGACAGCGAGGTAAAGTAGGATGCGAAGACGGACAGCGGCAGCAAGAGGCGATGGCGCGGTCGGCGCCAAGGCCGTCAGTTCGCTGGTCATCTGGCCTTATCCCTGGAAAGCGCGACGCAGGCTGGCACAGGCATAAAGTGTGCGCCATACCCGGCCGTTTCACGCTTGTTGGAGTACCCGACTCTGCGTGTCATTCCCGGCGAGCAAGCGCGCAATTCACCTCTCTGTGTCATCCCCGGTGAGAATTGGCGCGGTAGCCGCGCAATGCACCCACCTTGTCATTCCCGGTGAGAATTGGCGCGGTAGCCACGCAATGCACCCACCTTGTCATCCCCGGCGAGCATTGCGCGCTTCAGCTCTACACCGGCGTCACTAGCGATCTTGCCCGACGCACGTTCGAGCATCGAAACGGTCTGGTGCCTGGCTTCACCAAACGCTACGGCGTGCACATTCTGGTGTGGTACGAAGTCCACGACGACATTCGTCTAGCAATCGAACGCGAAAAGCAGATCAAGGGCTGGAACCGTACTTGGAAGTTGAAGGTGATAGAGCAGGTCAACCCGGACTGGAACGACCTGTCGGAAAAGCTTTGAGCTCACTTTTGTGATGGACTGGGTCCCCTTCCCTCGCATGACATGCGTTGCATGCCATGCTCGCCGGGGATGACAGAGGAGCACATGGCACGCGCTGCATGCCACCATGTTCGCCGGGGATGACAGTGAAATTGCTGCGCCGTCCTACGCCGCGCCCTTGAAGGGGATGATCTGCGCCTGGCTGGGCGCGACGCGTTCGCCCTTCTCGTCGATGGCGGCGAAGGGCAGGCGCACGCGCACGGTCGTGCCTTCGCCGAGCACCGATTCGATCACCGCCTCGCCGCCGTGCATCGCGGCGAACGCCTTGACGAGCGCGAGTCCAAGTCCGGTGCCTTCCTTGGAGCGCACCTGTTCGCTTTCGACCTGCTCGAAGGGCTTGCCCAGCCGCTCCAGGTCGCGCGCCGAAATGCCGACGCCGGAATCGCTGACCGAAAGTTCGATGCCGCGCTGGTCGCGTGTCGCGCTCACGCGCACATCGCCGCCGCGCGGTGTGAACTTGACGCCGTTGGTGACGAGGTTGATCAGCATCTGCTTCACCGCGCGCTTGTCGGCGAAGATCGTGCCGGCGCCCGGAGCAACGCTGAGCTTGAGCGCCACGCCGGCGCGCTCGGCCTGCAGCTTGACGAAGCGCACCGAGGCGCCAGCCACCTCGTTCAGATCGAAGACCTCCTCGAACAGTTCGAACTTGCCGGCTTCGATCTTCGACATGTCGAGGATGCCGTTGATGAGTTCGAGCAGATGGCCGCCGCTCTCATGGATCAACTTGGAATATTCGAGATATTTCGCGCTGCCGACGGGCCCGAACATCTCATGCGTCATCACTTCGGAAAAGCCGATGATGGCGTTCAAGGGCGTGCGCAGCTCGTGGCTCATATTGGCGAGGAAGCTCGTCTTGGCGCGCGACGCGCTTTCGGCCAGGTCGCGCGCTTCGATCAGCTGGCGCTCCTGGGCCTTCCGCTCGGAGATGTCGCGCGTGACCGCGACGATGTCGGTCGCCTCGTTGTGCACCGGCGCGGCGGGACGACAGCGGATTTCCGCCCAGACGTATGAGCCGTCGCGGCGGCGCATGCGCACCTCGGCGGAAGCGGCGCGCGCGAAATAGGCCGCTTCCATGAAGGCCGCCTGCATGGCGCGCAGATCATCGGGATGGACGAGCGCCGATGGCGCGAGCCCGATCAGATCCTCCGGCGAGCGGTCGAGAATGGTGTGCGCCGCGGGGCTGGCGAAACGGATGCGCCCGTCGGAGGAATGTCGCGTGATCAGATCCATCGCGTTGTCGGCGAGGAAGCGGTACATCGCGGCACCTTCCGCAGCCGCCATGTCGGCGGCCTGCTGGCGTTCCTGCGCCGCGGCGGCGACGAGCGCTGCCTGGATGACGGCGGCGAGAACCGAAACCGCATAGACCTCCCAGATCTGAATCGGAAGCCGCGACGGCGGCAGTGCGCCCGCCCACTCGATGGCCGCGACGATCAGAAGCGAGATGGCGGCGGCGACAGCGGCGCGCTGCACGGCGGGGCGCCCGCCGGAGAGTGCCGCTTCCGCCGGCACCAATGCGAACCACACGACGAGCGGCGAGAGCACGCCGCCGGTCAGCGCGGAGAGATAGCCGATCAGGCCGGCGAAGAGCGCAATCGCAATCGTTTCGAGTGCCGGCAAGGAGAGACGCGTGAAACCGAGAAGCGCTAGACCAGCCGGCGCGAGCAGTCCCGCCATCGCGACGAGTTCGGCGATGTCGGGCCGGCCGATCATGGCGATGAAGGCGGCGGCCAGTGCCGCACCGATCGCGGCCTTCGAGGCCTGCACGGTGATGAACAAACGGCGCGATGTCCGCTCGCCCCCGACCTGTTCGCCGCCGTAGATGTTAATGGCCATTAAGCGTTCGCCGCGTCCGGGAAGCTGCCATTCTGGAGCAGTATGCTTAACGAAGATTGAACGCACGCAGGTTTCGTTCGCGTTTTCTCAACTTCTCGCAGTCGATTTGGGCGCGTAATCCCTCGGTCCATTGCGCGATTCGCGCGACCGGCGATTTCATCCACAAGTTGGCGCGATGGTTGGCGCCTGGCGAATCAGAGATTTCTGCCAATCCCGGGAGTCGATTCGCGCGAACGACGCGCTGCGATTGCTCGCGTGCGATTTCGGGTTTGCGCGTTTAAGGGCCCAGAAAGGTCTGGCACGCATGCTCTCGCCACAAAAGAAAAATTTGGGGTGTCGACATGATCATCCGCGCGATCTTCTGGATCGGGCTCATCGCCTTCCTGATGCCGCATGAGCCCGATCTCGGTTACGGCCGACCGGGCAATCATGCGCAGCAATTGAATGGCGGACCGGGCGACTGCGATGCGAAGGATTGTGCCGGGCACCTCGGCTATTTCGATCGCTTTCGCGCCGTCGGCCTTCGCAGCATCCAAGAGGTCCGCGCCGACATCAAGGCGCATCGCAGTCACGCGGACATTTGACAGCTGGCGCGCGAGGCGCACCAATGCCCTTGCCATGGAGCCCAACGAACATCGCCTGGTGGCATTGCGCGGCTTTGACGAGCTGAAAGTCGGCGAAGTCTTCAACCTGCCCTCGCGCACCATCAACGAGGCCAATTTCGCCGCTTTCCAGACGGTGAGCCTGGACAATCACCCTATCCACTACGACGTCGAATACTGCAAGCAGCTGGGTTATCCCGCACCCCTGGCGCATGGGCTGCAGGTCTTGAGCTTCACTGCGGCGGGTGCGGGGCTCTTTCCCCATGTCATCGGCGAAAAGCTGATCGGCTTCATCGAAGTGAACGCCAAGTTTCTCAAAGCCGTGTTTCCCGGCGACACGCTCTATCCCGCGCTCACCATCGCGGAACTGACGCGCCAGCGCACCACGGGAATCGTCGCAATGCGCGCCACCGTGCATAATCAGAAGAGCGAACTCGTCCTCGACGGCCTGCACCGCTACCTGCTGCGGCTTTAGCTCAACCCTCATCCCGAGCTTGTCGAAGGATGGATGAAGCGCGCCATCATGCGTCGCCCTCGTCCTTCGACAAGCTCAGGAGAGGGCGACGCATCGAGGAGTTGGAAGCACTATTTCTCATTCTCGCTCATCGACCAGCTGCGCAGTTTGGCGCGGCCGCGCAAGCGAAGCCCGTAATGCTCCGCCAGACGGTCGAGCGCGATGGCGAGAACGATCTTGCCCGAGCGCTGTGGCCAGCGCTTGGCCCGCTCGGCTTCGCCCAAGCCCCGCAAATGGCAACAGACGTCGAACAGCAGATCGTTGAGCCCCGGTCCCGCCGCGCGCATCGCCGCGCTGAAGCGCTGCTTCGCCGCCAGCACGGTATCGGAAAGCGGCGCCTGCACCTTTTGTCCGCGCGCGCGCGGCAGGATGGGCGACGTCAGATCGACGCCCAGACGCGGCGAAAGCCCCGCCAGCGTGAAGTCGCGCCTCAGCCTTTCGCCGGCTTCGAACTGCACGTCATCGATCACCTTGCGCAGGCGCAGCCGCGCCAGGGGCGATTCCGCTTCGTTGACGATGACCTCAACTTCGCGGCCTTGCGCATTCATCATGCGGCGCGTGGCGAGAATGCGATGACGCGCGGCATGGATGTTGTCGTCGGTTGTCATCACAGCCGCTCCGCGATGGCGCGCAGCAAGGCTTCGAGCCAGTCCAGCGTGCGGTCGAGATCGGGATTCTCGCGCAGCGCCTCGACGCGCTGGATCGCGTGGCAGACCGTGGAGGGATCGCGCACGAACGCCCTGGCGACCTCGCCGATGTTGAGCGAGAAGACAATGTGCACGAGGTACATCGCGATCTGTCGCGCGAATGCGGTCTGCGAGTCGCGTCGCGACGCCGCGCGGATTTCATCGAGCGTCACGCCATAGGCCTGCGCCACCAGAATCTGAGTCACGCCGGCGAAGAGCGGCGTCGACGCCAAGGTTTGCTGCACGATCACATCCACCATCTGTTCCATGAGATTCCCCTTTTGTTGCGGCCGAAGCCGAGAAGGACAATTATCCCAATTATCACCTTGACATAGTAGCCGCAACTGCTAGTAAGCCTTTGACAGGCCGACATTTTGTCTTATAGGAAAATTATCTATGATAGGCTTGGCGAATGGAGCAGCGAGACGGAAACAGGATTACGCCCGCGATGATTCTCGCCGGGGTCCAAGCATGGGAAGATTGGGAGGGATCGGAAGATTGGTCGATAGAAAGGCTTGTAGCTTCGATATATCGCTCGATGACATCCCGCGCTCTTGGCGCGGAGTTACAACAGCGACAATCTTCCCGCATAAGTGAGCGAGGTCGTAATACAGATCGTCCAGTTGGTCGGGGGTGAATTGATCCTTGATCTCTCGCCCGTTTAAACGCCCCGTGACAATGATGCTGACAATCGGCGCACCATCGCGATTGTGCTTGCTCTCAAAAATATAGTGGCCGTGAGCAACCAAGTTTCGCTTTACGTAGAGCTTTTCAGTGGTGTCTAGCATTTCATTGCACCACGAAAGAATTGTAGGCATATCAGCCAGCGCCAAAGCTGCTTCTTCGCGGAAGCGAGAGCGGCGCTTACGAAACGAGGTCGCCATCGGTTTCGACGATGTGCCATTCGCCTTGATTAGCGCCTCCAAAAGGCTGTCGAAAACAGTCTCAAAGATGCCCCAGATCGTCACGACTTTTCCGATGAGGGGGTAAAACTCAGGTGGCAATAGACCAAGATAAGACGGAGACTTCAGTTTGTGTGTGTCGATGATTTGAAGCGGTATTTCGACTTTGCGCGCTCCACTGGACGGATCATCAGCCATGAAGAAACCCAAGATTAAACAAGCCAAAAAGACGCGCGCCGCGGACATTCATCCCGACGCTCAACGCCGGTTTGAGCGCGCGGTTGATGCAGCGGTTAGGAGCGGTCCTATCCATCGAAAACCGAAACGCAGCGCGACGAACGGCTAGTGCTGAACTGAGATTTCCAAACTGTGACCTGGAGCAGTGGCGATAAAGCACGGAAACATTCCCGAGACGCCACAGTCTGCGCCTTGAGCCGTCGCAGGCCGAACGCTTCCATGTAACGCAATGACAACAAGGCTAACAGCGATCACGGTCAATACGGTCTTCGTGTAGCGGTCAATCATATAGCTTCTCCTGATAACGGTGCGTTGTCGTGACGAAGACAAGTGGCGCAGTAGAGTGAAGAAGAAGGGCGAGGATAGTCCGCCATGCTCAACATCGATGCGCGCAACAAACACGCCATCACGATCTTTTCCCTAGAGCGGCCAAAATCGCGTTCACTGTATCGGTCTTCAAAGCAACCGGATCAATCGCGACGCTCAAAATTGTCTGGCAATGCGGGCAAGAGTAAGAAACTCCCCTCCAAGACTTAGGAAGACTCGTAATAGTCAGACTGCCGAGGGCTGCTCTATTTACCGACTGTTGGCACTTTGGACATTTAGCCACTGACCTATTCTCCCTTCAAAGAGTGGCTGATCTTAAGGTGAGTCGCGCGTTGATGCTTACGCCAACGCAGGAACCGCGCCGCTATCAAGAAGGCAGATTGATGAAATCACGCTGCGGGCGGTGTCGCGTCTTTTGAGATAGTCCCTGGAAGGACGCCTTTGATTGGCACCTTGTAGGGGCAAATGTCAGCCAGCGCATAACACAAACTTGCCAACCCAGCGATTATTAGAGGAACGATGGTTTCTACGACCTGTTTCCGAACTTCTGGCTGGATCACTCCGAGCAAAATTAGCAGACTGCTCGCAAACACTGCGGCAGAATGAAATGGCGGCAAACGCTGATTTAATTGACTGATATGCCACGGCTGCGTCTTGGTCGTTCTAATGTCCCAAATGATATGAGTAGCCGAAAACAGTACCATCCATGCGAAATAAAATGCATCGACGAATCCAACATTCGTCGGACTCAAGAAAACGTGAAAGAGGAATAGAAGTGTGCTTTGCACGTCGTCCAGCATGGCACCATCCCCAGAGGTGTCAGTCGGCTGGAAACTCAGCAGCCGTTTTCTATTTCTTCAAGAAGGATCGATAAAACTCATACGCAATTCCAACGATTGATCCAACCGCAGCACACACGACGAACAGTGTCAGCTCCTGCGTTTTGAAATCGTGGAGAAGAGTGATTGGAATTAATTTCGTAATCAGGCGTAACAACGCCCCTGCGAAGAACAGACTCCCAAGGAACGCGATCCCAACGCCTGCGCCACCTACGCCAGACAGAACCGCGCGTAGCATTTGCTCAACGCGCATCCAAGCGGCAGGTACTGCGGTGACTGAGGGTTCTGACTTTCGGGCGATAGACGGCATTACCATCTCCTACTCCCCCGAAACTAGCTGTATTGTGTAAATCAATTCTTCAAGATTTAGATCCGTTTCGCATGTGAGATAGCTATTTGAGACTCTCGTTTCAAGCATCCCGTCCCCCTCGCACAAACGGCTGAATCAGTGAGTTTATTACGCCTAAATTCGAAATGCGCAATAGAATCAATTCTGGTCGGTTGTGAACAAACTGTCAGTCATCGACTAATACCTTCAAGTTGCAAAGGTTTTACCAGTAAAGATTTTTGCCTTATTTCGCCAGCGTAAGAAACGGGCTGCCTGATACTTGAACTCAGGCTGCACTAGTCCGCCGATAGGTGAGGCGCTTTCCGACAATGCCGGGGACGGATTTCGCCATGCGGTCGGCGTCGTCATAACCGAGCGCCTCGCGGTGGTTGTAGCGGAAGTCAAATTCCGCGAGATAACGATGCAGGTGTTTCTCATCGCAGTGCTGGTATACGCCGCGCATGCCGCGCTTGAAGATTGAGAAGTAGCCTTCAATCGTGTTCGTGTGGACCTCACCGCGAGCGTATTCCTTGGCGCTGTGATTGACCGTTGAGTGTTCAGCGAAGCTTTCACCAACGCGGGTGTAGAGACGGCTCTCATCCGTAAACAGTTTGGTTTCGTGGCTGATATTCTCGTTCACGATCTTGGCGACGTTCTCTGCATTTGCATATGGCACATGAAATGAGCGGACGTTTCCACCACGCTCAACCAGCGCCACGATTGCGCGCTTGTTTGATGGGCCAGTCTTTCCACTTTTGGTGTATGCGCCGCGAGCGGCATGTGTGCGCGGGTGATCAACGGGGCCGTGATAAGTCTCGTCTGCCTCAACAATTGAACCAGCGCCGCCCAAGCGAGACTTGGCCGCGATCTTCACGCTCTCGCGAATGCGATGGCAGAGGAACCATGCTGTTTTCTTGCTGACGCCGAGCATGCGTCCAACTTGAAGCGCGCTCATGCCCTTCTTGGATGACATGAGAAGCTGCGTAGCGGCCAGCCACTTGTTCAATGGGATTTTGCTGCGCTCGTAGAGCGTGCCGACAGTGACAGTAAACGGCTCGCGGCATGCGTTGCACTGATAGAGACCTTTGCGCGTGGTCTTGCCGTTCATGAGCGTGGCTTGGTCGATCACGCCGCAATGCGGGCAGATCGGGCCATCCTTCCAAAGACGCGCCTCAAGCCATTCCCGAGCCTTGCCGGCATCGTGGAAGATCGGTGAGGAAAGAAGTCCTTTTGATATGGCGACGAAACCCTTGGTTCGTCCCTATCCTACCAATAGGCTCTACTATGTCAAGGTGATAATTGTGACAATTATCCTACAAAATGGGACGCATTGGATAAGTTTGCAACTTTTCATGGTATTTCGACGCGAAACCGGGGCAAACCGCCAGAATCTCATTTCTATTTCCAACGGAAATCATTGGATTAATTGGGAGACATACGGTGCTTCGCGCCGGGCCGTGCGGTACTCAACTTAGAGGGCAATACACGCGCAAATTGTGGGATTGATGTCTTATAACCCGCCGCTTCACCGCTTCTGTCATCGTGTGCTCTGTGTACGGAGCTTTGAGCGCAGCGCGCGTTATGGCGGCATGGCGGCGCAAAATGTGCGGAGCGTTCCGGCTCTTTTGGGCGTTCGCAGTCGGGCTGCTAGGGTGGCGTCCTCCAGCAAGGATCTTCAGATGGCGCGCGTCTTTCGCATCGGATTTGTCGTTCTCTTGGCGGTAGAGCTTTCGGGCTGCATCTTCTTCGAGACGCGCGCCATGCGGGCGATGCGCAACAATCCCAGTTTCAAGGCGGGATATTCCGACGGCTGCGCCAGCGCCAATGCGCGCGGCACGTCGTTCACCGGCTCAAAGGTCCGCGACGAGGCGGCGTTTCAGTCGAGCCAGCCCTATCGCGCCGGCTGGTCGAACGGCTACAGCACCTGCAACAACCAGCTCTATCGCTCGAACACGCCTAATGTGAACGACTCCCCCGACCAGCGGCCCAATCCGTGAGGTCGCCGCGAAGGCGCCTTAATCGGGCGTTAACCCTCAGCGCGCACGGTGCCGTCTTGGTCGCGTGACGTGGCGGTCAAACCGTCATATATTCCGTATACGTCCTTATGGCTCCTTGAGGGCAGTGGCGATGTTGGGACACTTGGTACACATCCACGAACTGGACGAGCGGCCGATCAGCCATCCGCCCATGTTGCCGCAATGGATGCGCCGTGCGCTGGCCGCCCTCTTTCGCCGGCAGCGCTAAAGACCCCTTCACTTCGAAGAGTTCGAGCACGCCTTCCATCCTTCGACTTGCTCAGGATGAGGCTTGTGCGTCGGCTGTGGCCATAAGCCCTTCATCCTGAGCTTGTCGAAGGACGAAGGCTCACGTTGGTCGTCCGGTTTCACGAATATTTGCGCGGCTGCCACCAGGGAAAATAAGGCGGCATGTCGGCGGAGACCTTTTGGGGGAATTTCGCCGGTCGCTTCTCGAGAAAGCTCACCACGCCTTCCTTCACGTCGGGCGAGGCACCGCGAGAGTAAATGCCGCGCGAATCCACCTTGTGCGCCTCCATGGGATGATCCATGCCGAGCCCCTTCCACATCATCTGACGGATGAGCGCGATGGAGACCGGCGCCGTGTTCTCCACGATCTCGCGCGCGAGGGCGCGTGCGCGCGGCAGCAGCTGGTCCGCCGGCACCACTTCCGCGACCAAGCCGCCGGCGAGCGCTTCCTTCGCCTCGAACACTCTTCCGGAATAGCACCAGGCGAGCGCCTGCTGGATTCCGACGAGGCGCGGCAGGAACCAGCTGGACGCCGCTTCCGGCACGATGCCGCGCCGCGAGAAGACGAAGCCGAAGCGCGCGGCTTCGCTCGCGATGCGGATATCCATGGCGAGCTGCATGGTGACGCCGATGCCGACCGCCGGTCCGTTGACCGCGGCGATGACCGGTTTCAGGCATTCGAAGATCTCAAGGGTCAGCCTGCCGCCGCCGTCGCGCACGCGTTCGTCGCTCCAGTCGACTTGATCGACCGGACCGGCATTGCGTTCGGGCCGGTCGGCGCGCTTGGTGGCATCGAACGTCGCCGCACCCGCCGAGAGATCGGCGCCGGCGCAGAAGGCGCGGCCCGCGCCGGTGACGATGATGCAGCGCACTTCGTCGTTCTGGTTGGCCTTCTGAAAGGCGTCGATCATCTCGTTCATCATCGTCCCGGTGAAGGCGTTGAGCTTCTCCGGACGGTTGAGCGTGATGGTGAGGATGTTCTCGGCGATGTCGGTGATGATTTCCTTGTAGGCCATGCAGGCACCCGTTTTTTTCTCCGCATCCAGCATACCCAAAAGCGGCATTGCCGTATGGGCAAGGTTGTGCTACATATGTGCTACAGAGGAGTTCGAAGCGTGCGGAAGATCAACCTCAGGGACGCAAATCAGCACTTTTCGCAATTGGTGCGCGAGGTTCAGGAGACGGGCGAGCCTGTTTCGGTGTACCGGCGCGGAGAACCCGCCGTCGAAATCCACCCTGCGGTGAAAAAAAGCGCCATGCGCATTCTGACGCCCGAGCAAGAGGCGGCGCTGAATTCCATGCTCGAAACGGCCCGTAAGTTCGGCCGGAAATCTGTCGGCCGCAAGATGACGCGTGACGAGATGCATGAGCGCTAAACGTTTTTCGCTGGACTCGAACCTACTTGTTTACTTTTTCGATCCGCGCGATCCGCACAAGCAGGCGCTGGCCCAACAAATCACTCTCGCTGCCGCCGTGCGCGACTGTGTGCTTGGGCTGCAGTCGATAGGAGAGTTTTATGCGGTTGTGACCCGCAAGAAGATTTTGTCCGCGGCGCTTGCGGGCCACGAAGCGTTGAACTTCCTCGTGACATTTCCGAGTTTTCAGGCCTCTTCCGACTGTCATCGCATCGCCGTGCGCGAGGCGGTCGCGGGTCGATTTTCCTATTGGGATGCCGTGCTGCTTGCGTCGGCGGATGAAGCAGGCTGCTCGCTCCTGCTGAGCGAGGACATGAAGGACGGCGCGACGCTCGGCGGCATTACCGTGCGCAATCCGTTCGGAGCGAAAGGGCTGAGTGCGGCGGCGCTCGCAGCACTCGCCCCTTGAGACCTATTCCGCGGCGACCTGATGGCGGATGGGCTGGGCGGTGAAGACGCCCTTGGCCATGCGCTCATCGATATTCTTGATGGCGCGGCGCAGTTCGGTCAGCGAATCCTCGATATCGATCTTCTGACGCTCGAGCTTGTGCAGCTGTTCTTCGAACTTCCGGCGCGCATGCATGGTCTGGCGCACGCCGTGGTCATCGTGATTGTAGAGATCGAGAATCTCGCGAATCTCGGCCAGAGCAAAGCCGACGCGCCGTCCGCGCAGGATCAAGATGATTCGCGCGCGATCGCGCGAGGAGTAGATGCGCGTCTGGCCGCGCCGTTCGGGCGCGATCAATCCCTCATCTTCGTAGAAGCGCAGCGTGCGCGCCGTGACGCCGAATTCTTTGGTGAGCTGACGAATTGTAAATGTTCGCACCATCTTCACATCCGGACGCTTGGCTTGATGCCTTGTCGCCGGACCTCCCTGACAATTTCTCAGTGGTAAAATATTGGCTTACGCTTACGTCAACGTCAAGAGAGAAGATTCACGGTGAATCAAATGCTTAGGATAACAGGCGCGAACGATCGGTGCAGATCGCGCGGCATTGCTCGATTATAGCGTATTCCACAAACAACTAGCGCGATGCCGTACGCAGCATGACGAGCGCGAGCGTAAATATTTCGCTGACGTGAGTTCCGTGACCGCAATTGTCATTCGACTTGCACAAAGATCGCGTACACAACAAGGGCTCGCGGGGGCATCGAACGTTCAGTTGGAGGATCCGATGCCTGCATATGAAATCTGCTACAAGGACGACAGCGGCAACTTGGCGCGCGCTTTTTCCGTCAAGTTCGACAGCGAACTGCGCGCCAAGATTCTGGCGCACGCCTTGAAGCCGCAAGACTGCCGTCAGCTCGAAGTGTGGGACGGCGACAGGCTGATCTACAGCCGCCCGGAGCAGATCGCCGACGCCTGAGGCGCGGCAGCGGCGATCGCATCACCCCGCGATCAGCTTTTCCTTCGTCGCCCAGTCGAGCGCCTTCTTGAGCGCGCGCTCGAAGCGGTCGAAGAGTTCGCCGATTTCCGCTTCGGCGATGACGAGCGGCGGACAGAAGGCGACGCGGTCGCCCAGCAGCGCCCGCACGATGAGACCTTCCTCAAGCGCGAAATTGCACAGTGTCGCCGCAACCTGCCGCGTGCCTTCGAAGCTCTGTTTGGTCTTCTTGTCGGCGACGAGTTCGACCGCCCCGATCAGGCCGAGACCGACGGCCTCACCGACGAGCGGATGTTCGACCAGAGCCTTCAGCCGCTTCTGGAACAACGGCGCGACGTGGCGCACATGGCCGACGAGATCGCGGCGCTGATAAATCTCGATGGTGCGCAGCGCCACGGCGCAGGCGACGGGATGGCCGCCATAGGTAAAGCCGTGGCCGAAGGTGCCGATCTTTCCCGACTCCTGTTCGATGATCTCGGACAATTCGGGCGACAGCAGCACGGCGGAGATCGGCAGATAGGCGCTGGAGAGCGCCTTGGCGATCGTCATGCTGTCGGGCTCGAAGCCATAGGCGCCACAACCGAACCATTCGCCGGTGCGTCCGAAGCCGGTGATGACTTCGTCGTCGATCAAGGGAATGTCGTGCTTCGCGAGCACGCGGGTGATGGCGTCGAAATAGCCTTCCGGCGGCACGATGACGCCGCCCGCGCCCATGATCGGCTCGGCGATCATGGCTGCGATGGTATCGGCGCCTTCGCGTTCGATGAGTGCGTTCAGGTTCGCTGCCAGGCGCTGCGAGTATTGCATCTCGCTCTCGCCGGGATCGGCATTGCGGTAGTGATGCGGGCAGTCTGCGAAGCGCACGAAATCGAACGGCAGGTCGAAGCTCTTGTGGTTGTTGGCAAGGCCGGTCAGCGAAGCGCTTGCCAACGTCACGCCGTGATAGGCCTTCACGCGCGAAAGAATTTTCTTCTTCTTGGCCTGGCCGCGCGCGTTCGACGCGTACCAGTGCAGTTTGATCTGCGTGTCATTGGCTTCCGAGCCCGAATTGGCGAAGAACACCTTGCCGACGGGAAACGGCGAAATCTCTTTCAGCTTTTCTGCGAGCGCAATCGCCGGCTCATGGCTGCGGCCGCCGAAGAGATGGCCATAGGCCATCTTGCGCATCTGTTCGGCGGCGACATCGGCAAGCTCGTTCTCGCCCCAGCCGAGCGCCGTGCACCAAAGCCCGGCCATCGCCTCGATGAAATCCTTGCCGTTCTCGTCATAGACGCGCACGCCCTTGCCTTTTTCGAGGATGAGCGGCCCGCTTTCGCGAAACTTCACGAGGTTGGTGTAGGGATGCAGAACGCTCTGCACGTCGCGCATCTGCGCATTGGAGAGAGGCATGGCGTACTCCGGGGCGGGTCCGGCCTTTCTATAGCAGAGGCGCGAGAGCTGAGTACTGTTTAGACCGCAAGGAAGCTGCGCAGCACGCGCTCGGCGTGATCGGGCTGGTCGCGATGCACGCCATGTCCGGCGCCGTCGAAGATCTCGAGCCGCCTCACCGGTTCGGGCAGCGCGGCAAAAATCTCCCTGGCGCACAAGACGGGCGTGATCGGATCTTCGCTTCCTCCCATCACCAGCGTCGGGCACGCGATCTTTGCAAGCTCGGGTAGCGCGTTCATGGTCTGGATTTCGCCGAGCGAGAAGTGGCGCATGGTTTCGAAGCGCATGATGGCGCGGCGCTGGATGGCGGCGCCGCCTTCGCTGCTGCCCGGCGGATTATAGAGTGGCATGCATACACGCATATAGTCGGCGAGCGATGCCTCGTTGAATTCGCGCCAGAAGCGTTCCGCCGCGGCGCGCGCCTCTGTTCCGCCCTTCGCCTCGAAGACGCGAAAGGTCTCGGCCATCTGCATGCGCGCCGCAGTGGACGAGAGAATGAGCTTGGCCGGGTGATCGGGATAGCGCGTCGCATAGGACATCGCCACCATGCCGCCGAACGAGTTGCCGTAGACGATCGGCTTTTCGATACCGAGCGCGCCGCAGAACGCCTTCACATCCTCGCCCCATTGCGCCAGCGTCCAGGTCTCGCGTTCGCCGCTCGAGCGCCCGTTGCCGCGATGATCGAGATAGACGACGTGATGGCTGTCGGCGAAGCGGTCAAAATAGGGCCGCATCGTCGAATGATCGAAGCCCGGCCCGCCATGCAGCACCAGCAGCGTCGGGCGCGCCACCATCTTGTCGTCGGCGAGCGCGAACTCGGGGCCCGCAACATCGAAGAAGATGCGCGCGCCGTTAACGGTGACGAACATGAAGACCCTCCGCGCGACACGGTACTCAATTCTTGCAGCGCCCGAAAGTCGTGCCCGGTGCGCCATCGACGCTCAGCGGTGTTGCTCAGCTTCCACGATTCTTTTCTCGATATGTTCTAGATCGTCGAAAGTCTGGGCTTCACCGAGTTCCTGTCTGATGCTCTGCCGGTCGGCATCGGTCATCGCGGTGTTGTCGAGTTCGCGCAATACAAGAGTCTTGAATCCGGACTGGTTGAGACAGGTGGCCTGTATCTCCTGCATCTTGATCTTGGCGCGATACTGATTGTACTCCATGTCGCTATAGGAATTGACGTCGCCGGTGTCGCGCACGAGACCTGTGATCTCATCGCTGTGACTTTCGACGCATTTGGCGTACTGCAGCGCGGCAACGTGCAACTGATGAATGCTGCCGCCGACGACTTGCAGCAGGAACCAGACGATCACAATCAGTGCGACAAGTCCTATGACGAATAATATTCGAACCATTTTCGGACGCGCCACGCTTCAATGCGGCAGCCTGATTGTATCACCGAGCGAGATAGGCGTCGTGCGGAACGGCGGCAAGGCTCTGTCGTTGCGTGCTTCACCGCCGTTCTAGGTATTCCAGGCGCCTTGGCAACTTATCAAACTCTTTAACGGCGGGGTCAGCGTCACCGCGGCAAATTCCGAAACCGCCCAAACTTCCAAGTCAACAAGCCCGCGCCAAACTGCTAGATTTCGCGCTTGCCCGCAGCTGAGGAGAGCGCTCATGGCCCGAACCCCCGATCCGGAAAAACTCAATGCCTTGATGGGGAAACTCGTCGGCGATCTTGGCGCCGCGTTGACCGGCGCACTGGTGCTGTTGGGCGATCATCTTGGTCTCTACAAGGCAATGGCCGACGGCACGCCGCGCACGCCCAAGGAGATCGCGAAGAAAACCAAGCTCAAGGAACGCTACGTGCGCGAATGGCTGTCGGCGCAGGCTGCCGCCGGTCTCGTCGACTATGACGCGGCAACGGCGAAGTTCAGCTTGAACGCCGAACAGGCGATGGCGCTCGCCGAGGAGGGCAGCCCCGCCTTCTTCGCCGGCGCATTCCAGGTGGCGCAGTCGATGTGGCTCGATGAACCGAAAGTCGCGGCCGCGTTCAAATCCGGCAAGGGCGTCGGCTGGCATCAGCACTCGGTTTGCCTGTTCAAAGGCACCGAGCGCTTCTTCCGTCCGGGCTACAACGCCAATCTCGTCAACTCCTGGATTCCGGCGCTCGAGGGCGTAGAGGAAAAACTGAAGAAAGGCGCCACCGTCGCCGACGTCGGCTGCGGCCACGGTGCCTCGACCATCCTGATGGCCAAGGCCTATCCCAAGTCGCACTTCTTCGGCTTCGACTATCACGCGCCGTCGATCGCGCGCGCCAAGGCGGCAGCGAAAGAGGCCGGCGTCGACAAGCGCATTACCTTCCAGAAGGCGGCAGCGAAGAATTTTCCGGCGAAGAACTACGACGTCGTCGCCATGTTCGACTGCCTGCACGACATGGGTGATCCGGTCGGCGCGGCGAAGCATGTGAAGAAGTCGCTTGCCAAGGACGGCACCTGGTTTCTCGTCGAGCCCTTCGCGCACGATGCGCTCGAGGACAACCTCAATCCGGTCGGGCGCATCTTCTATGCGGCGTCGACCATGATCTGCACGCCTGCGTCGCTGTCGCAGGAAGTGGGATTGGGCCTTGGCGCGCAGGCGGGCGAGAAACGCTTGCGCGAGGTGGCGAGCAAGGCCGGCTTCTCCCATTTCCGTCGCGCCACGGAGACGCCGTTCAACCTGGTGTTTGAGGGAAGAGCGTGAGAGCTGATGCCCGAAGCGAGAGCCGACAAGCTGCGTCGCATTACCCGTCGCATGGTCTGACACCCTGATGCAGCGCAAGCTCACCGCGATCCTCTCCGCTGACGTGGTCGGCTATAGCGGCCTGATGGAGGCCGACGAGAGCGGCACTTTGGAAAGGCTCAAGGCCAACCGAAGCGCGATCTTCGATCCCAACGTCGCTGCGCATGGCGGGCGGGTGTTCAAGCTCATGGGCGACGGCGCCCTGGTCGAATTCCCAAGCGTGGTCGCGGCCGTGAACTGTGCGCTGGCGATTCAGGAAGCAACCGCCAACGCCGAACCGGAACTCTCGGAGGCCAAACGCATCCGCTATCGCATTGGCGTCAATCTCGGCGACATCATCATCGACGGCGACGACATCTATGGCGATGGCGTCAATATCGCATCGCGACTCCAGATGCTGGCGCCGGCGGGCGGCGTCGCGCTCTCGCGCACCGTGCGCGACAATGTGCAGGGCAAACTCCCTTGCGAATTCGAAGATCTGGGCGAACACACGGTCAAGAACATCGAGACGCCGGTGCATGTTTTTTCGGTCCACGCCGCGGCCCGCAAGGAGCCGGAGGGCCGCAAGCCCGACCCGCGCCGCAGGCTTTCCATCTGCGTGCTGCCCTTCGCCAATATGAGCGGCGACATCGAACAGGAATATTTCAGCGACGGCATCAGCGAAGACATCATCACGGACCTCAGCAAGGTGTCGGCGCTGTTCGTGAGCGCCCGCAACACCGCGTTTCAGTTCAAGGGCAAGAATGCTGATGTGGTCGATGTCGCGCGGCAGTTGCAGGTGAGCCACATCCTGGAAGGCAGCGTGCGCAAGGCCGGCGGCCGGGTCAGGATCAACGCGCAATTGATCGACGGCAACAGTGGCCGACTGACCTGGGCCGAACGCTATGACCGTGACCTCAACGACATCTTTGCGCTGCAGGATGAAATCTCGCAGGCGATCGTTGCGGCGCTGAAACTGAAGCTCCTGCCGGAAGAGAAGGAGGCCATCACCCAGAGAGGAACGAGCAATCTCGAGGCCTACAATCTCTACCTCATGGCGCGGCAATATTATGCCAGCAGCAACTACGGCAATGTGCAGCGCTACGAAGCCGTCGTGCGCATGTCTCGCGGCGCGACCGACATCGATCCGAACTACGCGGCGGCATGGGCGCTGATGGCGAGCGCGCAGGCCTACTTGCGCCTATTCTCCGGCGGAACGGGCGACGGCGGGATGGCTGCCGCCCAAAAAGCGCTGGCGCTCGACGACACGCTGGCCGACGCGCACGCCGCCAAGGCGCGCTTTCTGATGACGACCGGCGCCTATGCCGAGGCGCTTTCCGAAATCGAAACCGCGATACGTCTGGGGCCTGAGTCGTACGACGTGAACCGGGCGGCGGCGTCTCTCAGCTATCTGCAACGCCGCCACAAGGACGCGATCCGCTATTTTGAAACTGCCGCCGCCATGGTGGAGACGGACTTCTATGCCGTCGGCAACCTGATCAGCTGCTATCTCGCCGTCGGCGATACGGAAAGCGCGCGGCGCGCCGCCCAACGCACGCTTGCCATCACCGAAAAGATCCTGGCGCAGGAGGCCGACAATGTTGCGGCCATGGGCAGCACGGTGCTGGCGTTCGCGGTCTTGGGCGAAGTCGCCCGCGCCAAGGCATGGATCAGGCGCGCCACGCTGCTCGATCCGAACAACATGATGATGGTCTGGCTGTTTGCGCGCGCGCTTGCCGTCGCGCGCGAATTCGACGCGGCGCTCGATCTGCTCGGACCGGCCTTCGAAAAGGCACCGATCGGATTCGTCACGGTGGCCAAGATCACGTCGGATCTCGATCCGATCCGCGAGCACCCGCGCTTCAAGGCCATGCTCGCCGCCGCCGAAGCGCGGCTGGCGGCGCAGGCCGCGGCATTGCCGCTACCGCCGCCGTAGCTTCGTTACGTGCATATCAGCGCTTCCTCATCCTTCGATAAGCTCAGGATGAAGGAGATTCCCGGGCTCTCATCACTTCACGCCTGGCGGCGGGGAGACGTTCTTGTAGTCGAAGACCGACGTCATGACATCGTCCTGCATGTGGATCTCCGTCTTCAGGGGCAGGCCGTCCGCTTTGGAAATCCAGATCCGACTGTGCGTCACGCGTCCTGAAATCTTCGTCTCCACGGCGTAGAGCGTGGCGGACTGGCCATCGACCGCTTCGTCGCCGGATTTTGTGCAGGTCATTTGCGACTTGAGATCGGCTTTGTTCGCCTTGTCGATGAGCTCCTTCGACGTCACGGCCTTCGTGGTCCAGTGATTGCGGATCTGCATGTACATCTTCTCGCCCGTCATCACGATATGGGTGACCGGCAGTCCGCTCCCGCCGGGCATCGTGACGGTCACCGCGTAGGGCCTGCTGATGCCGGCAAGGCTCGCTGCCTTGACCACCGCGCAGTCGTCCGCCCGCGCGCTCGACAAAGTCGAAAGACCGGCCAAGCCGATCACTAGGGCCGTCCAAAAGGTCATGCTGTGTTTCCCCGCCTAGAAAAGCCGACACAGTCTAGGGCCCGCCGGTCTACCGGCAAGGGTGGGCAGCGTTTGCCCGGACGGGGCGGCGTTCCTATGATGCGCGCCATCAATCAGGGGTAAGAAGCCATGTTGGGGCTGATGCAGGACTGGCCTTTGCTGGTCCACAAGATCATCGACCATGCCGCCGAATATCACGGCGATCGCGAAGTGGTCAGCCGCAGCGTCGAGGGACCGCTCCATCGCACCACATATCGCGAGATCGCGATGCGCGCGCGCAAGGTGGCCGAAGCGCTCGACCGGCTCGGCATCAAGCACGGCGAACGCGTAGCGACGCTGGCCTGGAACAGCTGGCGGCATCTGGAGTGCTGGTACGGCATCGCCGGCATCGGCGCCGTCTATCACACGCTCAACCCCAGGCTCTTTCCCGACCAGCTCGTCTACATCGCCAATCATGCCGAAGACAAAGTTCTCTTCTTCGACATCACCTTCGCCGATCTCGTGGCGCAGATCGCGCCCAAGCTGAAGAGCGTCGAGCTCTATGTCGCGATGACCGATGCGGCCCATCTTCCCAAGGCCGCCATCCCCAACCTCGTCGCCTACGAGGAATTCATCGCCGGCTCGAGCGGCACCTTCGCCTGGAAGGAGATCGACGAGAAATCGGCTTGCGGGCTTTGCTACACCTCGGGCACGACGGGAAATCCCAAGGGCGTGCTTTATTCGCATCGCTCCAACGTCATCCATGCGCTGATGGCGGCGCAGGCCGACGCGCAGGGGATTTCCAGCCGCGACACGATCCTTCCCGTGGTGCCGATGTTCCACGCCAATGCCTGGGCGCTCGCCTTCAGCGCGCCGATGGTCGGCGCCAAACTCGTCATGCCGGGGCCCAAGCTCGACGGGCCGTCGCTCTGCGAACTGCTGACCGACGAAGTGGTGACGCTGACCGCAGCCGTGCCGACGGTGTGGCTCGCGCTGCTGCAATATCTCGAGCAGACCGGCAAGACCTTGCCGCACATGAAGCGCGTCATCATCGGCGGCTCGGCCTGCCCGCGCTCGATGATCGAGACGTTCGAGAAGAAATATGACGTGCAGGTGATCCATGCCTGGGGCATGACGGAGATGAGCCCCTTGGGCACGCTTGGCACGCTCAAGCATCATGTCGCCGAACTTCCTTACGAGCAGCAGCTCGATTTCAAGTGCAAGCAGGGACATCCGGTGTTCGGCGTCGAGATGAAGATCGTCGACGACGCCAACAAGGAACTGCCGCGCGACGGCAAGGCGTTCGGCCGGCTCAAGGTTCGCGGACCCGCGGTGGCCAAAGGTTATTTCCGCGGCGAGGGTCTGGATGCGTTCGACGAAGACGGCTGGTTCGACACCGGCGATGTCGCAACCCTCGACCCCGACGGCTACATGACCATCACCGACCGTTCCAAGGACGTGATCAAGTCGGGCGGCGAATGGATCTCTTCGATCGAGATCGAGAACATCGCCGTCGGCCATCCCGCCGTCGCCGAAGCTGCGGTGATCGGCGTCAGCCATCCCAAATGGGACGAGCGGCCGCTTCTCATCGCCGTGCTGAAGCCGGGCAAGAGCGCCACGCGCGAAGAGTTGCTCGGTTTTCTCTCCGGCAAGATCGCCAAATGGTGGATGCCCGACGATGTCCAGTTCGTCGACGAGATTCCGCACACGGCCACCGGCAAGATCCAGAAGAACGTCCTGCGCGAACGATTCGGCGCTTATCGCCTTCCCACGGCGGCGGAGTAATAGCCCTTCATGCGCTCGCAACGCTTCGCCGCGCTCTTTTCGTTCGGCTGTTTCGTGCTGGGCGCACTCATCAGCCTTGTCGCAAGCGATGGACGCAGCCTCGGCTGGTGGGATTACGAGACCGGTCTCAGGATCATCGCGCCCGGCTTTGCGCTCGCCCTCATCGGCTCGTTGGCGGGAATCGTTTGGATCGTGCGCGCGCTCAGGCTCAACAACAGCACGGGCGGGCGCTACGGCGCCATCGGCCTTGCCGGTTCGATCGTGCTGGCGTTCCTGCCGCTCAACCAGCTCAGGCTCTATCTGATTTCGCCGCCGATCCACGACATCTCGACCGACGTGGAATTCGCGCCGCAATTCCATGCGCTGTTGCCGCTGCGCGCCGGCGCGAGCAATGACGCAAATTATGACGGCATGAACCTCGTCGAGTATGGCGGGCGCAAGACCCATGTCGCCGCGGCGCAGAAGAAAGCCTATCCCGACATCAAGGCGTACCTGGCGCTGCTCAACCCGCAGCAGCGCGCCGACATCGATCCCAAGAAGATCCTCTTCTGGCGCGCCTTCGAGACCGCCAAGCGCATGAGCGACTGGAACATCGTTTCGTTCGACGAGAAGCAAGGCATGATCGAGGCGACGGTCACGAGCTTCTGGTTCGGGCTGATCTCGGACGTCGCCATCCGCGTCAAGCCGGCGGGGCGAATCGGTGCGCGCCTCGACATCCGCAGCAAAAGCCGCATCGGCGACAACGACATGGGCAGCAACGCTCAGATCGTGCGCGACTATTTGAAGGCGGTCGAAGGCAAGTAGCAGCCGCGCGTGCCATCCATCCTTCGACAAGCTCAGGATGAGGATCAAAAATTGGCCCTCACCCTGAGCTTGTCGAAGGGCGAGGGCCGCCCGCCCGTTGTCGTGGGGACGACTCCGCGATGATATTGAAGCGCCATGCTCGCGCTACCCGATCTTCCCGCCGACGCCAGCGCAAACGAGGCGCGCCATGCGTTCGAACGCGACGGCTGGCGCCTGATCGGCACCGGCGATTGGTCATGGGTCTTCGCCGACCCGTCCGACGCCTGGGCGGCGCGGATCACGCCGTTCGATCCGGCCTATCGGATGTTCGTGGAGTTTTGTCGCGCGGGTCCGCCCAATCCATTTCTTCCCCACATCGAACGTTTGCTGCCGCTTGCACGTGACGGCTACGTCGTGGTGATGGCGCGACTCTTTCCCGTCGACGAAGACGCGGCAGAGCGTTTCTGCCGCACGCTGGGTATCGCGAACGACTCCGGCTACGCGCCGCCGCCAGGCGTGCCGATGACGGATGCTGGCGGTGCCATTGCCGAACTGCGCGGGCGCCTGCGCGCTTTGTTGGCGCAAGGCGCGCAGCGTTTTGCGCTCTGGGGCGGCTCCGATATCCGGCCGGGAAACATTCTTGTCGACGGCGCCGGCCAGCTGAAGCTGATCGATCCGGTTTTCGTCCGCGGCAAGGCGATCGTCGCGGCGATCGCAAGCGGCGAGCGCGAAGCGTTGTGCGATTTCTCGCGCAGTCAGCTCGAGGATTTCCTCACCATTCCCGTTTTCAAGCCGAGCGCCGAGTCGGACGCGCTGCGCAAGCGCGTCGCCGAATTGTTTGAAGAATAAATCCGGACGTCGCTACGCCAGCCGGTAGCGCGCGCCGTCGTGCTTCACGCGGCCTTCATTCTCGAGCTGGATGAGATGGGCGAGCACCGAACGCGACGCAGCCGGATGCAGCTTCTTGTCCACGTTGACATACATGCGCGCCACCATGGCCGGAATGGTGTCGAGCCCGTCTCTGATCGCGGCCAGAATCTGCCGCTCGCGCTCGTAGCGATGTTCGAGATAGGCGGCGAGAAAGGGCTTGGGATCGCTGACCGGCGCGCCATGTGTCGGATAGAGGATGCGATCGTCGCGCGTCTGCAGCTTCTTCACGCTTGCGATGTATTCCGCCATGTCGCCGTCGGGCGGCGTCACCACCGTCGTCGACCAACCCATGATGTGATCGCCGGTGAAGAGCGCCTTTTCTTCCTGCAACGCGAAACACATATGGTTCGACGTATGTCCGGGCGTATGCACGCATTCGAAGGTGAAGCCGTTGCCTTTGATGATCTCGCCGTCCTTGACGCGGATGTCGGGCATGAAATCCATATCGCCGCCGGCTTCGACCTTGGCTTCGAATTCGTCGCGCTCCCTGCCGTGCGGACCGAATGCATATGTCTTGGCGCCTGACCATTCCTTGAGCGGCTTGGCGGCGGGCGAATGATCGCTGTGGCAATGCGTGACGAGGATGTGCGTGACCCGCTTGCCGGCGAGCGCATGCTTCAACGCCGCGACATGTTCGCTGTGATCGGGTCCGGGATCGATCACCGCGACGTCGTTGCCGCCGACGATGTACACGCCGGTGCCTTTAAAGGTGAAAGGTCCCGGATTGTTGGCGACGACGCGGCTGATCAGCGGCGTGACGGCAACGGGCTCGCCATAGCGCGGTTCGAAGTCCTTGACGAAGGGGATGGCCATCAGTTTTCGCTTTCGCTGTCGGCGGGCGCACGCGCCTGCAACCGCTCGTGCCGTTCAATAGAGCGTGGATGCGAGCGGTGCAAAATGCGTGCGATCTTCTTGGGCGCGCGATGGGCGAAATGTTCGAGCATGTAGGAAAGCCAGCGCACGCGATGACGCACGCGCTGGATGACGCGGCGCATGGTGCGCGAATAGTGGATGAGAATGGCCAACCCCGCCATGAACGGCAAAATTCCGATCAAGGGAATGGGAATAGGCATCGGCGTGACGACGATGCCGATAATGGTCAGCACCCATCCAAGCGCCAGCATGAAGAATTTCTTCAAGTACGACCCGATGATTCGAGGCTCCTGATACATGGGCGAGCACGCTGCCGCCCGCAACTGAGCGCGCCAATTTGAGCCGGCTCCCGGCGACGCAGTGCGGGCAACAATCTTTGCCGCTCGGGACCATCGTATAATTTACTTGCTAAAAAACGGTTCATTTACGTCGTTTGTTGCAAAACCGCACTCGAAACTGCCGGAAACATCGCAATAGGGTCGCACACCCTACGCAACGCCCAACGCGCGGGTACCGGACGCCAGGCCGGTCGGAACGGGCGAATTTGGGGAGTGCAAATGAATCGACGTCACCTGCGTGCGGCCGCTTTGGCCGGCGCTTCGCTTGCGGTTTTTTCCACCGGCGCCTTCGCACAGATCGAGACCATCCTCGTCACCGCCGAAAAGCGTTCAGAAAATATCCAGACTGTACCCATCGCGATCACGGCGCTCTCCGGTGATCAGCTGAAACGCGCGCAGATTCATGATTTCAACGATCTGCA
>Ga0207693_10000168_pt1 | contig 59194 bp, 46 predicted proteins | sample LARL81metaG_FD_184347 | JGI IMG/M metagenome (GOLD analysis project Ga0207693, IMG submission 184347) | Corn, switchgrass and miscanthus rhizosphere microbial communities from Kellogg Biological Station, Michigan, USA - LAR L8-1 metaG... | ecosystem: Host-associated > Plants > Roots >... | reverse complement strand
CGTGTTACTTCCCTTCAGGATCATTGACTTGGGTTGAGGGGCAGGTTACCTTCGCGGTATCTCCCCTCTTCAGAGGAAACCTTTGGCCAGGAAGATACTTCTCGCCGACGACAGTGTCACCGCCCAGAATATGGGACGGAAAATCCTCGCGGATGCGGGGTATGAAGTCATTACGGTCAATAACGGGTCGGCGGCATTGAAGAAGATCGGGGAACAGCGGCCCGACCTGATCGTCCTCGATGTGTATATGCCCGGCTACAGCGGGCTTGAGGTCTGCCAGCGCCTGAAAGAAGCGGGGGACACTTCGCGAATCCCCGTCCTGCTCACGGTCGGGAAACTGGAGCCATTCAAACCCGAGGAGGCCAAGCGCGTCCGCGCCGACGGCTACATCGTAAAGCCCTTTGAAGCCAGCGAGTTGCTAAGCACGTTGAGCAAACTGGAAGACAAAGTGGTCCCGCGATCGGAGTCCTCGAAACCAGGGCGCTTTGCTCGAGCCACAGCCGCGATCGAAGAAGGACGCTACGATAAAGCGATGGCGGTGGAAGAGGATGCGGGATGGAAGAACCGCATATCGTTCCCTTCGAAAAAGAAAGAGAAGCCGGCGGAAAAGGAAATTGATACCGGCGAGATCTATAACCCGGTTAATAAAGATCTGAGGACGGTGGTTGAAAATAAACCGCCAGAGTCCGGTGTTTCTGAATCTGCAGCGCCCGCCCAGACGGAACAAGCTCACGTAAATGTTGGCGCATTGGCGCCCGAGGGGTTGCCCAAGGACGTAACTCCGGAAGAGATCGCTGCGTTGGCTGCGGCAGCGGCGCAGATTAAGGGCAGAGTCGGTGAAGATATTCCTGCTGCACCGGTGGCAGAGGGGACGGCGATCGCTCCGCCGCCGCAGGAGACTTCGAAGACCGATGGCGTTGAAGCGAAGGTCGAGGAGGTTCGTCCGGTTGAAGCCGAACCAGTGCCCGAAGTAGGGGCGGCGCCACAGGCCACTTTCGCAGAGCAGGAACACAAAGATACTGTCGAAGAAAAGAAATCAACGCCTGCCGTTTCCACCCAGGCGGACGCGATGACTGCGATCATGGGACTCGAAACGCAGGTCATGGCAGTATTCTCACCTGGAAATGGAAATGGTGCGTGGGCGCACGAGGGAGCGGAAAAGACCGAGCAGCCGATGACGATGGCAGCAGCTGCGGCGGCGCAATCGGTGGACGCGCCGGTGCGCTGGAGCGCGGTGGCCGTCGCGCTGGCTCCAGAAGAAGCTGCGCTCTCGCTCGAGCAGGAAATGCAAAAAGCGTACGCGGATTTTGCGGCAGCTGAAAGCGGCCACGCAGCAACTGTTCCTGAGAGTTCTGCTGCTCTCGCATCGACAGCGTCGGCCGTGATTGAGACTCCGGCTCCTCAAGTCGAGTCGGCTATCCCGGCGGCCCCCGCACCCGAAGTCGCTCAAGGGTTATCCGCGGTATCAGAAGCGGCAACGGAAGCAATGAGCGCCGCGGTCAAGGAATTGGAAGTGGTGGCGGCCAAATACGAAGCGGAACACCCGGCGACGCCCCCTGAACCCATAGCTGACAAATCGCTCACGGCTGAACCGCTTGAGTCGCCCGAAGCTGTTATTGCCGAAGTTCCGGCCAATGTTGAGGAGAAGGTTGAGAGAGAAGCTGAGCCGAAGGCCGAGCTTAGCGCAGAGAATGAGCCGGAGGTCCGCACTGCGGAGGCCGCACTTCCGCCGGTAGCGGATTCGGCCGCGCCAGAGGCCAAAGAAGTCGCGCTCGAAATCAGCGCGGGGCCGGCTGAGGCTAGTCCCGAATCTGAGAAACCAGCGGCGACACCGGAAGTTCCCGAGCCTGCAGCAGCGACAGATGTTGCTGCAGAAGAATCCGAAACAGAGAGTGAATCAACGGAACCGGTGCCGCTTTCAAATGCATCGACCGCAGGAAGGATCGACGACATGGCAAAGCGAGAATCGGAAACGGCAGCGGCATGGGCCAGCTGGAGAAAGATTCGCGAGACCGGTGGTCCGAGATCTTCGAACGATTCATCCCCGGAAGATGTATCTCAGGACAAGGCAGCGATGGCAGTCGCGGCAGGAGCCGAGAACAAGCCTGAAGAGGTGGCTGCACTGGATTCGGATCCGGAGATTTCAAGCCTGGTGGATAGTGTTCTCGCCGATATGCGTCCGAAGATCGTCGAAGAAATCGCAAAGAAGCTGGGAAAGAAGAAGTAGTACCTGGCCGAATTTCGGTCTGCCCTTCCGACTAAATCACTGGTCTCATCCAATCGGGTCAGTTAGCTCACTGTCCTTCCAACACCAGATGGTCTAGTTCCTTGGTGACCTACCGGGAAAGATTCCTTCAGTGAAAAATGGAAAAGGTTTGCAGACCCGATTTCTGTCCGGGCACAAGCCAAAGCTCCATCAATCCCCCGCCGTGCTCAATGAGCACGTGCACAGAGAGCAAACAAATATGATCCGTCTTGGATCCCCCCTGAGACTGGTGTATGGCAGTCTCCTGCTTCTTTCACTTCTCTCGATTTCAGCCCTAAGCGCCGCGCAAACCACCTTGCAGGTTCAGAACATTAATTTCGGAAACGTACAAGCTGGCAGCAGTCTGATCCTACCTATGACCGTCTCGGATAGTGGAGGTCGAAGATTGGCCATTCAGAGGGTTAGAATTTCCGGTACGGGATTCAGCTTTGTCGGGCCGAACCTCCCAATGTTCTTGAATCCGCTACAACAGTCGCAACTGTCTCTATCTTTTTCTCCGCAAACGGCAGGATCCGCCAGCGCCACTGCCACGGTCGTATATTGGGTTGCGGCAACCAAAACAAGCAAGGGCTACTCGGGCAGAGCAACAGCCACGCTATCCGGTAATCAAGCCAATAGCCCCGGGTTTCTCAAGGCTCCAGCCAGCATGAATCTCGGCAGCGTCCCGGTTGGAGGCAGCCAGACTCAGGCGCTCACAATCTCGAACACCGGCGGATCGAATCTCACAATTTCGGCGGCCAACGTTACGGGCAGCGGTTTCACAGTTGGTGGACTGCCGCTTCCATACTCCTTGGCAGCCGGTACGAGCACGAACTTGGCGGTGACGTTTGCTCCGACAAGCTCCGGGACAGGCACAGCCAGCCTTGCGATCGCGTCGAACGCTTCCGATCCGGCGGTGACAGTCTCTCTGAGCGGTACCGCAACGACCTCGAGCGGCACCCTCAGTATCACGCCCGGTTCCATGAATTTTGGCACCGTCACCGTAGGCAACGCACAGACTCAGAGTGGGAGCGTGACGGCGAGCGGTGGAAGCGTCGTGCTGTCTTCCGCCAGTTCAAGCAACTCCGCGTTTACAGTTGGCGGTCTGACCTTGCCGGCTACCCTTGCATCCGGCCAGAGCCTTCCTTTTACTGTCACGTTTACTCCCACCGTGGCGGGTTCAGCATCAGCGAACATTTCGCTCTTTACCTCCAATGCCGGTTCGACTACTGAAACCGCCTCAGGCTCTGGCGCAGCGATCCAGCACACGGTCGGCCTGTCATGGAACGCGAGCACATCCAGTTCGGTGACGGGATACAACGTATACCGGTCCACGTCGTCAACAGGCTCGTACTCACGTATCAACCCGGTACCGAATCCCTCAATGAACTACAGCGACAGTACGGTACAGTCCGGCCAAACCTACTACTACGCCACCACGGCGGTAGATTCGTCCGGGGCCGAGAGCGGCTACTCAAACAAAGTGCAGGTTTCGGTTCCGACGCCGTAGCCCTCAGCAAGCGGTTTTGCGGAGGGCGCGACGTTGCGCCCTCCACTCTCCCCGGTTGTAACTGAACTTCCATTCCGTGTTTGACGGGGTATTCCGTACCCCGGTCCCCATTTGCTCTGTACGCAAAGTGCGCGTACACTGAGTACACTATGTGGCGAAAGGAAGATGTAATCAAGCAGCTCAAGGATGAGCAAAAGGCGAAGACACTGTCCCTTCGGGCCTACGCAAAGACTCTGCGGGTGTCCGCTTCGTACTTGTCGGATGTATATGGCGGACGCCGCGATCCCGGTCCAGCATTGCTCGACCACCTCGAACTTGAGCGAAAAGTCGTCACTACTGTGACCTACGTGAAAAGGAGATGGCGATGAACAAAGTTCTGGTGAATTTTATCCAAGATCGAAGTGGCAGTATGCAATCAGTGTGGCAGGAGACGCTCAGCGGTTTTAGGAAATTCGTCGAGGACTTGCGGGCTAGTGCCCAGAAGGATGGTGTGCAGTATCTTTTCTCGCTCACAACGTTTGACACACTCGTGGAGATTCCCGTCGCATCGCTCTCCATCGAGAGCGTTGATGTCGATATTCTGGCGAAGCACGGTCCCAGAGGTTCCACAGCGCTCTATGATGCCGTTGGGGTCACAATTCAGAATATCGCCGCGAATCAGCACGACGCAGACAAGGTCATTGTCGTGATCGTCACTGACGGACACGAAAATAGTAGTCGGGAATGGGACAAGGACAAGCTCCACAGCGCGATCGACTCCAGGCTCAAGGAGGGTAATTGGTCGTTCACCTACCTCGGAACGCAGCCCGAGACCTGGGACGATGCTGCAGCATTTGGAGTGGCATTCGGAGCAACGGCACGATTCACAGGGAAAAGGGCAGGCGCGGCCTATTCGGCTCTTGCTTGCTCGATCTCGCGGCTGGCCACCGATGAGTCGCGGAGGGGGACCAGCACTCTAATGGACGACTATTTGAGTGAGAAAGAAGCCGTCGAAGCAGGCATACAGAAGAAGGCAGAACCGCAATCAGAAAAGGGATCAGCGAAGGAGGAGAAGAAAACCGCAAATTGGCGATAAGCGAGGTGGAGAGGTTTATTCGTGTTTCACGGGGGTCGCTACTGGCGCGGAAAGAGTGTCCCACGCGGTCGCCGGAGCGACCAACAAGGCCGATCCAAAGAAAAAATTGAAACGAATCCGACTCCCTAAGCACTATATTGTTGAGTTTCGACTGTCTTGGCTACCGTTTGGTACAGTCGGGCCCTCATAGAGTTCGGTCCGTCCTCAACCCTGTTTTCTTCGGAGGTGGGCCCCGTGGCTTTCACCCAGCTTGCATCTAATCTTCCTCTAAAGTGCTGTGACTTCGCGCCTTGGCGGTGCCTGTGAAGCGCCGTGATGCGTCGTTCTTTCTCCTGCCGCTGATTGCGGCGATGGTGTTCTATCCCGGCGGCTCCCCGAGGGTTTCAACCGGGTCAGCCGAGATTGTCGGATCACAGGACAAACCGCGTCCCAATAGTCAGCCGAAAGCGCCCGTAGAGTGGGAACGCGGCCGTCAGGCGGTGAGGTGGTTCTTCAATCCGCCATACGGGGCAAAGTGGGAGAAGGATCCACGGGATAAAGCGACCGTCAAGTTTCTGATCGCTACGGTGCCCGACCCGGTCGACTCCGGACTGCCGCATGTTTACGACCGGTACATGGGTTCTATCCTGGCTGCGGTGAACAGTCAGCCTTACTTTCTCTCCAAGTTCGATCTGCCCTGGGAAGACTGCCTCGCCAAAGGGAAGGAAAAAGAGAAGGAAGACAAGGAGTCAGGCAGCGAAGACCAGAATTCATTGTCACAAGATCAGCCCGATGCAGCTTGCAAAGATCGACGCTACCGCAAGGAACCCGGCTTCCTTCTCCTGAGCAATCCTAGCGGGAAGAGCCCAACGAGCACGGAATCTCAGGACAAGAGCCGGACCGATCTTCTCCTGGTGTATCTGGTGGGAGAAACCCCCGCGACGGGCATACAAAAGCGGGCACTGTACTCCGCATTGAACGAGATCTCATGGTTCTGCGGCTGGCGGGAGAGCAGTAGTCCATCGTCCGACGCAACCCTGCGCAGAATGGCGCGCTGCGGCGACCGAGCCAATGAAGTCCGCATTCTTGGACCGTCCTATTCCGGTTCGGCTCAGTCCCTTGATCTCGCCCTAAGTGCCTGGGTTGACTCCATTCCAGATCCGCGGCCGACTCTGCGGGTGAGCCTGATTTCTGGCAGTGCCACGGCAGTCGTCAATCCTGACGAAAAAACGGTCGACAAACCGCAGGAACTGGCAAGCGATTTCTACAATATCCGGCAAAGGTTGAATGCAGGATTTTCGTTTCGTTCCATGGCCGTTCCGGATGCCGTAGCAAATAGCAGGCTTTGCAGCTTCCTGCTTGGGCAGAACAAGGCAAAGCTACGCCGCCTCAGGATGGCAGTTCTTATAGAGGGTGGCACCGCTTACGGGAACCGTCAGGAAAAGGGGCTAAGAGATGAAACGCCGCCACAGCAAGAGGATCTAAGAAAAAAACCGCCACAGGAAGATTCGGCCTGCGACGATATTGAGAAGACGTTCCTTCCGTATCCCGCTCATATCTCTCAACTCCGAGCCGTTTCAGAGAAGCTAAGGCAATCACAGCGCGATGCAAGCCCAGAGGCGCAGATTTCAAGCAAGAATCTGCCACTCGCCCAATCCCTGGAGGATGCAGGAACGCGCCGTGACGTGAAGACCTTCTCACCTGCTAGCGCGGTGACCGCTGAGCAGGTCATGGCCAACCTTTTGTTCACGATCTCTCGCGAGCGCTTTGACTATGTCGGAATTGTGGCGACTGACACCCGCGACACCATGTTCCTTGCCCAGGAAGTACGTGAGCATTCTCCGTCGACGGTGTTGTTCACTTACGGCGGTGATTTGCTGTTCCTGCATCCGGAAATCAACCAGACTCTTCGCGGGATGCTGATTGTAAGTTCCTATCCTGTGAATAACGCATTTCAATCGTGGATGATCCCCGGTGACTTTGGGGCCCGGCTCCAATTCCCGGACGACGGTTCCGAGGGCGTATACAACGCTACGCTGGCGCTACTGAATGACGATCATCATTTGGTCGAATTCAGCTCCCCCTTAAGTGACACGCAAATGAACGCAAGGCCCCCGGTCTGGATTACTGTCGTTGGCCGAGACCGCCTCTGGCCAGTGACGACCTTTGACTTGTCTTCCAATGCCGAAGCCGAAAGGTACCTGTATTTCCCTCGCGCTGACATTTCCGGAAAAGTGCGGGGAGCGTCTCTGTGGCAAGGCTTGTACTCCGAAGGAACACTGATCCTTGCCGGCGGCTTCGCGGTCCTCTGCATTGGATTTGGTCTGCCGCTTTTAAAGCGCTTCAGCCGCGAAACTGGCGCGCGCCGGAAAGGGTTTCTCGGAGAGGTCGTCTCTGCCCAGCATCATCGTGCGGGAGAACTGGCCTTGCTGGCAGGATGCGCCAGCCTAGGTACATTCCTGATTATACTGGTCACAACGCTGTGTATTCCCGCTGGAGCAATCAGACTTTACCCCAAGCAGGAGGGAGGACTGCCTTGGGAGGCTATCACCACAATTCTGTCTGTCTGCATCGCCGCGATGGTGCTCGGCGCTGCGGGTGTCGCCGTTTTGCGGGGCGTGCTAAACAAACCGCAAGGCGATGAGAAAACCATGGAATGGGCGCCATTTGCCGCGGGGAGTGCGGCCTGCCTCAGCCTGGCCTTCGCGCTCGCTTCTGAGTGGATATTTCAGTTCGGATGGGGCGATGACCGGCTCGCTGCGGTTTTTGCCAGCCTGCGTTCACTGAACATGTTTAGCGGGGTTTCCGCGCTTACCCCTCTGCTCTTCATTTCTATTGCGGGATTTGTATGGGCGGTCGCGACCTACAAACGGATTCATCTTCTCGATGATCTTGAAGAGCAAACTGAAGAGACCGTCTTTAACCATCTCAAACTCAGTGAAGTTGGAAGACTCTATAACAACTTGAGGTTTCCGTCGCTTGATCTGCCAGCCTCGCGCGTTGTTTTGGCGCTGGCGGGGCTGGCGGGCTTCTATCTTTGGTTTCATCTGGTGCACTCGCTGGAATTCGGATGGTTCTACACCCTGCTGGTTGTTTCATTCTTCTTTGTCAGCCTCGCATTGTGGCAGGCAGTGTTGCGCTTCTGGCTTGTCTGGAGCGAGACCCACCGGTTCCTCCGCCATTTGGCTTTGACTCCATTGTGTGCAGCCTGCAAGCGTTTTCGAGAGGCGTATCCTGTGCTACCCAAGATCGATTTGGCGTCGTCTGCGGCGTCGCTTGCTCGCCTGGAATGTTCGACTCAGCAGGCCAGAACTATCTGGCTGCGGGCCACGCGAGTGATGGAGAGCGCAGCTCAGGTGAGGGTCAATGTCTCTGGTGGGGCGATGCTGACCTTGGCGGAGTCTGTTGAATTCAAAGCTTTGATCGATCTGAAGTCTGACGCGATGAAGAATTACGTCGATGGAGCGGCCAGCAAACTCGAGCTTGCGCGAAAAGTTGGAACCCAAGAGGGGAATACGAACCTGAACTATGAATGTGAGTCCCGTAAGGTCCTTTCAAGAGTAACGGAGAAGGTGGCAAAAGTGTTGCAAAACTCCTGGTGGAAAGAAATCCAAGAGAGACCCGGGGAAAAGGCTGATCCGGTGGTCACCGAGCGCGCGCAAGTCTTTGGGTTGGCCGAGGAGTTCCTGGCGGGGCGCGTGGCTCATTCCCTAGCATGCGTCTTTCAACACATGCAGAACCTTATTGGCACTGCTGTCATCGGACTCTTGCTGCTGTTGTTCGCAGTAAGTTCCTATCCTTTCCAGCCGCACAATATTTTGCTCTTGTTCAACTGGATCATCATCCTCTCCGTGGTGGGAATCGCGCTGTGGGTATTCATTCAGATGAGGCGGGACCCGATCCTGAGTTACCTGAGCGGAACCAAACCGGGGGAGATCGGTTGGGACAGCGAATTTATTTTTCGCGTCTTCACCTACGCCATCGTGCCAATTCTTGCTCTGCTGGGCGCGCAGTTCCCGCAATCGGTGCGGCAGATTTTGTCGCATCTGATGTCGGGAGATGGTGCGCATTCGTGATCTGGGGATGGAATACTCACATTCTCGGCGCTTCTGCAAAAGCAGCCTTTCTCTCGCGAGAACACTACGAGACATGGGGGACTTCTTTTTCCCTCCGTGCGTAATACCCCTCTATCCCTGTTTGACCCCTCTTTTCTCTGGCAGGTAAGATCAGAAGAGCACTCAGCATTCAGCACTCAGCAGTCAGTGCGAGTCATGACGCAAGGTCCCTCGACTTCGCTCGGGATGACAGTGTGTGTTGCCTAGCACTAGCTGATTGTTGACCGTTGAGTGCTGACTGTTTTCTATGCCGCACGAACTTCCTAAAGCTTATGAGCCGGGCGCGATTGAGAAGCGCTGGGCCGAATACTGGATCCAGGAGAAGCTCTTCTCCGTTCCTACTCCTCCGGCTGGCGAAACACGTCCCGTGTTCACTCTGTTATTGCCTCCCCCAAATGTGACGGGCCGCCTGCATATGGGCCACATGCTGAACCAGACACAGATGGACATCATTGTGCGCTGGCATCGCATGCGCGGGTTCATCACGCTGTGGTTGCCGGGAACGGATCACGCCGGCATCGCCACGCAGATGATGGTGGAAAAGCAGCTCGAGAAAGAGGGCAAGAAGCGTCGCGAGATGGGGCGCGAAAAGTTCGTGGAGCGCGTGTGGGAGTGGAAGCGCGAGTACGGCGGCGCGATCCTCGATCAGATGAAGCGCCTCGGCGCATCGGTCGACTGGGACCGCGAGTACTTCACCATGGACGACAATCTCTCGCACGCCGTGCGCGAGGTGTTTGTCCGCCTCTATGAAGAAGGGCTGATTTATCTCGGGGATTACATTGTCAACTGGTGTCCGTGGCACGGCACCGCAATTTCCGATCTCGAGGTGAAGCACGAGGAAGTTGCGGGAAAACTGTGGCAGATTCGATATCCGGTGATCGGAACTGATGAGTTCATCACCGTGGCTACGACGCGTCCGGAAACGATGCTTGGAGACACGGCGATTGCGGTAAATGCCAACGACGAACGCTACACGCATCTGCACGGGAAGAAAGTGATGCTGCCGCTGATGAATCGCGAGATTCCGATCATCACGGATGAACTCGCGCAACCGGAGTTCGGTACAGGAGCGGTCAAGGTCACGCCGGCACACGATCCGAACGATTTTCAGGCGGGACTTCGGCACAATCTGCCGCAGATCAATGTCATGGATGAGCACGCGCACATGAACCAGAATGCGGGTGCATATGCGGGACTCGACCGGTTCGCCGCGCGCAAACGTGTGCTGCACGATCTGCAGGAACAAGGATTCCTGGTCGGCGAAAAGGAACACAAGCTCGCCATCGGCAAGTGCGAGCGTTGTGGCACAGTGATCGAACCACGCTTGTCGAAACAATGGTTCATCAAAATTCAGCCGCTCGCCGACAAGGCCAAAGATGTGGTGGAGACGGGCGAGATCACGATCGTTCCCGAGAACTACCGCACCATTTATCTGAACTGGATGAACAACATCCATGACTGGTGCATCTCGCGGCAGTTATGGTGGGGACATCGCATCCCGGCGTGGACCTGTGGATCGTGTCATGAAGTCATCGTCGCGCGTGAGGCGCCCGCTAAGTGCCCGAAGTGTGAGGGATCAAAGCTCGAGCAGGTTCCGGATGTGCTCGATACTTGGTTCTCGTCGGGGCTACTGCCGTTCACGACGCTCGGGTGGCCGGAAAAGACTCGCGATCAGGCGGTGTTTTACCCGACTACACTTCTAATCACGGCGTACGAGATTCTATTCTTCTGGGTCGCGCGCATGATCATGTTCGGATGCCACTTCATGGATGGGCATCAGCAGGATCCGGCGATCAAAAAGGCTAGCGGATACGCCGACAAGAAGAACGATAGTGTCCCTTATCGACATGTCTATATCCACTCCCTAGTACGCGATGCGCATGGCGAGAAGATGTCGAAAGTCAAAGGCAATGTAATCAATCCGCTCGACATCATCGATCGCTTCGGAACCGACGCGACCCGCTTCACTCTCGCTGCGATGGCGGCCCCAGGCACTGATATCGCCTTCAACGAGAATCGGACCGAGGGGTACCGCGCATTCGCCAACAAGATCTGGAATGCCGCGCGGCTCATGTTCATGAACGTGGATAGAGTCGAGCCGGGCCTGCGGCCGGTAGGGGGGAGTAGCGTTGGAGTATCGGGATTTCAAGCTGTCTCGCTTGAAGATAGATGGATACTATCTCGTTTCAATCGCGTTGCCGCAAACGTCAACGAGGCACTCCAGTCCTATCGATTCCACGAGGCCGCCAACAGTATCTATGACTTCTTCTGGGGTGAGTTTTGCGACTGGTACCTGGAACTGATCAAGCCGCGGCTGAACTTCGAGGGCTCTATGAGCACGGCGAAGATCGCGTGTGCGAACCTGGTCAACCTGTTCGACGCATCTTTGCGGCTGCTGCACCCGGTGATGCCGTTCATCACAGAAGAGATCTGGCAGGCGATCTATGATGGGAAGCCTGCTCTCAAGTCGATTGCTTTGGCCGCGTATCCGCAGGCGGACGAGAAGCAGGTAGACCTTGCCGCCGAGACCGAGATGGCGATTCTGCAGGATCTGATCGTCAATATCCGAAACCTGCGTGCGGAACTAAAAGTTGAGCCGAAGGTAAAGGTGCCTATCGAGATATTTGCGCACGAGAGCGAGATTCGAACGATGATCGAGCATAATCGGGGAGCAGTCGAGAGGTTGGCGATTGTCGAGAAGATAACGTTCGTCGAAGGTTCCCTCGCGAAATTAGCAGGCGCTCGCAGCACGGCTCGGTTTGATGTGCACGTTGTCTATGAGCGCAAGATTGACGTTGGCAGCGAATGCGAGCGTTTGAAAAAAGAACTCGACAGGATTGAGAAGGGCATCGCCAACGGCCAGAGGCAATTGGGCAACGAACATTTCCTGGCAAAAGCGCCGCAAAATGTAGTCGATAATCTTCGGCAGCAGCAGCAGGAATTAGCAGTGCTTAAAGACAAGACTGTCAGCAAGCTGAAAGAACTGGGCTGTGGCTGAGGGCGAGAGAAAATCCCCACCTCTGGCAAACCCGGCCAGAAGTGGGGCACCCGTCTTACTAGCAACTGACTACTGAACCATTGGCTCTATGGACTGGAACTCACGACGATTAACGGCGATTCTGGAGAATGCGCTGCTCGAAGACCGGGCGACGCGGGATGCGACTAGCTACGCCTGCATCGACGCCAACCAGCGCGCAGCGGCAACCATCATCTCGAAGCAGGATTGCATTCTCGCTGGGATCGGATGTGTTGCTCGAATCTTCGATGTGTATGCTGCGCTCGATGGCGCGGTGACCGCACACTACGAAGTCACGACCCATCCCGAGATTTTTGATGGTATTCGGTTGCGGCCAGGGCAGTCTGTTGCGGTCATCCGGCATAACGCGCGCGTAATTCTGTCCTGCGAGCGGGTCATTCTGAACTTCCTCCAGCGCATGAGCGGGATCGCAACGCTGACTCGGAAGTTCGTGGAAGCGGTACATGGAACTCGAGCACGGATTCTCGATACACGTAAAACCGCTCCGGGACTTCGCGTGGTCGATAAGTACGCTGTACGCTGCGGCGGCGGGCAAAATCACCGGCTCGACCTCTCCGACGGAGTGCTGATCAAGAACAACCATATCGCGCTGGCCGGTGGAATTGCCCCAGCCCTTGAACGGGCGCACCGGAACCGTCGCGGTTCACAGCCCATCGAGGTGGAAGTGCGTACGTTGGACGAGTTGGAGATCGCGCTGACGAATGGGGCCGAGGCGATCTTGCTCGACAATATGTCTGCGGACGATGTTCGACGCGCGGTTGAGCGCTGTTCAAAACAGGAAGAGAGGAAGTCCGGCGGGCGCATTCCGATCGAGTGCTCTGGCGGCATTCACCTGGAAAATGTGCGTGCATACGCCGAGACCGGCGTCGATTTTATTTCCGTTGGTCTTCTCACCCACTCAACCCACGCTGCCGATATGAGCATGCGCGTCGTGCCGGCTTGATTCAACAGCAGCAACCACGCTTTTCACAGATTTGATCGCCACATGCAGATAAGCGGATAATTCCGGCATCGGCAAGTCCAGCACAACTCGTGGACAGAAGGCGACTCGGGCCGAAGCGACGCTCGCAGGTCGCGGAACGCAACAGCCGACCGATCTTCGGCTCGGCAAGATCGTCCAGCTCCTGATGGAGCACGCGACTGTTGTCGTTAGCGGCACGAAAATCGCGGAAGAGATTTCGTCAAGCCGCTCGGAGGTATGGCGGCTCATTCAACAGTTGCGCGGAATGGGTGTCGACGTTGCTGGACATCCGGCAACTGGATATCAATTGCGCTCCGTACCCGATTTGCTGTTGCCCGACATTCTTCGGCCTCTTGTGCGAGGCACGGTCTTTGCGTCACATCTGAACCACTTCTACAAAATTGGATCAACGAATACCGCCGCGATGGCCGCGGCAGCTGACGGATCTCCTGAAGGCAGCGTCTTCCTGGCCGAAGAACAGACGTCTGGCCGCGGCCGCGGAGCAAATTCCTGGCAGTCACCGCGATCCACAGGGATCTATTGCTCCGTGATTCTACGGCCGTCATTGCCGCCTTCCGACGTTCTGACGTTGTCTCTTGCTGCGGGACTGGCGGTACAGTCTGCCATATGCGACATCGACGCTGGCGTGCAGGTCGATCTCAAGTGGCCCAACGACGTGTTGATTCAGGGCAAGAAAGTCTGCGGGATTCTCGCCGAGATGAATGCGGAAGCGACGCGAGTGCGTTACATCGTGCTTGGAATCGGCGTGAACGTGAACCAGGCCAGCTTTCCCCGGGAGCTTCAGGCAACATCGCTGCTGCTTACGACCGGAAGCGAATGGTCGCGAGTCGAACTCGTGGGCGCTTTGCTAAAATCACTCGACCGCGAATACCGGCAACTGTTGACCGATTCTGACGCGAAGGAACAGATTTTGCAGCGATTTGCCGCGAATTCGTCATGGGTCCTCGGCAAGACCGTTCGCATCGAAGAGAATGGGTCGTCCTTCGAAGGAACGAGCGAAGGGCTCGATTCGCGCGGTTTTCTGCAGGTACGGACGCCTCACGGAGTGCAGACGGTTTTGAGCGGAACTGTGCGGGAGAAGTAGAGTCTCAAGCGCCTTGCATTTATTACCAGGAATTTGGGCCCGGGCAGACCAGGTTCAGTACAGGCTGAGTCGACGCATACCGACATGCTTCTTGTTATCGACGTTGGAAATACGAACACTGTGTTGGGGGTCTTTGCGCGAGTAGCAAAGGCGCATTCAGCGGGCGATTCTGACGATCAACCGCCTTATGAGCATCTCGTAGCGAACTGGCGTGTTGCGACCTCGCGCACCAGTACTGTCGATGAATACGGTGTACTCTTCCGTAATTTGTTTTCCATGGCCGGGCTTGAATCGAAAGGTATTCACGGAATCGTGGTCTCGTCTGTGGTCCCGCCGCTGGATCCTGTGCTTCGCCATGTCTGTGAGCGTTATTTCAATCTGCACCCGCTCTTTATCGAACCCGGCGTTAAGACCGGAATGCCTGTGCACTACGACAATCCTGCCGAGGTTGGCGCCGATCGCATCGTGAATGCGGTTGCGGCTTTCGATAAATATGGTGGCCCCTGTGTCATCGTCGACTTCGGAACGGCCACCACATTCGATTGTGTCTCCGCCAAAGGCGAGTATCTAGGCGGAGTAATCTGCCCGGGAATCGGTATCTCGGCGGACGCGCTGTTCGAGCGCACGGCCCGACTTCCCCGTGTGGAAATCCGCAAGCCAGCGCGCGTGATCGGATCGAACACTGTAGGCAGCCTTCAGTCTGGTCTCTATTACGGATACCTTGGGCTCGTGGATGGGATTCTTGAACTTCTCCTCGCCGAGTTGGGATCCGAGACACGTGTCCTCGCGACAGGCGGCTTGGGGCCGATGATCGGGACGGGTTCGAAATACATCAAGCACGTCGATGACTTCCTTACGCTCGAAGGCCTTCGCATCATTTGGGAGCGCAATGCCACCGGAAAACGTGATGGTTCGATGAAATCCGGCACGAAGAGCGCTGCGAAGGCATTGCCGCAGAAGTCCTCAGCCGGCGACGGAAAGGCAAGTGCAACATCGCCGCGTTCTCCCCGCTAATCCGTCGTGGAAAACTATTTCAACTACTTCACGGAAATTGAGGAGCGCTATCTGAAGCGCCGAGGCGGAGGTCTTTTGCTCTCCACGCTGGATTGGGCGTTGATCGAGACCTGGAAAGATGCAGGTATTCCGCTGGAAGCAGTTTTGCGGGGGATTGATGCCGCGTTTGACAAATACGACCAGCGTCCGTCGAAGACGCAGAAAATAAATAGTCTGGCCTACTGCTCGCAAGCGGTGCTGGGGGCAGCAGAGGATATGAAAGAAGCCGCTGTGGGGGCCACGACCACCGATGACCCGGCTCGCGCGAAACAGGGGTTTGAGCTGGAGTCCATCGCGACTTACCTTGCGCGAAATGCGGATGCCATCGAGTCTGCGAAGATTCCTGACGCCGCAAAGAGCGCACAAACGATGGTGGTCGAGGCTGCCAAAACCCTGCGTCAGCTCGCAGCCCAGGGTGCGGGCACAAGACTGGAGGATCTGGAGTGCCGTTTAACCGTGCTGGAGGAAAAGCTATTCGCGGCACTTCTAACGTCAACTCCCGACGAGGAGATTGTCATCGTTCGCGCGGAGGCAGACCGGGATCTATCCCCTTACAGACGCAAGATGTCGGGGCCGCAGATTGATCAACTTCTCAAGCAATACGTACAAAAGCGCCTACTCGAAAAGTACAACCTGCCTCGCCTGAGTCTCTTTTACATGTGACCGATCGTGATCCAGAAACTTGACGCATTGATTCTCGGAGGAGGCGCGGCCGGCCTGATGTGCGCGATCGAGGCCGGAAAACGTGGACGCAGAGTTGCGGTTCTTGAGCACGCAGACCGTCTCGGGAAGAAGATCCTGATCTCTGGTGGCGGCCGCTGTAACTTCACCAATATTCACTGCACACCAGAAAATTTCATCTCCGCGAATCCGCACTTCGCCAAATCCGCCTTGGCGCGCTATACACCGGCCGACTTTATCGCTCTCGTTGAGAAGCATCACATTCCATATCACGAGAAGACGCTCGGTCAATTATTCTGCGACGGGTCCGCGCGAGAAATCGTCGCCATGCTGGAGGAAGAGTGCCGTCGTGCGAAGGTCAGCATTGTCCTGAATTCGAACATCGCAGACGTTAGCCGCGCGGATGAGTTCAGCGTTCGAACCGCGGATGCGGAATTCCGCGCGCCCGTACTCGTAGTGGCGACGGGCGGCCTCTCGATTCCGAAGATTGGCGCAACATCTTTTGGCTATGACCTGGCGCGGAGATTCGCTATAAGAATTCGCGAGCCTCGACCCGGCTTGGTACCGTTGCTGTTTGATCATAAAGATCATGCTCGCTATAGCGGCCTGGCGGGTGTATCCGCCGAAGTTGTCGCCTCGTGCGATGGACAACAGTTTCGGGAAAAGATGCTCTTCACCCACCGCGGGCTCAGTGGTCCCGCCATTCTGCAAATTTCCTCATACGTGGATAAATCGCGTCCTGTGAAGATTGATCTTGTGCAAGGTCGCGATGTAATCGAAGTCTTCAGCGACCCAAAGGCGCCGCGAAATCTCCCGGCATTGCGATCCCGACTACGTGATTTTCTGCCGGCTCGGCTCACAGACCGTTGGCTGGAAAACTATGCTCCGACAGCATGGAACAACACGGCGCTCAACGAATTCGAGCGTCAGGTGCACAGTTGGACCATTCACCCCGTCGGGACGGAAGGCTTCGATAAAGCCGAGGTCACCGTAGGCGGAATCGACACAGACGAACTTTCGGCGAAGACTATGGAAAGCCGCAAAGTTCCGGGATTGTATTTCATCGGCGAAGTTGTGGATGTGACGGGCCATCTCGGTGGATTCAACTTCCAATGGGCGTGGGCTTCGGGCGTAGCGGCGGGACGAGCGCTCTGAGCCCTCATTTAGAATCACCTCTTGCGTCTTACCATCGAAAAAATGATCTACGGCGGCGAGGGACTCTCGCGCTTGCCGGCCGACGAAAAAGGGCCGGGAAAGGCCGTTTTCGTTCCGCTTGTACTCCCTGGAGAAAAGGTCGAAGCGTCCCTGACCGAGCAGAAATCCGGTTTTGCCCGGGCACGCGCTGAATCGATTGTCGAGGCATCGTCGCATCGAATCCAGCCTGGATGTCGCTACTTCGGCGCCTGCGGAGGTTGCCACTATCAGCACACAAACTACGAACATCAATTGCAGATCAAGAATGAGATCCTGAGGGAGACTCTCCGGCGAACTGCAAAAATTGAGTTATCCATAGACGTTCAAGTTCATCCCTCTCCGCCATGGAATTATCGAAACCGCTCACGTCTGAAAGTGCAGAGCGGGCCTGAGTTCAAGACAGGATATTTTCGGATGGCATCGCATGAGTTGCTCCCCGTTGAGGAATGCCCGATCAGCTCGCCACTCATCAATCGAGGTATAGCGGCACTTTGGCAGACCGGTCGCAAAGGGAACATGCCTTCGGGAATCGAGGAAATTGAGTTCTTCGCGAATGCCGATGATACCCAACTTCTGGTTGAAGTCTCGGCAAAAGCAGACTCTCGCCGAGCGGCTCTGCGTGAATGGGCCGAGGAGTTCAGCACTTCGATTCCAGAGATCAGCGGGGTGGTCGTCTTTAGAGAGGCACAGATGGACGCGGCAGAGGGCCCAGCGAAACTTCTTGCCGTGGGAACTGACTCTCTGACCTACAGGACTCAAGCAGCCTTTTACCGGGTGAGTGCGGGTTCGTTTTTCCAAACCAATCGGTTTCTCACGGACGAGTTGGTGAAAATCGTCACTGAAGGACAATCAGGACAAGCCGCGCTCGATCTGTATGCGGGGGTCGGCTTGTTTTCCACAGCCCTTGGTGACATCCGTCACATTGTTTCTGTTGAATCGTCACAGACATCCTCAGCTGATCTTTCCTACAATTTGTCCTCGAATGGAGAAGCTGTTCGGGCAACAACTGAACAGTACTTATCCGGAAGCGCGAAGACGAGGCGGACCGGGAAGGGCGAAATTACCCCCCATCTTTCATTTCGGCCCGACCTGGCGGTGGTGGATCCGCCTCGAAGTGGTTTGGGAGAACGCGTGGCGCGCATGTTGGTGACCCTGGGCGCGCCGCGCGTTGTTTATGTCTCATGCGATCCGGTGACTTTGGCGCGCGATCTGGTGATTTTGCGGACGGGTGGCTATCGGATCGAACAGTTGCACCTAGTCGATCTGTTTCCTCAGACTTACCACATCGAAAGCGTCGTACACCTCGCACGCTAGGCTTTCGGGGATCTTCCTGGACTCGACCTTCTCAATTGAGTTGAACTGATGAGCTCTCCTCCGGGTGTGGCATATCCGTTTTCCTTTCAGTTCAAGGCCTCGCGGCAGCCAATGTTGTGGGCGGCGGTGGTCTACGCGCTGGGGATCCTTGCGGGGACATATGCATGGCGGCCTGCTTCTTGGTGGGTGGCCGGCGGGATTGGCTTCATCGCCGCGGCGGGCTACTTCGTGCCTCGGCGCCCTCGAGGCGCCTGGGTGCTGGCTTTGGGGACCCTATTCCTGACAGGTTCCCTTGATATCCAGCTGCGCTATGCCTCTCCCAGGCTTGATAGCGAAATTCTTCACTACGCTGATCGACGGGAAATAAACATAACGGCCCATGTGACTAAAGAACGCCGGGTTCAACGCGGATTCGGAGAACTGCGCCAGGCGCTCGATCTCGAATGCGAGCAAATTCAGACTGCAGACGGACAGATCGTGCCCGTTCGGTCCGGGATTCGCATCAGTGTCTATAGCCCACTGCCAACGGACGTCAGTCCCGATGATGCGGACTCGCCCGCTTTGCCTCTCCGGTCGCTGCACTATGGCGATCGTATTCGCTTTGTGACCAAACTGCGGCGGCCCCGCAATTTTAGAAACCCCGGCGGGTTTGACTATGAAAGCTACCTCGCGGATCGAGGTATTGCCGCATTGGGCTCTACAAAAGCTGAGAATGTAGAAGTCCTTTCCGGATTCTTCGGCAGTCGAATTGAGCGTCTTCGTAATCGTTGGCGCGCGAGTGTCATTGCAAAAGTGCACCAACTTTGGCCTCCACAGCAGGCGTCGCTCATCGATGCCATGATCGTCGGGGAGGAAGCGTTCATCGATCGAGACACTCGCACCGACTTCCAGCGATCGGGCACCTACCACATCCTCGTTGTTTCGGGGATGAACGTCAGCATCCTCGCGTTTGTTGTTTTCTGGACAGCACGGCGCCTGCGGATCGCAGAGATCCCGGCCACTTTGATCACGGTGGCTTCGTGCGCGGGTTATGCATTGCTGACGGAGGTAGGCGCACCTGTGTGGCGCGCGACTTTAATGGGCGTCGTCTACCTCACCACACGTCTGCTCTATCGGGACCGCGCGATGACCAATGCTCCTGGAGCGGCGGCTCTCGGCCTGCTTGTCCTCGATCCGCGGCAACTCTTGCCAGTTTTCAGATGACGTTCTTGTGTGTGTTGATTGTGTCCGTGGTCGCCATCCCGATGTTGGAACGAACTTCACAGCTCTATCGGCAGGCACTTGCCAATTGGAATTCGAAGGCCTATACAGTGAAGCTGCCGCCGCGAGTTGCTCAGTTTCGCCTCGATCTGCAGATGATTTCTTCCCGCTTGGGGATGTTCGTGGGCGAGAGCGGCGCTGGCACAATTGTGCGAGGCAGCGCTCGCCTGGTACTCGCCACCTGGGAATTGCTCTTTGTCTCTGCGGTGATGCAGGCAGGACTCGCACTCCCGATGGCCTATTATTTTCACCGAGCGACCACAATCGGTCTGCCCGCCAACCTTATCGTCGTTCCGCTTACCCAATTGATGATGCCCTCGGCTGTGCTTGCCCTGGCAGTCGGCTACATATCTCCGTGGCTGGCAAGAGTCCCAGTGCTCGCAACTTCTCTTGCCCTGAACGGAATCACAGGAACAATCCGCGGGTTAGGAGGCCTGCATCTTGCCGATCTTCGAGTTCCGATGCCCACTGGCCTGATGATGGCGATTGCAGCGGCGGCGTTATTGCTGGCGATGGGGACCGCTCGACGGAAAATCGCTTTTACTTGTGCGGGACTTGCAGCGATCTTTCTGGTTTCGTTGACGCTGGCGATGGTGTTCCCGCATCCACGGTTCCATCCCGGAGTTATGGAAGTTACGACAATCGACGTGGGCGAGGGAGATTCGATCCTCGTGGTCACACCCGGGGGCAAGACACTTCTGGTAGATGCGGGTGGTCCGATAGGCCCGGGCGGATCCCAACTCGATTTTGGCGAAGATGTCGTATCTCCATATCTCTGGTCTCGAGGCATCTCGCACCTCGACGCAGTCGTGATCACTCACGGCCATTCCGATCACATCGGTGGAGTGCCTGCGGTGCTCAGGAATTTCCGCCCGGCTGAGCTATGGGTTGGTGTGTTGCCGCCAAGTCGCGCGTTGGAGAACATTCTTACAACAGCGCAATCGTTAGGCGTTAACGTCGTGAGGCGTTGGGAAGGGGATGTTGTCGATTTTGGAGGCGCGCAACTTCGCGTTTTGTTTCCACCTCGCGATTGGCCCGTTAGTGACAAGCCCCAGAACAGCGACTCGATGGTACTCGAGCTGAACTACGGTCAAACTTCAGTTTTGCTCGAAGGAAGCGCCGAAAAGCGCGCGGAGCGCCGCATCTCAAGTAACGAGCATCCGCGCGCCAGTCTGCTCAAAGTGGGGCACCATGGCAGCGCGAACGCAACAACGGAAGAACTTCTGAATTCCACCAGGCCTTTATACGCGGTGATCTCTGTGGGGGCAGGAAATACTTTCGGTTTGCCGCGTAATGAGATTCTACTCGCCTGGCTGCAGCAGAAACCCGTGTCTACCGTACCGATCTCGATGGAGCAGTAACGTTTTACCTTGACGGACGTTCCGTCACGCCTGTGTCGGCGGGTCCTCAATAATCTCGATCTCAGCCGTATCGTCTTCGCCGGCGGGCGTTTCGGGCGCTCGATACTCCTCAATCAGCTTGCGCGCAGCCTCAGCATCTTGCTCGCGCACCAGGATAATCATCCCGCCCAGTCCCGGGAACGCATCTTGCACCAGGGATGCCGATGTTAGATCGCTGTCAATCCCCTCAGATTCCAGCAGTCCCTTTACGATCAGGGCTTCAGACTCTAACTCGGAATCAAAAACTTTTACGAGTTTCTCGTTGGGATCAGGACGCGGTCGCACACTCTCGGTCGTATTAGTTGGTTCTGTCATGAGTGTCTCCTGTTTAAGATCTAGGTCCGCGCGCAAGCAAACGCGTTTGCGATTCTACTCCTCACCAGGGAATATCCGTCTACCAGAAGTGTGTATGCCTAACGGATGCAACATTCTGCATTCGGGTTGGGAAAACAAGCTTTATTCCTGGACACACAGAGAGACTGCATTCGGCCATCCAAACGAAAGATCATTCGCGTTTTGCCATTGCATTCTTATGAAATTGGGGCAGAATGGCCGTAATCATTGGCGCAACGCCGCAGGGCGAGGCGTCATCCAAAATAGTGGGTAAAAGGGGATCGCATGAACGTCTCTCGGCAACATGGGGAAGGGTCTAGATATCGGGTAAACGAGCAAGATGCCGGCCGGGAGGTGGAAGAGGAAGCAAGAAAGATCCGCCGACTGCAGGTAATGATCAGCATGGTGATGTCGGTGATTGGCCAAGATCCGAACCTTACCTACGATGAAGCATCGGAGTTGGCGGCTGGAGCGAAAAAGGCGGCGCTTGCCATGTTTCCCGACAAGGAACTCGCCTTCGACCTGCTCTACAAGCCGCGACTGCAGAGGCTGATTCGCGAGAGATTCAGGCTGCAATAGGCTCACTGCATCAAGGAAGCGGTCGTAAGCGTACTACCCACGCCAGCGTATAAAAAGTGCTCGCCGTAGGTCTTCTTCAGTGCCGCGAAGGCAGGTTCGCCGGTGCAATGCCCCGGAGCAATGTACTCAACCTTCAAATCGTCGTGTAGCGCCGTGACGATCTTTGCGATGTCTTGATCCGTCGCGACCACCAGGTGTAGACCCCCTGCAATAAGGCGGATGCGTTGGCTCAAAGACCTGGCACGTTCGACAATTTTCTCAATGCCGGGATGTGAACAGCCAACGACGAGCAATATGCCGTCGGGCGTGTTGATCGCAAGGGAAAGCTCACGGAGTTCCAGCGTTCCGGGTTTGTCTGAGACAAGAGTGATCAAGTGGATGTTCGGAGCGATTTCGATGTCTCGGTCCACTAATTGAAAATTGGCGCCAGGCCAAGCGGAACCGAACCGCATAACGTCAGGTGGATTGCCGGCGAAGTAGCGCTGGTCCGCCGGAAGTGACGCATCCTTTCGAAAGAATGTGCCCGGTAGATCTCCTCCATAGACGCCAAAACCCTCTTTCGGAGCATAGATCCTTACGTGGGGATGAACCTTCAGAACGTAAGACAATCCGCCCATGTGATCACCATGACGATGCGACATCACCACGAGGTCGAGTTTGGAAAGGTCCATGCCTTTCGCCTTTACGTTCTGCTCCAGGGTGTCGGGATTGTTTCCGGTGTCGAACAGAATGCGCTTGCCGTCACATTCGATAAGGGCTGAGTAACCCCAGTCTTTCTGCAGCGCTGTTGAGTTTCCGAACGCATCGTAGAGGACGGTGATCTTCGGATGTTTCGGTTCGGGAGTACCTGCGGAGGTCGCGTGAAGTGTCGTGAGCAGAACAAGCGGTGTCAGCGAAAGAAGGGAAATTGCCTTGCACCGAATAGCCATTCGGATAGCTCCTGGGCTCCGCAGCTAGCTGCAGTACACTATTCGTTCGCGACAGTGTTCTGCAAAATTCCTATTCCCTCGACGCTCACCTCGACCAAATCGCCCGCTGCTAGCGGGCCCACACCAGATGGCGTACCAGTAGGAATCAGATCTCCGGGATACAGAGTCATTGCCTGTGCGATATACCGAATCACCACATCGAGCGTGAAGATGAAGTCTCGGGTATTCCCGTGTTGTTTGACTTCTCCGTTCAGGCGGGTTTCCACCCCAATCCCCGCCCACGGATCGATCTCATCTGTAACGAGCGGACCAACAGGGCAGAACGTGTCGAAGCCTTTGGCCCGGGACCACTGATTGTCTTTCTTCTGGAGATCGCGCGCCGTCACATCGTTCACACAGGTGTAGCCCAGGATGTACTGGCGAATGTCGGCGTCCGCGGGCGGCTGATAGCAGGTCTTTCCGATCACGACACCGAGTTCGCCTTCGAAATCCACTTGCTGCGAGAGTTTCGGACGACGAATCGTAGCTCCGGGTGGCAATAGGGCCGATGTGGCCTTCAGAAAGAGCAAGGGTTCTTTCGGCACCTCATTCCCTAACTCGGCCGCGTGTTCTCGGTAATTGCGTCCCACGCAGACGATCTTCGACGGGCGCACCGGTGGTAAAAGCACCGCATCCTGCAAAGGGATAGCGTCGATCCGGCGCGTACGCAGACTTTCCATGTCGCCGTCGGCGTCCTCGGGCGAAGTCAGCAGTATGCGTACGATCGCATCGTTTCCGGCGACGGACTCCACAAGCCCGTAGTGCGACTCTCCATTCAGTTGAAAGCGGCAGTATCTCATTGATCTCTATCTAACCATATCTGTGGCCGAGCGAGGATAGAGTGGCAAACTAGCTAGTTCACGGCACGTTTTCGCGCGCCTCTTCGGAACGCACGCTCTCATTGCCATGTGTGTCGACAGCAGAAACCGAATAGACATACTGCTTCTGAGAGGCAACAGCCTCATCACGGTAGGCCGGAGTCTTGATGAGTTCGCTATTCAGCTTGATCTCGGCTCCGCCCACGTCTCGGCGGTAAACGTTGTAGCCGGCAAGATCGACGTCCGCCACGGGCGCCCACACAAGGTCGATGAAGGGTTTTTGCCCTGGGCCAGAAAAGACCGCCTGCAATTCGGAAGGAACTGCCGGTGGAAAAACGTCATCGGCGAATACCTTTAGTTCTGCGGTATCGTCGCCTTCGATCGCCAGCTGAGGACTATCATGCTGCCGGATGTGAGTCACCGACTCTGCGTGATAGTAGTAAGTTTGCTGCCATTCGATGGTGGTATCGGTGAAAGTGTAGTCAGATTGTCCCGCGAAGGCTTCTCCCGCGAGCACCGCCTGAGCAGCGCCTTCGGCACGCCGATAAATACGATACGTATATTGTGTCGTTGCGGATTCGGACAGAACCGAATCTCCCTTCCAACTGATTGCGATTCCCTCCTTGGAAACGCTCGCTTGAAAATCACGCGGTGCTGGCAGCGTGCGAATGAGCGGAACCCTGACCTGATTAGAGAGTCCGGCGGAGCGTCCGTCGTGATTTAAAACCTGCACGGCATAGTTGATGAATGCCGTGTCCGAGTCGCTCTGGAGCTCAGAAGATAAGCCATCCGTATAGGAGTCTAGTGCCTTAGGCTTGGAAAGCTCAGATCCGGCAAGCGGAGTATTGACCTGTCCGACAGGAGTGCCGCACACGGTTAATTCCACCGTACTGCGGCAGATCTGAGTTGGGCCGAGATTGCGGATTATCTCTCGATCGGTGGTCGCGTTGGGAATCGTCCAGATGAGCACAACTCGATCACCCTTCCGGGAAGCACGTAAGTCTGAAGGCGGCTTGGGTAGATCCAGCGAGGGGGGCCGAGGAGGCCCAACTGTCGCACAACCGACGAGCATCAACGACGCGATTGCGGGCAAGACAAGAATCTGCGGCAAGCGTCCCATGGGCAAGGAAAGACTATCAAAAGGTCGGCTGGCTCCGGTTGACTATGAGGCCAACTCCTTCACCGCCTCGCGGAAAATTTTCGAATGCTTGTCCACATGGTCGGCATCAGTTTGTGGCGACATCAGTGCCATGTTATGAAACGGAGTGAGCAGGACGCCGCGGTTCATGGCATAAAGATGCATGAAACGCTCGAGTTCAAAATCCATTGCTTCGTGCGCCTGCTGCCCGTTTTTCGGTTCTGGTCCAAAGATATATTCGGCGCGGCATCCGAGCCGAGTCACGGACCATGGCAATTCCGAATCGCTGATTGCTTTCGCCACGCCGGCCGTCCAGCGCTCAGCCATGGGGATCATCCGATCAAACGTCTCCTTAGTGAGAACCTTGGCCAGAGTAGCGCGCATGGCGGCCAGGGAAAGTGCATTGCCGGCGAGCGTCCCGCCAATGCCGCCAACATCGCAATTTTCCAGTTGCTGCCTTGCAACGATGCGCTCCGCAACTTCCTCCGTGAAACCGTAAGCTGCGCCAGGTATGCCGGCACCAATTGCCTTACCGAAGACGAGCATATCCGGCTCAAGCTTCTCCGCCTGAGTGTAGCCGCCAGGGCCCGCACAAATGGTATGGGTTTCGTCGATGATGAGTAGCGTCTCGTACTTGCGCGTGAGTTCCAGCAGCGCCTGGTGATATCCCGGTTGCGGATGCACGATTCCGACGTTCGTCATGACCGGTTCAGCCAGCACGCAAGCCACATCGCCCGGCTTCAATGCTTGCTCGAGCGCGTCCAGGTCATTGAACTCGATGACTTTTGTTGTAGCGGCTGGATTCACTGGAGGGCCGATATTTCCGGGACGCGGGCCCGCGGCGCCGTCTTTCCCGATCGTGATGAAAGTCTCGTCGACCGTTCCGTGATAGCACCAGTTGAACACCAGAATCTTCGGACGGCCTGTAATCTGCCGGGCCAGCCGGATCGAAAACCGGTTGGCATCGGTCGCGGTCAGTGCAAATTGCCAGTAGGGAAGATGAAAGCGCTTTTGCAGTTCCTCGGCGACAAAGATGGCATCTTCGCCGGGCAGCATCAAAGTGATGCCTCGACGCAACTGCTCCTCGGCGGCCCTCACCGTCGCAGAAGGAGAATGCCCCGTCATTGCACCCGTGTCGCCCAGGCAGAAGTCGATGTAGCGAAGTCCATCAACGTCGAAAAACTCGGCACCCTGTGCCTCGCGCACAAAAGGCGGAAAGGCTCCCGCCCATTTCACCATCCAATTCATAGGCACGCCCGCCAATAGCAACTTGCTCGCGCGCTCAAACAACGCCTTAGACTTCGGATGCTCATCGACAAACTTCTTCTGCTCGCGTTGCATCAGGGACTGCAGGCGGGAACGGTCAATAGATTTCATGAATTGACAAAGATAAACCACAGGGGACACAGAGAACCACAGAGGAATTCCTCTGTGTAACCCTGTGTCCCCTGTGGTGAAAGGATGTTTCTAAAGGATGTACCGCGACAGATCCTGATCTTTAACGATGTCGGTCAGCATCTTGCGAACATACTCCGCATCAACGGTAACTTGCTCGCCTTTCTTCTCCGGCGCATCGAAGCTCAGTTCATCGAGCACGCGTTCCATGATCGTATGCAGACGCCGCGCGCCGATGTTCTCTGTGCTCTCATTCACTCGGAATGCAAAGTGAGCGATTTCGTCCAGCGCTTCCTTGGTGAACTCCAGCTTGACGCCTTCGGTTTCGAGCAGCGCGGTGTACTGCTTCACTAGCGACGATTTCGGCTCGGTGAGAATTCGCACGAAGTCTTCCATTGTCAGCGATTGCAGTTCGACGCGGATTGGGAAGCGTCCCTGCAATTCCGGAATCAGATCGCTTGGCTTCGATACGTGGAATGCGCCGGCAGCAATAAACAGGATGTGATCCGTGCGCACCATCCCATAGCGCGTATTGACTGTAGTTCCTTCGACGATTGGCAGAATGTCGCGCTGCACACCCTCGCGGGATACGTCAGGCCCGTGCCCGCCTTCGCGCCCGGCGATCTTGTCGATCTCATCCAGGAACACGATGCCTGAGTTCTCGACGCGATCGATCGCGGTCCTCGTCACCTGATCCATATCGATAAGCCGCTGCTCTTCTTCCTGGATGAGATACTCGAAGGCCTCATTCACCTTCATCTTCCGCTTCTTGGTGCGCTGGCCGAAGATGTTCGGCAACATGTCTTTAATGTTGACGTCCATTTCCTCAACGCCCTGGTTCGTGAGGATCTCAAAAGAAGGGAAGTTGCGCTCACGCACATCAATCTCAACCATGCGATCGTCGAGTTTGCCTTCGCGCAGTTGCTGCCGTAGTTTCTCGCGCGTTCGGTTCGGTGAATCCACCAAGGCCGTGTTGCCATCGATCACCACGCCGCCACTTGTAGAAGGCGCATCGGTTCGCGGTGGTACGGACGGCGGCAGAAGGATATCGAGCAATCGCTCCTCGGCGTTCAGTTCCGCCTTATCAGCGACATCTTCCAGCTTCTCTTCTCTGACGTTATCGATCGCGATCTCGACCAGATCACGCACCATTGATTCCACGTCCCGCCCGACGTAGCCGACCTCGGTAAATTTCGATGCCTCGACTTTCAAGAACGGCGAGTTCGCCAGCTTGGCCAGCCGCCGGGCGATCTCAGTCTTACCGACGCCCGTAGGCCCGATCATGATGATGTTCTTGGGAATAATTTCTTCCGCCAGATCCGGCGGCAACTTCTGCCGTCGCGTGCGGTTTCGTAGCGCAATCGCCACGGCGCGCTTGGCGTCCTTCTGGCCAATCACGTGTTTGTCTAGCTCAACAACAATCTCGCGCGGAGTCAGTTCATCCAGCGCCAGCTGTTCTTCTTCGGCGGTAGAAGGGAGATAAATGGCCATAAAAATATCTGACTTCGGACCTCAGACTTCAGACCTCGGCACGATCCAGCGGGGGTCCGAAGTCTGAGGTCGGAAGGCTAAAGTTCTTCGATCGTCACCCGATCATTTGTATAGATGCACATTTTGCCGGCAATCTTCATTGCCTCTTCGGCAATCTGACGGGCCGGAAGCTCGGTATGCTCGGCAAGTGCCTGTGCCGCCGCCTGCGCATAAGGACCGCCGCTGCCAATCGCGGCGATGCCGCTGTCAGGCTCGATCACGTCACCCTGGCCACTCAGCAGAAAAGTCTGCTCCTTGTCACTTACCAACAACAGCGCCTCCAGGTGCCGCAGGAACTTATCGGTTCGCCAGTCCCGCGCCAGTTCGACAGCAGCCCTGCCAAGATTCCCGTGATATTGCTCCAACTTGGCCTCGAAACGGCTAAAGAGTGTAAATGCGTCGGCCGTGGATCCGGCGAAACCCGCCACAATCTTGTCGTTATAGAGCCGGCGTATCTTCTTGGCGGAGTGCTTGATCACGGATTCGCCAAGCGTGACTTGTCCGTCGCCGGCGAGGACAACCTTGCCATCGCGGCGCACCGACAAAACTGTCGTGGATCTAATCAGTCGTTTCGTGGACATGAGCGCAATTTTCGATTATAGCAGTCGGCCCTCGGTGCTCTTATCCACCCGATTCTCCTCGGCGATGTTGCTCCGCACCTTCCAGCGTGCCCTCGCGACAGTGTACTTGGCTGCCCTAGGAAGCCATTGAGACCGACACTTGAGGCAGTGTTTTCTGCAACTTACAAATAGCCTCGGTAACCTGCAGGGAGATTACGGCTGTGACATTTCCTCACCTCGCCTGGGCCCGTATTTTGTAACTCATGCGCAAGTCCGCCGCGGTTCTTTGCCACGACAAGAAATCCCTGGAAACGCTGAGCGAAACACTCGGCCACCTCAACTTCGAACTCCGTAGCTGCCGCTCAAACCAGGAAGCCCTCGAATTGGTTATGTCTGGAGAATGCTCCATTCTTATCGTCGACTTCGATTTGCCTGGAGCAGAAGAAGCCATCCGCATGGCAAGCTTGCTCCCTCCGGAGCAAAAGCCAACTTTGTTAGCTGTCGCCAGCCGAGCATGGCCCGGGACTGGCCAGGCGTTCCAGTCGGGCGCAAGCCGTATCCTGTATCGGCCCCTGGAGAAGGAACTTGTAAAAGACGCACTCAAGGCAGAGAAGAAGAACCGCTCAAATCGGCGTAAGTCCGCGCGCTACGAAGTGAAGACGCTTGTTTACCTGGAACTCGAGCATGGCACGCTGTCGGGCGTGAGTATCGATATCGGAGAGCACGGTCTGGCGCTGCAAGCGAGCGAGCCGGTTCCGGTCAAGTCCAACCTGGCTTTTCGATGCACTCTTCCAGGCACCCATATCATTTTCAACGGCCATGCCGATGTAATCTGGGCCAGTGACCAGGGTCGTGCGGGGCTCTTCTTCTCAAAGCTGACCCCCGCAGCACGCAAGCACCTGAAGCAGTGGCTGACTAAGCGTGGCCATCAGAACAAACACGCCGTCCGCGATCTCATGCCCCCGTCGGATGCTCACGTTGCGTTCGCACAGGCTGAGGATGAGGTTCTCGCGGAGACGAACTAAGTTCTGGGACAATTCCGCGCAAAGCAGCCCGGCTGACAAATGCCGGGCTTTTGTTTTGTCGGGACACGATCGTGCCGTAGAATCTTGGTCTATTGTCGCAGGCCAAGGAGGCTATCCTGGCGTCTTCTTTTTCCCAAACAGCCGTGGCTTTTAACGGCCACTCGATGGTTGCTCCCCTGAAGCGCGTTCTGGTGTGTTCGCCACATACTGCCGGATGGGACCAGTCCGAGCGCCTGGCTCGCTGGCGGGAGCTTGGATTTCATCACGCTCCAGACGTTTCTGTTGCTCAATCACAGCACGAAATTTTGTGCCGCGAGTTACAACTCGCGGGCGCCGAGCTAATCGAACTGAAGCGGGATACCAAGCTATCTCTCGATGCGGTTTACACTCATGACGCTTCCCTCGCGACCGATTTCGGACTGCTCGTCATGCGCCCCGGGAAAGAGAACCGACTCGCCGAAGGCGGCCATCAGTCGAAGTGCGCGGCACAGATTGGAATTCCCACTTTCGCGGAAATCATCTCCCCGGGTTCGACTGAAGCAGGGGACATCCTGTGGCTCGACTCGAAGACATTGCTCGTTGGACACGGCTATCGCACCAATGCTGCCGGAATCACGCAGATGCGCGAGATCTTCCAGCCGAAAGGCGTTGAGGTGCTCAGCGCGCCGCTGCCCTATGGTCCCGGGCCTTCAGCGTGCCTGCATCTGATGTCACTGATCAGTCTGCTCGACGAACATACGGCACTGGTCGACCTTCCGTGGCTGGCGGTCGAGACCGTCGAATTGTTGAGATCTCGCGGTTTCCATTTCATTGAAATCGAGTACTCTGAGCGCGATACTCTGGCCTGCAATGTCTTGGCGCTCGGGAACAAGCGCCTGCTTGCCATCGAAGGGAATCAGAAAACGAATCAGAAACTGCGCGACGCCGGATTCGAGGTCAGCACCTTCCCCGGTAGCGAACTCTGTATCAACGGGAGCGGCGGCCCAACCTGTCTTACTCGACCCGTGCTAAGAGGCTGAGTGCCTGCGCCGGTTGCTGAGTATGTGTCGGGCTTCCCGCTTAATTCCGAAGGTGACCAACACCTTCCTTGTTTCCAGTCTCGCCATATGAGTAGAATTTCGTCGCCCCACGGAGGTGCCTCGATGCATCTGCTTCGACCGTCTCGCGTTCTTGCAATACTACTGCTCTCGCTGGCAACGTTTGCCTCGGCCGAATCTGCCCTCATCCCGCGAAGCGTATTGTTCGGTAATCCCGAGCGCACTACGCCACAGATTTCTCCGGATGGAACCATGCTGGCCTATCTCGCCCCCGATCAAGGCGTGCTGAATGTCTGGATACGCACGCTGGGAAAGACCGATGATCGCGTAATCACCAACGACCGTAAGCGCGGCATCCGAAATTTCATCTGGCAGCAGGATTCCAAGAATATTCTCTACGGGCAAGACCAGGGTGGCGACGAGAACTGGCGGATCTACCAGACAAGTATCGCTACCAAACAAACCAAAGACCTCACACCATTTGAAAAGTCCCGCGCTGACATCCTGTCATTCGATCCTGATCATCCCGACACAATCCTGATTCAGTCGAACAAGCGGGATCCGAAGGTCTTCGACGTCTATCGCTTCAATCTCAAAACCGGCGACATGACCTTGGACACCCAGAACCCGGGCGATGTTCAGGGATGGCAGGCGGACCACAACCTCGAAGTGCGCTGCGCTCAAGTCACCACGGATGATGGGGGAACGATCATTCGCGTCCGTGATGACGTGAAATCTCCCTGGCGTGAACTGATCAAGTGGGGTCCCGAGGAGACGCTCGGTAACGTTGTGAATTTCACTCCCGACAACAAGGCGTTATGGATCATGACGTCGTTTGAAGCCAATGCGGCGCGCCTGATCTCCGTCGACATCGCCACCGGCAAGCGCACCGTCATCGCCGAGGATCCGCAATACGACGTCTCGTTCGCGGTGGAACAGCCCAAGAACCACAAGTTGCAGGCCGTGGTGTTTCTACGCGAACGTAGGGATTTTCAGATTCTTGACAAAGATATTCAGTCTGATTTTGACGCGTTACACAAAGTTCGCGACGCCGACATCAGCAACGTCAGTCGCGATCTGAAGGATGACAAGTGGATCGTCACTTTTGAAGGCGACGACTCTCCGATTTATTACTACCTTTACGACCGTGCGTCCAAGAAGGCCACCATGCTGTTTAGCAACCGGCCGGCGCTGGAAAAATACAAGCTAGCCAAGGTGCAGCCGATCACGTACTCGGCGCGCGATGGCATGAAGATTTACGGCTACCTGACCACTCCAGCCGGATCTGAAGCAAAGAATCTTCCGATGGTCGTCTTTCCACATGGCGGCCCTTGGGGTCGAGATGTCTGGGGTTACGATGCATACGCGCAATGGCTCGCGAATCGCGGCTATGCGGTCCTGCAGCCGAATTTTCGTGCGTCGACTGGGTACGGCAAGCAGTACCTCAACGCCGGCGACCGTCAGTGGGCTGGCGCAATGCACACGGATCTTCTCGATGGCAAAGATTGGGTTGTGCAACAGGGAATCGCAGATCCGAAGAAGATCTGCATAATGGGCGGCAGCTACGGAGGTTACGCCACCCTCGCGGGCGTAGCATTTTCGCCCGACGCATTCTCATGCGGCGTAGACATTGTTGGTCCGTCAAATCTCAACACGCTGCTGAAAACCATCCCGCCATACTGGTCGACGTTTCTGGCGATTTTTCATAAGCGCATGGGCGACAACGAAGAGACACTGAAGGCGCAGTCTCCCCTATTCAAGGCCGATCAGATTAAAGTGCCATTGCTGATCGGACAGGGTAAAAACGACCCGCGGGTTAACAAGGCTGAGAGCGATCAGATCGTGGCTGCCATGCGCAAGAATAATAAGCCGGTCGAATACTACGTCTTCCCCGACGAAGGTCACGGCTTCGCCCGTCCGGAAAATCGCATGGCGTTCAACGCTGCATCCGAAGAATTCTTGGCGAAGTATCTAGGCGGACGCTTCGAGCCCCCAAGCGATGCAGAAAGAAAGCTCCTCGATAGCGTGAAACAATAGCGGGGTTGTGTAGGGGCGGACGCAGCTTGCCCTGAGCGTACTCGAAGGGGCCGCCCGACCCTGAGCAAAGCGAATGGGAATGCGACGGCCTAAGCCTTTCGCAGCGGAATGAGTTCCCTCAGCCGCAGATCCCGGATAAACAGTCCACCCCAGGCCAGCATTCCGACAACCACAGGCACAGGCCACGTCGGATCGCCGATGCGAATCTCCGTGAGCGTCGCTCCTCCCAGCAGACCCGTCATCAGAATCGCTCCTAAGACAGCGGTTTGCGGTATCACGTAAACGATGATGCACACGAGTTCAATGGTGCCCACAGTAATAATGAACCGCTCGGGCAATCCTGCCCGCGCGAATCCTTCAATAACCGCCGGAGTCTTCATCAGCTTCATCACACTGCCAAACAAAATCATCAGCACCGGCAAAGCACTCATGACTCGGCCGGTCCATAGTGCCGGCTTCGAAACGGGGGAATTAGCTGGCATGCTGCCTCCTATAGGCGCTTCAGTGTCAATCCTTTTGCGTAAGATGTCTAGTGCGGACCAACCGATTCGCTAAGTTCCCCGGCGGCTTTGCGCGCAGTTGGTATGATGTTCTCTCGCACATAACATTTCAGGGGATTCGCGCAATGCGCATGCTCTCCCAACGAGCTTTCATTCTCATAGCACTGATCAACATAACTGCATGGGCGCAAACACCCAGCGGTGCTTCGCCTTCAATCAGCATCGACTCAGTTTCTTCGGCCCAGCCGCTGCGCGACGGCGTCCAGGTCCAGTCCGGGCCGGCTGTGCTCCGCATTACAGCACTCCGCAATGACATCATCCGCGTCCGAGTCTCTGCCAACAGCTCCCTCCCAGAAGACGCCTCGTGGGCCGTTCTCTCCGATGCACGCACGAAGTCCATCGACGTTCAACCGTCACAAGACAGTTCGTCGGTAGGCTTCCGCACCGGTGCGCTCGATGTAAGGATCGAGCGCGAGCCTCTCCGACTGGTCATTCGTGATCTGGAAGGCAACGTGATCTCCGCCGACGCTGTCGGCCGTCCTGCCAAATTCCAAGCCGCCGGATTCTCGATATACAAGCAAATGCCGCCCGCCGAACATTACTTCGGCCTCGGAGACAAGACTGGAGCCTTCGACCGGCGCGAACAGTCCTATACGCTGTGGAACACCGATGTAGGCCCGCAGGAGTCGGTCGATCCCCTGTATAAAGCGATTCCGTTTTTCCTCGCCATCAACGGCACTCACAGCTACGGCATTTTTCTCGATAACACCTGGCGAACATGGTTTGACTTCGGCAAACAGGCTCGCGACAGTTACGCTTTCGGCGCCGAAGGCGGCCCTCTCGACTACTACTTTATTTATGGACCCAGCCCGAAACAGGTCGTTGAAGGTTACGCATATCTGACAGGAAAGCCTCCGTTGCCGCCGCTGTGGGCGCTCGGCTTTCAGCAATCACGTTACACCTACACGCCGGAATCCAAGCTGCGTGATATTGCAACTCGCCTGCGCACCGATCGCATCCCGTCCGACGTGGTCTATCTCGACATCGATTACCAGGATCGCAACCGCCCTTTCACTGTCGACTCGAAAACATTTCCCGATTTCGCGACCCTGGTCTCCGATCTGCGCAAGCAGCACTTCCGGCTTGTGAACATCACGGACCTGCATATCGCGCATGCCGAAAATCAGGGTTACAAACCCTACGACTCCGGACATGCGGGCGACCATTTCGTCAAAAAAGCCGATGGCAGCGAATTCGTCGGAATCGTCTGGCCCGGCCCGGCGGTCTTCCCCGACTTCACCCGCGCACAAACCCGGGAGTGGTGGGGCAATCTCTACCAGGAATTCGTGAGAGACGGCGTCGCCGGTTTCTGGAATGACATGAACGAGCCCTCCGTCTTTGATGGACCCGGCAAGACCATGCCGCTCGACAACGTCCATCGCATTGAAGAGCCAGGATTCGCCACCCGCGCCGCGACTCACGCCGAAATTCATAACATCGTCGGATTGGAAAACGCCCGTGCGACTTATGAAGGGCTTATCGTCCTGCGCCCAAACGAGCGCCCGTTTGTTTTAACCCGGGCCACCTACGCCGGGGGGCAGCGCTACGGATTCACCTGGACCGGTGACAATGCAGCAACGTGGAACCATCTCCGCCTCGCCACGCAAATGGTCTTGAATCTCGGCCTCAGCGGCATTCCGTTTGTCGGCGCCGATGTTGGCGGATTCAACGGATCGCCGTCCTCCGAACTCCTGACGCGCTGGGCCGAGCTAGCGGCGTTTTCGCCTTTCTATCGCGATCACTCCGAAAAAGGAAGTCTGCCCCACGAATTCTGGGTCAACGGCCCCGAGCAAGAGGCCGTCCGCCGCCGCTATGTCGAGACGCGCTATCGCCTTCTCCCCTACATTTATTCACTGGCTGAAGAGTCCTCCCGCACCGGACTCCCACTCATGCGTCCCGTCTTCCTGGAGTTTCCGGAAATTTTCGCGCCGGGCGCCAGCTTTGATCACTCGGACACGGAATTCCTGTTAGGCCGCAGTCTGCTAATCGCCCCACAGCCCTTCGGCGAAATGATGGACGATTACACAGTCTCATTCCCGAAAGGCTCGTGGTTCGATTTCTGGACTGGCGAGAAGATGCCGCCGTCCGCCGCCGCTCCTCCGCCGATCGCGGAGGCCGTCACCGCCAAACCCGGCACGAAATTCCCCGAGGTCCGCAAGCTGCATCCCAAACTCGATACCATGCCGGTCTACGTGCGCGGAGGAAGTATCCTCCCTATCCAGCCGCTGATTCAGAACACCGAAGAAACTCCGCGCGGCCCGTTAGAACTGCGCGTTTTCCCCGGCCCCGACTGCCAAGGCACCATCTATCTGGACGACGGTCACACCTTCGATTATCAGCGCGGCCAGTTCTTGCGCCAGAATTTCACTTGCGAGGCGGACGCCAAATCACTCCGCCTGAAATTCCACTCCCGCGAAGGGTCGTATACGCCTTGGTGGAAGTTCGTGGAAGTTGTCGTCTATGACTGGCCGTCCGCCCGCGCGGAAGCCAAGATCACTGGAAGCGCGTACCCGCTCAAGACCACTTACGATCTCAAGCAAAAGGCGCTGCACGTGACACTGGCGGATCAAGCGGGAGAAGCAGAGCTCAGCGTTCGAGGAAGATCAGCGCCGTAGCAACTGAGATCACGATTCCTTATCAGAGATAACCTGCTCGGCCAATCGCTTCGGCGCGATCAGAGCGTAGCTGCCCAGCAATAATTCCTTCACCTCATCCCAATCGATCGTGCCTCGGTCTAACCGCAGCGCGACCCACCCGCGCGATGCGACATACGCCGGTGGATAAAACCTGTCGGGCTGCGCTGCGATCAGTGCATTGTTTTCACCCGGCAGCACCTTGCAGGTGAAGCCCACTATTCCATCGCCGTGGTGGTTATTTAGAAAATAGGCAAACGGCTTCTTTCGGATGAGAAAGGTCGCGTGCGAGCCATGCAGTTTCCGTTTGGCCTCAGGGAACGCGAGAGCAATCTTGGTCAGTCGCGAAAGCCGCCGGTCTTTAGACGATGACTTTGCCATTCCGCCTATTATGCATTTTCAACCGCTCCTCCATCCCTTGTCATCCTGAGCCGCGTTTTGCGGCGAAGGACCTATGCAACTTCTCGGCCACATTGCGGACGGATCCCGGTGCCATACTTTCATTCCTGATAAAATCAAAGAGCGATGCTGCTTCCCTTCGTCCGCGAACTCTTTGCGGACGTAGAATTGCTTCCCGGTTTTACGCGTGTAGCCTCCCACCTGAAAGAGGGCACGGGGAGGGTTCGTGTCTCTGGACTATCCCCTGCCGCGCAGGCGCTGCTCCTGGTTTTGTTTCGCCGAATGGCAGACCGCCCCCTCATTCTGGTCGTAAACGACAATCGGGCCATGGAGGACCTTGTCCCTGTACTGCGCGGATTCTGCGAACTCACGGCGGCCTGCGAACCGGATTCTGTCGTTTCTCTGCCTGCGCGCGATGTCCTGCCATTTCAGAATCTTTCCCCTCATCCGGAACTTCAGGAAGAGCGCGCCACCGCTCTGTGGAAGATCGTTACCGGGAAAGCGGCCATCGTGGTTGCTCCGATCGCTGCGACGGCAATCCTGCAGCGGTCCGGCGAGTACTATTCCGATCTCGCCAGGACCTTGCGCCGCGGCGAATCCTTCGACATCGATAACCTTATCGCTCACCTGAACACCGTAGGCTACGCATCAGCCGATGTCGTGGAAATGCCCGGGCAATACGCCCTGCGCGGCGGCATTCTCGATGTTTATTCGCCCGAAGAGGAGCGACCGGTTCGTATCGAATTTTTCGGCGACGAGGTGGACTCGATTCGTCGCTTTGATCCGACTTCACAACGGTCCTCGAATCCAATTGACGAGGCCCTTCTGCTGCCCCTGACCGAAACTCCCGTGACCGATCAGTTGCTGGGCGCCATTCATACCCGGCTCTCCGGAAAACGAATAGCAGGTACGAGTGAAGAAATCGTCGAAGCGGCGGTTCGCTCAGGTGGCGTCACGGTCTTTCCTGGATGGGAGTTCTACGCGCCCGTTGCTGGCGCCGATCGCACCGTCTTCGATCTTCTCCCTCGCGCCGCAGTGTTGCTCGATGAACCAGATACCCTTCACAGCGAATTCGACCGCTTCTGGACGCGCGTGGAGGAAGCCCACGAGCGCAGCGGCGTGGGCAACCTGGTTCGCCCGCAAGATTTGTATCTTCCTCCTGATGGCTGGTGGCAAAAGACTGCTGCTCTCACAGGGGCAGATCTGGAACATTTGGGCATTACTCACGGGGGTAACGAGGCGACCGTTGCAATCCTAACGCAGCCAACTCCACGCTTTCACGGCGCCGTTCCATCCATGCTCGAAGAAGTGCAGAAGCTCACCGGTGCGGGAAACCAGGTGCTCTTCGCTGTGCCAAACACAGGTGAGGTCGAGCGACTGGCAGATATTTTCACGGAATACAACGTCTCCTTCCGCTTGGGAAGTCGGACGCGGGGCGGCGAGAGCTATGCCGACGAAACCAGTTACTTCGCCGGCGAAGTGAACACGACAACGCTGGCGAAAGCCTACGTGCCCGATGGAGTGATGTTCCCTGACGCTCACCTGGCTATCTTCGGCGCCCGCGATCTGTTCGATGAATCCGACACCGTAGCTTCTCGCCCGCAGCGGCAAAAATCGAAAGTCTCCGCCTTCCTGTCTGACTTCCGCGACCTTCAAGTCGGAGACTACGTAGTTCACGTCGAGCACGGTATAGGTCAGTACCAGGGGCTCAAAGAAATCAATCAGGGTGATGGGAATGCCGAGTTCATGCTGCTGGAGTACGCCGAGGGTGCACGGCTCTACGTTCCCCTGACGCGCCTTGATCTAATCCAAAAGTATCGCTCCTCGGAAGGCGCAAAGCCGGCGCTGAGCCATCTCGGTACGCAGGCCTGGGCCAAGACCAAGGCTCGCGTGCGTAAGGCGATGAAAGACATGACCGAGGAACTTCTGAAGCTTTACGCGCAGCGCAAGATTGCGGAGGGCCATTCGTTCCCGGCGGGGAATGAGTTTGTGCGCGAGTTCGAGGATTCCTTTGAGTACAACGAGACCGAAGATCAGGCGCAGGCTATCAACGATGTAATGCGCGACATGGAATCAACCCAGCCTATGGATCGCTTGCTTTGCGGCGACGTGGGCTACGGCAAGACAGAAGTCGCGATGCGAGCCGCGTTCAAAGCGGTCAGCGACAACAAGCAGGTCGCAGTGCTGGCGCCCACCACAGTGCTGGCGTTTCAACACTTCGAGACATTCAAGCAGCGCTTTGCTCCCTTCCCGGTCACTATCGAAATGATCAGCCGTTTCCGCAATCCCAAGCAGCAGAAGGAAATCTTGCAGAAAACGGAAGCCGGCAAAATCGACATACTCATCGGCACGCATCGCATCTTGTCGAAAGACCTGAAATTTTCCGATCTCGGTCTCCTGATCGTCGACGAGGAACAGCGCTTCGGCGTACGCCACAAGGAGCGCATCAAGCAAATGCGCAAGCAGGTCGACGTGCTGACCATGTCTGCCACTCCGATTCCTCGCACGCTGCACATGTCCCTGGTCGGCCTGCGCGATATGAGCGTGATCGAGACGCCTCCCAAAGACCGTATGGCGATTCAAACGGTTGTCGCCAGTTGGGACGACAAACTAATCCAGTCAGCTATCGAACAAGAACTGGAACGTGGCGGTCAGGTCTATTTCGTCCACAACCGGGTGGAGAGCATTTGGGAGATCGCGGCAAAGCTGCAGGAACTCGTGCCCAAGGCCCGAATCACTGTCGGACACGGACAAATGTCAGAAGGGGAACTCGAAAAGGTGATGCTGAAATTCATGCATCACGAGGCCGACATCCTAGTTGCGACGACGATCATCGAGAACGGACTCGATATTCCTCTATGCAACACGATCCTGATCAATCGCGCCGATCGCCTTGGCTTGTCGGAGCTCTACCAGCTTCGCGGAAGAGTCGGCCGTTCCAATCGCCGCGCCTATGCCTACCTCATGGTTCCACGTGAAGTCGAACTCACACCCATCGCGCGCCGGCGTCTGGCGGCGCTAAAAGAATTTTCCGACCTGGGTGCTGGATTCAAAATCGCCGCACTCGACCTCGAACTGCGCGGAGCCGGCAATCTTCTAGGCGGCGAGCAAAGCGGTCACATCGAAGCCATCGGCTTTGAGCTTTATACCCAGATGCTCGACCGGGCCATCCGCGAGATGAAGGGCGAAGCCGCGCCCGATGAGGCAGAGACCCAACTCAACCTCGGGCTTAACATCCGCATTCCGGCCGAATACATTCCAGAGGAGAATCAGCGCCTCAGAATGTACAAACGCGTAGCCGGCGTTGAAACCGAAACACAACTCACTGATGTAGCTTCGGAGTTGCAGGATCGCTATGGCGAGCCTCCCCAGGCTGTACGCAATCTTCTCGACTATGCTTCGTTGAAGCTGCTCTGCATCCGCGTAGGCGTGAACGCAATCGACCGCAAGCGCGACGCGGTTACATTCAAGTTCCGTCAGAATGCCAGTGTTGATCCCGAGCAACTGGCCCGCTTCGTCTCGGCGCAGAAAGGCACACACTTTACCCCCGACGGGATGTTGAAGTTTGTAGTGAAAGCAGTTGCGGCAGACGACGTTCTGCGCGCTTTGCGCACCGTTCTTGAGCAGTTGTCCTCGGAAGAGGCCTCCGAAAAGACCTCATCAGAGACTCGGTAACTGTAAGATCGATTGCCTTTTCGCACTCTTGTGTTCCAAGGTTCCTGTACCTCTGCGGCAACTCACCTGTCCTGTAGTCCCTTCCCAAGAAACCCCGTTCCGGGTACCATAAAGCCACTCGAGTGAAGGTGTACCGCCGTTCGCTTGGCTGGGGTTTTGGCGCATAAGTGCAGAATCATCTGCTCTGAGCGGCGCATCCGATAGGCATCCAGTGAATTTGAGAGAGCGTCGTCCAGTTTCCTGTACGACGCATATTTCCTTTTGAGCAGCATCGGCGGTTCATTGCCAAGGACGAGATCAATGACTATCCCCGACGAGAAGTTCTACCACGCGCATATCACCAAGCGAGTCGATTTTGCGCCCGATCTATGGATGTTCCGGATTCGCAGTGGAGGGGAATTCAACTTCGTCCCCGGCCAATACGCCACTCTCGGTGTGGAGAACAATGGAAAGCGCGTTGAGCGCCCGTACTCGATTGCCTCATCTCCCACGGAAGATGAAGTAGAGTTCTTTTTCGAACTGGTTCCTGAAGGCGCACTTACACCCTTGCTTCACAAACTGCAGCCCGGCGACCAGCTCTTCATGCGCAAAGCCCCAAAAGGAAAGTTCTCGCTCGACACCTCGAATGGCCGCAAGAATCATCTGCTGATCTCGACCGTGACGGGTGTCGCGCCGTTTGTCAGCTATGTCCGGACTTTGGCAAAAGATTGGAAAGAAGGCCGCTTCGACGGGTCGCACAAACTCTTCTTGCTGAACGGCGCCAGCCGCCCGCACGAGTTTGGCTACAAAGAAGAGCTCGCCCAGTGGGACAAGGAACTGCCCTGGTTCAAGTACGTTCCGACAGTTAGCCGTCCTTGGGACCACGCGGACTGGCCCGGCGAAATCGGGCGCGCCGATGACATCCTCCGCAAATACGCTGATCAATGGGAACTGGATGCGACCAACACGGTTGCGTACCTATGCGGACATCCCGAGATGATCGAGCACAGCAAGGCAATCCTGAAGCGTCGCGGCTTCACCGAAAAGGGATCGGTGAAAGAAGAGGTCTACTGGATCCCGCCCAAGGCGTAACTCCGCTGACACTTGTCATGCTGAGCGGAGAACGAGTTGCGAAGCGAACTCGTTCGCAGTCGAAGCATCCCTACCCAGAAATCATCGCTGCGGCTAGGGATTCCTTACTTCGTTCGGAATGACAGAATTGGTGACTGGCTTTCAACTCTCCGCGGGCGCAAAAAACACCAGCACCGCCAGCTCCTCGCTGATGTCATGAAACCGATGTTCCACTTCGGCAGCGACGAAAAGCACGCTGCCTGCTGAAACTTCCGTCTCCTCATCCCCAGCGCGAAAGTGTCCTCGCCCGCGAATTACGTAATACATCTCGTCTTCGTGATGAGGCCGCTGTGGATCCGTCCCACCCACAGGCAGCACATACAATCCGGCGCTCAGTGCCGGAACGCGAAGGAACTCGCGATACGCTTTGCCAGCCTTGGCGCGCTCGCGGTCAATCTCTTCGATTCGGGTGAAGTACGCCTTCACGACAATATCCCCCCGAACATTAATTCCGTGAACTGCGGCACCAGATTGTGCGCCTGCAGGTTGCCCTCGGGTTTATACCATTGATAAATCCAGTTGATCATCCCGAGCAAAGCGAACGCCGCCGCCCGTGGGCTTACTGATCCCTTCGCTTGGCGCACGCGTTGCACTTCCGCCATCAATCCTTCGACGAAGTGAATGTAATCTTTCTTCCGTGAATTGATCCTCCGCCTCAGCGTGGGCGGCAGAGGATGGTTCTCGTGCAGCATCACCGTAATCTCACGGTCTTGGGGGCTCAACACAACTTCGATATGCAGGCGGATAAGTGCGCGCAGTCGCGCCTCTGGATCTGTGATGCCGCGCACGGGAGCCAGCACGCGCTCCTCGGTAATCTCCATGGCGTGATTCATGATCTCGAACAGGATCTCGTCTTTACTCTGGAAATGGTGATAGAGGCCGCCCTTGCTTAGTTTCAAGGCCGCGGCAACATCGTTCATCGAAGTGGCGTCGTATCCGCGCTGCTGAAACAGCCGCGCCGCCGTGCGCAGGATTTCCTGCCGGGAATCAACCAAAGTCTCGCGTGGCATCGCGTGTCATGGTAAACACTCGCAAGATTGCTGTCCATCGCCCCGATTCTGACGAAAACAGGACTCGCCCCGAACCGAATCACCGGATCGCGATGGTGCCACTCTCTGTGCGCGCTTCGATCTTCTTCCCTCCACCGTTAACCTTCTGCAGCGCCTGGCGTACGTCCGCGGCAAGAGTGGTCAGGTCATCCCGATCAAATTGAAGCCTGCCCGAGTCGGTCGACGCGTCCAGGTCAAACCCTGCTCGCTCGGGCAACTCCACCCGAATCGTTCCTGATCGCGAATTCAATTTCCAATCGCTGCGGGGCACTGCCTTAACATACAAGTCCCCGCCATCAGTCGAACTGACCACACCCTCCCGCGCCCCGCCAATATCAATTCTCCCTGTTCCATGCTTCACAGTTGCTTCTGACGCCCCAACCACCATGAGCGTGATGTCCCCTTCGCCAGTTTCGGCACTCACGCCTTTGGCCAGGCGCTCTCCCTTAATATTCCCGCCCCCGCACGTCGCCGAAACATGTTCGCCGATCATTTGCAGGTCAATGTTGCCCCTCTCGACGAGGACTCTCACCGCCTTGGAAACATGTGACACGCTGATATCCCCGTGACCGCCGCGGATAGCAACTGGACCCATAACGCCACGAACAGTCTGGTCCCCGTAGTCGTCGGAAACCGCGACTTCGGTTCGATACGGCACATCGATCCGATAGCGAGCCTTGATCTTTTTCGTCGGAAAAACGGCGTTGGCAACCAGTCGGACGGTTATGTTGTTGCCGTTCTGTTCCACCCTTAGCACCTTCGAGAAGTAGTTCTCGTCAAGTTCCAGATCCCCGACCCCCTGAGCTACGGCAGAGATGGCAATCTGCCCATCCCGGCTGTAATCGATCTCCAGGTCGCCACCCGGCACATCGACCGTCAGGATCACCGGCTCTGCCAGCGTGACCGAAAGCGTCGCGTGAACCTCGGCTGTCCCTACCGCATAACAGCACCCGGCAGATTGAAGGATAAGCAGAGCGAAACCCATCACAATTCGCGATGGAGTGGTCATGAACATATACCCCTTTCCACGAAGCTGCCTCCCGCCGAAGCAGGAGGCAGTTGTTTACAGTGATCGCAGGAAGTCCAGAATCGCCTGCTGGTCTTTCTGACTTAGTCGATTGAATCTCTTGACCACGCCGTTCGCCTCAGACGCCGGATACTTCGACGACGCCTGAGAAGAGTGCTGGCGAATCGCCTCCAGCAAATTCGACGTTCTTCCGTCGTGCAGGAAGAAGATGCGCTGTCCTATTCCCCACAGAGGCGTAGTGCGGAACTCGTCACCCGCCGCTTGGCCCTGGCTGATGTCATCCGCCAGGTTTGGTCCCATGTGATGCACCATCAGATCGGTGAAAGCATTCACAGGACGGTTCTGTAACACGGCGCTGAGCATTACAGGCGCGGTCTGCATCTGGGCCGTGTGGCAGAGAGCGCAGCCGATGTCGGAGAACAACGATCGACCATGCGCCGCGCTTTCGCTCGGATTCGGATCTGGCGCCGGCCCATCGGTGAAGCGCATCAGGAGTTGGAATTGCATCCAATCCGCCATGATGTGCAGAGGATTGTTGAAATCCTGGTTCTTGATCTCCGTATCGTCAGTCCGCGTCACGTCGTTCGGTTCCGGCTTTTCCGGGCCTTGGCAGTCAGGGTCTTCTTCAGTCGCCGTCGGAAATGCTTCATTGGTGATACCCATCTCGACGTTGTAGGCTTCGCCGGCAAAGATCGTGATGGACTTATTCTGTGCTTTCCAGCCAAACCGCGTGATGGTTCCATCATTCCCGCTGCGGTTCGGATGTCCAGTGATGCCAAGGGGCGCGCGCAATGACGCCGTAGCCTCGTGCTGTGCCAGAATCTCGCGATCTTGAATCGACTCCAGCAGTCCGAGTCCGGTCATCTGCAGCGGAATGCGGAACGCGAGATTGCCCCGCTTGTATTCCGGTTCAAAATCCGGCTGCGTCAGCGCGCAGTTCGGAATAGTCGTATCGTTGGTGCTGCCGCGCACGGTCCAGAGTTGATGGACCCCGCCATCCGGAGTCCCGTCGGGCTTGTACTTGAAGCGCACCTCACGAGCTGGACCGAAGCGATGCTCAAAGCTCGGCACAACGTTCTGCCGCCCGTATCGATGGGGGATGAGACGGAACTGAGGGTTCTCTGCTTGTTGCGGAACCGGGTCTCCAGGATTTGGAACGAGAAATCCGCCCGAGCCTCCCAACGTCGGCTGCGCATGACATGAGAAGCACTGATCGGAATTGTGCCGTGCACCCAACCCGTTCGAATTTGTGTGGAACTGCGGAAACAGAGGATCGAGTTCCCCAAGTCCTAGCACCGGCGAGCCATCCGTCACATCCCCGCATTCATCACAAGTCGATTCCAACTGGCCAGCACGATTAATACCCTCTAGGAACGACTTGAGTTCGTTGTCGTTGACGGTCGCACCAGTGGTTGGGTTTGGGCTGATCAGTGGAGGATGTGGAATCGGAATACCTTGTTGTTGCAGTCCTCCACCGGTGTTCTGGATCCCGCCACGCACGCCTGGGTCTTTCTGGGCAAAGGTCCAGGTGGAAAGAAGGACCACCGCGCATACCGCCCCGGCCGCCTTCAGCATGTTTCGAGTGTTGTACATATCTATTCGCCTCCTAAGTCATTTCCGAAATCACTGGCCACGTGCCCCCTTCACAACCTGCAGGAGCGACTTCAGGCATACGGCCATCCCTTCCTTGGCTCGCTCTAGATGAAGTTGCGTCTTGCTCTTGCCTTCGAGTGGAATCCCATCGAGCACATTTCCCGCTTGCTCGAGCCCTACAAGGTCCACCTCCTGCCCACACCGCTCGCACCAGCCCCGGCTGGTTTGCCTTCGGAGGAGGAGCAGGACGCGTTCTGTTTCGATCGTGATCCGTGTACCTCGGTGAGCGGTCACTTGGCCTCCCGCGATCGGAAATCGTGCGGCCAATTTGCCGTGGCTACGGGGAATGGTCAACGGATCTGACCAGGGACTAGTTCTGAACTGCTAAATCACACGAAAGAAAGGAAGAATGGAACTTCCTGAACTGCGTGATAGAATCGCGGCCACTCACGGTTTAGGAAAGTTTGGCAGTATGAAGTCCGGGGCGTTACGGCAGAGTATTGTCAGATTCGGTCTCTTCGAAGCAGACCTGCAACAGCGACTAATTACAAAGGGTGGAATGCGGATCCGTTTGCAGGATCAACCCTTTCAGGTCCTTGCGTTGCTCTTGGAACGTCCCGGCGAGCTTGTCACGCGAGAGGAAATCCAGCAGAAGCTTTGGCCCGCCGACACTTACGTCGCCTTCGATGACGGCCTGAACACCGCGATTAAAAAGCTGCGTGGGGCACTGGGAGACTCTGCCGACAATCCCCGCTTCATCGAGACCGTTCCTCGCCGCGGGTACCGGTTTCTCGCCCCCGTTTCCATCGTCTCTTCACCGGAACCAATTGTCCCCACCACTTTGCCTGAACCGCTCCCTTCTGAAGTTGTGATCGCTCGGGATCACACTCGGGTCGTCGTAGAGAAGATTTCTCCGAGCCACACCTGGCAGTGGGTTGCACTGGGCGTAGGAATCGCCTTGGCGATTGGAACTGCCTACATCTATCGTGCGAAGCACGAGGTTTCGGGTGATGTGGGTCAGGGATCTCGTGCAACTCCGGGCGCATCGTTCCGGCCTCGGCCATCGGTGGCTGTCCTTTCTTTCCGCAATCTCTCTGACCGTCATGAGTCTGCCTGGCTCTCCGTCGCAGTTCCCGAAATGTTGGCCACGGAGCTGGCTGCCGGCGAGGAGTTGCGCACGATTCCCGGAGAGAACGTAGCCCGCATGAAAGCCGATCTGTCCTTGCCCGACACTGACAGCTACGCCAAAGACACTCTCACGCGTGTGCGTGACAACCTTGGCACGGATTACGTCGTGTTCGGCTCATTCTTCGATTCGGGTGAATCCTCTTCGCGCTCCTTGCGTCTCGATGTTCGTCTGCAAGATGCCCGCAGTGGAGAAATCCTGGCGACCTTCAGCGCTGTTGGCCAAGATTCCGGTCTGTCCGACTTAGCGGTCAAAGTTGGATCAGAACTTCGTCAGAAACTTGGCGCGGCCCAGCTCTCTCTGGCGCAGGCAGCGACGGTCAATGCGTCGATGCCATCCACCACGGATGCGTCCCGCGCGTATGCCGAAGGTCTGCAGCGCCTCCGGGCGTTCGACAATCTCGGCGCACGCACTGCACTCGAGGCCGCAGTGGCTGCCGATCCCAACTTTTCGCTTGCGCATGCGGCATTGGCCGATGCTTGGTCTGGTCTGGGCTACGACGGAAAAGCCCGCGAAGAAGCTGAGAAGGCGTTTGACCTCTCTGGTCCACTTTCGCGCGAACAGCGCCTTTGGGTAGAAGGGAGATACCTCCAGGCCACTCACGAATGGACCAAGGCTATCGACACCTACCGCTCCATCTATCGCTTTTTCCCTGACAATCTTGAGTACGGACTCCGCCTCGCCAAGGTGCAGACTTCCGCCAGCCAGGGCAAAGATGCGCTGGTGACGTTGGCAGATCTACGCAAGCTTCCGGTTCCCGCATCCGCAGATCCTCGAATCGACCAGACGGAGGCGGAAGCCCAAGCGAAAATCGGAGATTTCTCCAGTGACGAAGCAGCGGCATCCCGTGCCGCTGATAAAGCCAAAGCTCTCGGCATGCGTCTGCTGCAGGCTCACGCTCGCCACTTCCAGTGCTGGGCGCTCCACAAAATGGGAAAGGCAGCTTTGGCGAAGGTTGCTTGTGACGAATCCAGCCGCATCTTCGCGGCGGCAGGGGACCGCGACATGGTCGCTTCACTCCTCGTCACCACGGCTGCAATCCTCGAAGAAGCTGGCGATATTCCTGGCGCGAAAGCTCGCTACGAAGAAGCCGTGCCAATTTATCGGGAGATTGGTGACGAGGCCGGAATGGCGACAGTTCTGAACAATCTTGCCATCGCCCAGCGCAACGCCGGAGACTATTCGGACGCGCACAAAACTTACGAAGACTCCATCGCAGTGTCTAAAAAAATAGGCGACCAAGACAGCCTCATGCTCGCGATGGGCAATCTAGCCGATCTCTACTACTACGAGGGATACCTCACTCAAGCCCGAGACATGTTAGAACAGGTGACGGTCGCCGCGCGCGAAACGGGCGCCAAGGATCGCATCGCCGCCCAGCTCAATAATCTGGCTCAGGTCTTGTACGTCCAAGGCGATCTTCCTGGTGCGCAGCGTGCACTCGAAGAGGCCATAACCCTTTCTCAGCAGGCTGGGGAAAAGCGCCAGCTCGGCTACCATCTTTCCGCCATGGGGGACCTGCTCCAAACCGAAGGAAAGTTGCCTGAGGCTCGCCAGGAACGGCTGCAAGCACTGCAAATCCGCAACGAACTCGGCGACAAAGCTGATGCCGCCGATACTCGTGTGTCGCTAGCTGACGGATCAATCGAAGAAGGTCATCCGGATCAGGCCGAGGCTTCCGTGCGCGAAGCGATCGCCGAATTGAAGTCGCTCAAACTGGTCGACGACGAGGCCGTTGCCTATCCGGTGCTGGCGCGTGCCTTACTTGCGCTGGGAAGACCAGGCGACGCGCTGAAGTTGCTCGAGAGTGCGGCGTCTACGGTGAGCAAAAGCCACAGCCAGGACGTTCAATTTACCAATGCAATCGCGTGGGGGCGAGTTCTAGCTGCGAACGGCAAGTCCAGCGACGCCATACGGAGCCTGAAAGCCACCGATGCGCGCGCGACAAAATCTGGATTCGTCGGCTACGCCCTTGACGCGCGCCTCGCACTAGCTGAGCTTGATGTAAAGACGGACAAGGCCACGAAATCATCCTTGGGGTCGTTCGAGACCGACGCCAACAGCAAGGGCTATGTACTGATCGCGCACAAAGCCGCCGCATTGAGAGATTCGACCTCGAGACCTTGAAAAGATATCCGAGCACCGAAGCGGGCCCCAGGGATCCGAATCGAAATAGACGATCAGACGAATCACATAAATCGTTTTGACAGCCCGTTCGGGCGTGCTAGCCTAAGCTACCCTGTAGGGGAAGAATCATGCATTTCAGCCAGAACGCAACTCGAATTAGCTTCGTCGTAGTCGTCGGTGTACGAGTGCGTCCCGAAACACTCTGGCTGGGGGCAAACGGATAAGCAGAACAAAAGGATCGAACATCCGAACCCACTGCCAGAGAGATGGCGGTGGGTTTTTATTTTGGGGGCATTTTATGCGGATTTTGGCCGTAAGGAGGGGCGAGAAAGGCTGCTATCAGTGCGGATCTGATTTCACTTGACACCCCCCTGTGGGAAAGTTAGCATTTAGGAATGTACCGACCGACCGGTCGGTATCCGTGCGGCTTCCCAGGTTTGAAGCCGAATCTCTCCCAACGGCGGGCACATCCCGCCCGCAAAATGTGAGCAGTGCACGAGAGGAGCACGATGGCGGTTACTATTTTTTATGAACGGGATGCGCGGCCCGATGCCCTGAAGGGCAAAACCATCGCAATCATCGGTTATGGCAGCCAGGGACATGCGCAGGCCCAGAACCTTCGCGACAGTGGACACAAAGTTATCGTTGGCCTCGACCCGTCTCGCAAGAGTGCCCAGCAGGCCAAGGCAGACGGCATGGTGGTCGTGGCTCCAGACGAGGCCGCAAAGCGCGCCGACTGGATTCATATCCTCACCCCGGACGAGACCCAGGCTGAGATGTATGACCAGCTCATCAAGCCCTATCTCCATCCTGGAAAAGTGCTCGGCTTCTCGCACGGCTTCAGCATTCATTTCAAAGCCATCGTTCCGCCAACTGATGTTGATGTGGTGATGATTGCGCCCAAGAGTCCCGGACACCTCGTCCGCCGTGTTTACACCGAAGGCCGCGGAGTTCCCGCGCTGCTCGCGATCCAGCAGGACGCCAGCGGCCGCGCCCACGAACTAGGGCTGGCCTATGCGCACGGAATCGGTTCCTGCCGCGCCGGAGTTCTCGAGACCACGTTCCGCGAAGAAACGGAAAGCGACCTCTTCGGCGAGCAGGCAGTCCTTTGCGGCGGCCTCACCTCCCTGATCAAGAAGGGATTCGAAACTCTGGTCGAAGCCGGATACGCACCTGAGATCGCCTACTTCGAGTGTCTCCACGAAGTAAAGCTCATTGTCGACCTGATCTATGAAGGCGGCCTTGATCGCATGCGCTACTCGATCTCGAACACCGCCGAATATGGCGACCTGACTCGTGGCGAACAGGTAGTGGGAGATGCCACGCGCCAAGCGATGAAGAAGACGCTGGCCGACATCCAGTCCGGCAAGTTCGCCCAGGAATGGATTGCCGAAAACAAAGCCGGCTGCCCCAACTTCAACAAGCTGCGTGAAAAAGAAAAGCAGCACCCCATCGAGATCGTTGGGGCGCAACTTAGGGGCATGATGAGCTGGCTGCCGAAAGAAGGCAAGAAGCAGGCCGCTCCGCAAGATTCGACCAAGCAGGTGGTGAATGCTTAAGGGAGCCGACATCGTTCTGCAGTGTCTGCGCGCCGAAGGCGTGGACCTGGTCTTCGGTTATCCGGGTGGTGCGATCATGCCGTTGTATGACGCACTCGACGGTAGTGGTGTCCGCCACATCCTCACGCGTCACGAGCAGGGCGCAGTCTTCGCTGCAGAAGGGTACGCACGCGTTACCGGCAAGGTCGGTGTTGCCATGGCGACCAGCGGCCCCGGCGCGACCAATCTGGTTACCGGCATCGCAGACGCCAAAATGGACTCCGTTCCTCTGGTTTGCATCACCGGGCAAGTGCGCAGCGCCCTGATCGGAACTGATGCGTTCCAGGAAACCGATGTTTTCGGCGTCACCCTGTCGCTCACGAAATGGAGCCGTCTCGTGCGCACAATCGATGAAATCCCCGAAGTGATTGCTGAGGGGTTTCATTGGGCGCGTAGCGGACGTCCCGGTCCGGTGGTGATCGACATTCCCACCGACATGCTTAAGGCGAAGAAAGAGTTTTCCGGTCCGGTGAAGTTCACGCCGCACGCTCGCCCCGCTGATGCGAAAGCCGAAGGCGGCTTCACCGACACGATCGTTGCGTTACTGCAACAGTCTTCGAAGCCTGTGGCGTTGGTCGGAGCAGGTGCAAAGATTTCCGGAGCAATTCCCGAACTGCGCCGGCTGCTCGATCATCTGAACATTCCAACATTCGCTACTGTTCACGGCCTCGGCGCCGTTCCGCAGCAAGCTCCGTATTACCTCGGCATGGTCGGTATGCACGGCACGCGCGCCGCGAATACGGCCTTGCACGAAACCGACCTCCTGCTGGTATTCGGTGCGCGTCTCGACGATCGCGTCACCGGCGATCCGTCGCGATTTGCTCCGCACGCCAAGATTGTCCATTTTGAGATCGACCCTGCTCAACTGGATCGCGTTCGACCCTGTAACCTTCCGGTCATCGGAAATCTGGCGGATACGATTCCCGCATTCGACGCCGAACTTCGCCGTCACTCTCTGCCTGACTTCAAAGCATGGCGAGACGTCGCATGCGGACCGGATCGCGCCGAACTCGATCCCCGTGGCCTGGCTCAGCCAACCATTCGGTTTCTCGACGAACTCTTCGGCCGCTTGCCCGCAGACAGCGTAGTGCTCGCCGACGTAGGCCAGCACCAGATGTGGTCCGCGCAGCGCTACCAGGCCGATTCGCCGCGTGGCTTCATCACCTCCGGCGGCCTTGGAGCTATGGGTTTCGCTCTGCCGGCGGCCGTCGGTGTGCAACTGGCCAAGCCGGAAACGTGCGTTCTTTGCGTCTCCGGAGATGGCGGTTTTCAAATGAACATCCAGGAGCTCGCGACCGTTCACCGTCTCGGGTTGCCGGTCAAGATGGTCATCATCGATAACAAGTATCTCGGCATGGTTCGTCAGTGGCAACAGCTCTTCTACGAGCGGAACTACGCCGAGACCGACCTAAGCGACAATCCCGACTTCGTAGAGATCGCGAAGGCCTACAAGATTCACAGCTTCCGCATGAAAGAAGACGTAATGCGCGAGTTCCCGGTCTCGCAGGAAACAGGAGATCAGATCGACCGCTTCCTGCACTCGCCAGATCCAGAATTGTTAGTGTTTGACTGTGCCCCCGAGGCCAACGTTTTCCCGATGGTCCCGGCCGGCGCAGCGTTATCCGAGATGTTGTTGGAAGAAAAACCGACGCAGTAAGTGGGGACGAAAACATGAATACTTTCACCATTCGCTATCGCAACACGCAAGGAACCTTGATGCGCATCCTGAACGCAGCTTCGCGCCGCGGTCTCGATATTCCTTACGTGCACGCCGAACCCGCCGAGCACGATCATCAAGTCACGCTGCTGCTCGATGTGAATCAAAAGCAGGTCGGCCAGGTCTATCGCGAGTGGTATTCCATTGCGGATGTGATCAAGGTCAGTTCCGGCGCTGCGCAGCCCGCGGATTGGAGTTCACCCCATCCTCCCGCAGGAGTCTCGATCGACGGCTCGCGCCCAGCAGCCCGCGCCTGAAGAGTTGAGTTTTTGATTGGGCAAGCATGACGATCCCTGGGCAGCGTCATGCATTCTGGGGAACCTGCAAAGCGGGTTCCCCATTTTTCTGAAACGACCGCTAGATGCCAACTCCACGTTCAGCCGGCGTCATCCCGAGCGTAGCCGTTTTTCAGCGGAGCGAGGGATCTCCGGCGAGCAGAAATGTTCCGGAGCAGAAATCCTTCGTGTACCTTGGTGTCCTTAGTGGTTTATGCTTTTGACTTCCTAGCCACACAAACGAATTCATAAGGATCAATCCAGCCATGGATCTCAAACACATCAGTCGCGCAATCACCGAAGGACGCGATCGCGCCGGCGCTCGCTCCATGTATAAAGCCGTTGGATTCACCGATGCCGATCTCAGCCGTCCGCTAATCGGCGTAGCCAACACGTGGATCGAAACCATGCCCTGCAACTTCCACCTACGCCGTCTTTCAGCGAAGGTGAAAGAAGGCATTCGCGAAGCCGGCGGCACTCCCATGGAGTTCAACACCGTCGCCATCTCCGACGGCGAAACTATGGGCACCGAGGGCATGCGTGCCTCGCTGGTGAGCCGAGACCTGATCGCTGACTCCATTGAACTGGTCTGCCGCGGCCAGATGTTCGACGCCTGCATCTGCGTAGTCGGCTGCGACAAGACGATTCCTGCTGCTGCCATGGCCCTTGCGCGTATGAATCTTCCTGGAGTCGTACTCTACGGCGGCACGATCGCTCCCGGAAGTTATCGCGGCAAAGACGTCACCATTCAAGATGTTTATGAAGCCATCGGCGCCAACGTCGCCGGCAAGATGAGCGACGCCGAACTCAAGGAACTCGAAGACGTCGCCTGCCCCGCAGCCGGAGCATGTGGCGGGCAATACACCGCCAATACGATGTCGACGGTGATGGAGATGATCGGCCTTTCACCCATGGGGTTCAACAGCGTTCCTGCGATGGATCCACAGAAGGATCAAATCTCCTTTGAATGCGGCAAGATCGTCATGGACGTCCTGAAACACGGCCTCAAGCCCCGCGACATCCTGACCCGCGAAGCCTTTGAGAACGCAATTGCGTCGGTCGCAGCAAGCGGCGGATCTACGAATGCTGTGTTACATCTCCTCGCGATCGCTCGCGAAGCCGGCGTCCAACTCGATATCGAAGATTTCCAGACCGTCAGCGAGCGCACTCCTCTACTCGCCGACTTGAAGCCCTCCGGAAGATTCGTCGCGGCTGACATGCATCGTGCGGGAGGCATCGGCCTTCTGGCAAAGCGCCTGATGAGCGGCAAGTATCTTCACGGCTCGGCCAAGACGGTAACGGGGCAGACGATTGCCGCCGAAGCTGAGAAGGCTAAGGAAACACCAAAGCAGGAAGTAATCGTTTCGCTCGACAAGCCGCTGAAAGCAACCGGCGGCCTGGTAATTCTGAAAGGCAATCTCGCACCCGAAGGCTGCGTCATAAAAATCAGCGGCCACGAACGCCTCGAGCATCGCGGCCCCGCCCGCGTCTTCGAATGCGAAGAAGACGCGATGACCGCCGTGAAAGCCAAAAAGATCGTCGCTGGAGACGTCGTCGTGATCCGGAACGAAGGCCCCAAAGGCGGCCCCGGTATGCGCGAGATGCTAGGCGTAACCGCAGCGTTGGTGGGCGAAGGACTCGGCGGCTCCGTAGCGCTTCTAACGGACGGCCGCTTCAGCGGCGCCACCCGCGGCCTAATGGCCGGACATGTTGCCCCCGAAGCCGCGCTGGATGGCCCCATAGCTGCCGTTCGCGACGGCGACATCATTCAATTTGACGTGAAGAAGCGCCTGCTCCAGGTGGAAGTCACTGACGATGTCCTGCGCCAGCGCCTTGCGCAGTGGAAAGCGCCAAAGCCGCGCTACGATACCGGAGTCTTTGCGAAATACGCGGCCCTGGTATGGTCAGCCTCCCAAGGAGCAATCACAAAACCCCGCTAAGAGGTCAACGACCGTCTGATCTGTCATCCTGAGCGCAGCGAAGGATCCCGTGCCCCCGTTCACCAGCAAAGGCGTTGATGGCAATTTCCGTGGCTTGATAGCGCGCTGACCGACTCCGTGATGACCCCGGTCCAACGCACCCCTATGCGGCGAAGCATCAGCCGCGAAGCGGCGAAAGAATGCAGCCCACGGCGCAAGCCGTGGGTAGACGTAAAAAAAGAGAAGCCCCGGAGGGGCGAAAGAAGAAGACTTCCGACGAGCGATGGTGTCGAACTCGCAACAACCCGAGCCGCATAGCGGCGGCGCGAGATTTTTATTTCTTCCAGCGGCCCACGAATCGGTAGCTCTAACCGGGCAGCGCAGCGCTTTCTAGCGCTTCGCCAAAACTCGGTGCTCACCGTGCGGCTTCAGCCGCCAGGTGCTCTCTGCGACCACCCCATTCATCTTCTTCAACGCTCCCTCCAGCTCCTCCGGCTTGAACCCAAACGGTCCCGGCTTGCTCTTGTAAACAATCCGCCCATTGCGATCGATCAGATAAATCCGTTCCGGCCACCCCGTATAGGCCGATTCAGTCTTGTTATCGAATCCATCAAGCACGGCGGGAAACTTGATCCCTAGCTTCCGCACGCACGTACCTGCGATCTGGTTGCGCTCCTCGTAATCCTTTGGACTCGCAAAAAGAACCTTGTCCTTCACATTACTCTCGGTCTGCCACACATCGGTCGGATGCGCTTCCACGATGTAAACAATCAAAAACGCAACCTGCTGCCCGTACTGGTCGAACAGTTTGTTCAGAGCGGGAACCTCCCGCCGAAACGGAGGTCAAGTGTAACTGCCGAACAGCAGCACTACTGGTTGCGTAGCAGCGAGAGACGAGAGTTGAACAGTAGCCGACTTGTCGAGCTTGGTCAGAGAGAAATCGGGTGCCAGATCCCCCGCCTTCAGATGCCCAGCGCGCGCACGCATCCACATGGTCTCAAACGGAACCAGCACGTACGCGATTCCCGGAAGCCGTTTCATGACTCCGCCAAACGTCTCCGGAGTCTGATTCATCGCCCACCAGATGTAACCCACAAATGCGGCGTAGAGGACCGCCAAGACAACTCCCGAGCGTAAAAGAATCTTCAACATAATGGCAGCGAATGATACTCGAAATCCGAACGCGTGGACGTAGTGCAAACAGATTACACGCGCCCACCCGCCCTCCCATTTCTGTCATCCTGAGCGAAGCGAAGGACCCCATGTCTGTCGAAGCCAGCACCGACTCCAAAAAGAATTCCCTTATCGGATTAGCCTCAAGCGACGAGCTGGGGATCAGCCATAGAGTCCCAACGCTCACCTGACCCTGTGTTAAATTAATTGCTCGATTTTCTGGGGTCGCCTTCCACTGGAGCGAAACTACATTTTGCAGCCGCAGATCGCGCCTGTTCTCAAAAGACCAACCGGTCGTTGTCGCATGCTTCGGCGGGGGCTGATCTGTCTTTGCCTGGGACTATCGATGACGGCGCAAAACCCGACTCCGCCCGTCGATCCTCCCCGCCAGGACTACCTCGTCTACCTAGTCTGCGAGTCCGCGGACAAAATCATCCTCCTTCGCTTCGGACCGAAGGGTCTGCAGATTGAGAATCAAACCCGCACGGGCCTGATGCCGATGGACATCAACGGCCCTCACGGTATCGCGGTCTCACCCGACAAACAGTACTTCTATGTTTCAGAAGGACACGGACGTCCCGAAGGCTCGGTATGGAAATACCGCGCTGGTACGAACGAGGTCATTAAGTACACCGGACTTGGGATGTTTCCAGCCACAACGGACATCACTCCCGATGGCAACTTTATCTACGTCGCCAACGCCAACTTTCATGGTGATATGGTGCCTTCTTCGATCTCTGTCGTCGCTACTGATCAGATGATCGAAGTGAAGCGCATCACAACCTGCACCATGCCTCACGGCTCGCGATTGAACCATGCGGGAACGCGGCAATACTCGGCGTGCATGATGGATGACATGCTCGTTGAGATCGACACCAATAAATTCGCCGTCTCGCGATACTTCACTCTCGCCCCGGGCAAGGAAATGGGCATGAACGGTGCTCCTTATCCTGCTTCCGGCGCGGATCACAAGATGGCCGCCATGGGTGATCACAAGCCCACCTGCACTCCGACCTGGGCGCAACCTTCGAATGATGATTCCGTCATTTACGTCGCCTGCAATCAGGCCAACGATATCGTCGCGGTGAACACCGCCGATTGGAGACTGGTCCGCCGTTTCCCCGCGGGAAATGGCGTTTACAACCTTGCCATGACCAAAGACGGACGCCTGATCGCAACCAACAAGCGCGGCCAGTCTGTATCAATTTTCGATCCAGTCAGTGGTAAGGAGTTGGCGAACGTCCCCACGAAAAGAAAGGTTGTTCATGGTGCTGTAGTCTCTCCCGACGATCGCTATGCTTTCATCTCGGTCGAAGGAGTAGGCACGGAGCCGGGAACAGTCGAAGTAATCGATCTGGGAGCGTATAAGACGGTTGCAACGATTGATCTGGGGCCCCAAGCAGCAGGCATCGATTTCTGGAAGACGGAATCAAGCAAGCAGTAAGAGCAACTCGGCAAGACGCCGCGAAAGCGGCGAAAGACTGCAGCCCACAGCGTAAGCCGTGGGTGCAAGGCAAGTGCAACCTTAAGCCCCGAAGGGGCGAAAGAAAAGCCACGCACCTCCAGCAGAGGAAAGACCTATGTCCAATCACCGCTCACTCGTTCTGGCGCTTGTTGTCGCATTCGTATCTCGTCCGCTCTGGTCTCAGGACGCCGCCAAGCCGCAGGAGTCCAGCACATCCGTTGCTCCTGCCGTCGTAGAAATCACGCCGAAGACTCTAGACGCCCACGTTGGCGAAAAAATCAAATTCAGCGCGGCCGCCAAAGACGCCTCCGGCAATCTCATCGACGCCAAGCCGTCTGTCTGGTTCGCGGCTCCCTTTGATCTTGCAGGTGCGGACGAATCGGGAGAAGTCACCTTCCACGCGCCCGGCATCGTAACCGTTGGAGCGGTCATCGCGGGCAAAACGGGCTACGCCAAGGTGAACGTCGGGACATCGAAGATCACCACGCTTGAGATCGAGCCGCTTGCACGGCCGATCGTTGCGGGTAGCGCCGAACGGCTAAGCGCCATTGCTCGCACGCTGAACGGTCAGCCTCGGAGCGACGCTGACATCAAATGGACGACAAGCAAGCCATCGATCGCTACAGTCGATGCGGCTGGACTCGTAACCGGCATTGCCCCCGGCACCGCAACGATAAGCGCTGCGTCCGGCGAGGCCAGCAGCAAAACGACCGTTCAGGTCGTGCGTGATGCCGTGCGCAATCTCACCATTAAACCCGCAACCGCGGACGGCCGCACTGGCGACGTCGTTCATTTCACTGCCTCCGACGGCTCCAAGGCAGTTCCCGTCCGTTGGTCGGTGACCGGAGGTGGAGCGTCAATCTTCCCGGATGGAGCCTTCGTAGCGGAGAAGGCCGGAACCTACGTCGTGACCGCGAGCAGCGGGCAGCATAGCTCCTCCGCGTCCGTCGTGGTGAAGCCGCGCAACGTGGAACGCGAGGTTGAAGTCGTCTCGCACGTCCCCATGCCTGATCTTCAGATGTCTGAAGAATGGATCATCGGGCATCACGCCTATCTCGCGACGATCGCAGACAAATTGTTCGTCTACGACATCGCCGATCCTGCGAGTCCCAAGTTACTCGACACGCTAAAAGTCGATGCGCGTCTCATCAACGACATCAGCACCACACCCGACGAAAAAATCGGCGTTTTCACGCGCGAAGGAGCGTCGAACCGCAAAAACGGGATCGTGTTCCTCGATACGTCCGATCCCTCGCATCTCAAAGTACTCTCCGAATACACTGCGACCGTCAGCGGTGGCGTGCATAGCGCGTACATCGATAGCCACTACGTCTACCTGACCGACGATGCCACCGGATCGCTCCGCATCATCGACTTCCAGGATGTGAAACATCCTAAGGAAGTTGCCCGCTGGCAAACGGAAAATCCCACCGTAGTTACTCTCAACACCGAGATGGGATCGATGTCGAGCGGCCGCTACCTGCACGACTTGCAAGTGAAAGACGGCATCGCCTATCTCGCCTACTGGCGCGATGGCCTGATCATTCTCGATGTCGGCAACGGTATGGCGGGCGGAAGTCCTGAGAATCCCAAACTTATCAGCCAGTATCACTTCAATCACTACGAACTCTACGGCGACGGGTGGCTCGCCGGCACTCACAGCGTATTCCGCTACAAGAACTATCTGTTCGTCGGTGACGAGGTTTTCCCGGCGATCTTTAACATCGAAGATCGCGACCGCATTCCGGTGCGCGCGATTTGCCATGTGATGGACTTGTCCGATATCAAGCATCCCAAGGAAGTGGCGCAGTACGAGGCGCCCGAAGGCGGCTCGCACAATTTCTGGGCGGCGAACGACATGCTGTACGAGGGGTACTACAGCGGCGGCGCGCGCGTTCTCGACATCTCTGGCGAATTGCGCGGAGATCTATACCGCCAGGGACGCGAGATCGCTCGCTTCTGGACAGGCGATTCGAAAGGATTCCGACCGAACCTGCCCTTCACCTGGGGAGGTCAGCCATGTTCCGTTACCTGCGACACTCCGGAATTGAATGGCCTTGTGTATTTCAACGATATCCACTCAGGGATGTGGATCACGAAGCTGGGTCCCGCAAAATTTGAGGGGTCGACGACCTCTCCGCCAGTCAGAAAGAGTGAGCAGACCGTTCACTAAGAGTTTCTGGAAAGAGCGGCCTTCTTCAGGATCGCCATTTGTCCCGCATGATACAGCTCATGCTGCGTGATGCCGTGCAGCAAGTGATAGAAGTCATATCGTTTGCCCGGCACCCGATCACGCAAACGTGAATCCGGCAAACCTTCAACCATCTTTACTAGCTGGTCATGTGTCCGATTCGCCGAAGCGATCGCCGCGCGCCATGCGCTCTCGGTACTTCTTCTCACTAGCGGAAAATTGTCGACACCCTTTGGCTGGCACTTCTCCCCTCCCAGCCGTACCATCGCGGCGCGATCCCAAACCTCAACGTGTAACAGCAACTCCCAAATGCTGTGCACATGTTTCATCGGCTTTGCAGCCGCCGCAGGCGCATCCACTCCTTCCAGCAATTCGAGCATCGCAGGCCCATGCCACGCGCTTCCCTCGAACGCCCGGCGCAGTTGGTCGGCGATTCGTTCACATTCGTTCATGACAACTCTCCCCATGGTGTCATGCAGCAACCCGCTTCACATCCGTAAAGATCACATACAGAAAACCGCTGCGTACGGGACAGCGGTACGCTCCCTTCGCACCGAGCAACTGAGCCGACACAGCTGTCATCTCCCAGCCGTCGGATTCTTCTGCACTCCACTTGGCCTCGGCCAGTTTCTCAATCCCTTCTGAAATCCCGAACTCGCGCACCCTGGACACGTGCTCGCGAGCGGTCTCCACAATCGAAGCATTTGCCCACGACCAGAGCCACGTTTTGGTTGTGGGGGAATACGAACCTACCAATTGAACACGCGCAGCAACGTTCGCGACGGATTGATGGGAAAACACAAACTCTCCGGACTCCTGCTGGTAATCCCACCGCTCATAGTGACCGATACCGAACGCCTTCTCCAACCTATTGTTTAGAGCGTCCAGGTTCTGCAGCGCATTGTCGGCGAAGAGACGATATTCTTGATCGGTCATGCTGCGTGCGCCGCGACGATTGCGATTCCCGCCGCATCCGCCGCTTCAACGACCTTGTTGCCATCCAACAACAGACACTTCCCCTCGTCCACGGCTAAACAAGTCGCTCCCGCGGCTTGCATGACCTCAATCGTCCTCACACCGACCACGGGCACATCAAACCGCATGTCTTGATTGGGCTTCGCGATCTTCACGACTGTCAAATCGCGGCT